>Ga0315338_1002786_pt1 | contig 16428 bp, 15 predicted proteins | sample ASW8metaG_FD_204518 | JGI IMG/M metagenome (GOLD analysis project Ga0315338, IMG submission 204518) | Ammonia-oxidizing marine archaeal communities from Monterey Bay, California, United States - ASW #8 | ecosystem: Environmental > Aquatic > Marine > Coastal | place: USA: California | collected... | reverse complement strand
CGAAGAACAAGATACAATATACACAGTTGAACGAGATGACGTTCAATCGATTGCTCCGGATATGGGTGAACCCATCTCGAATTCGTTGGAGACAGCCGAACAAATCGCGTCTACCATCACGGGTTCAATTACAGGGTCCAGTGGTGATTTAGACAAAGTAATCGAAAGTGAATTAAAACCCACTATGTCAACTGTGTCGCCGAGTTCCGCATGGTGTCTGGTCGGTCAATATGGCGGAAAGCGCAGTTGCATATCGTTAGATGAAAATGAAATATGTGAATCCGGTCAAACGTATACGAATGAGGATGAATGTCTTCAATTACAAAAGGCGAATGTTAACAATGTAATTTCCACAAAGAACACTCCCAAAAAGGAGGTTGTTGTGGTAAAGAAAACGGAACCGGTTCTCTATAAACAGAATTGGGGTATTCCTCCACCACGTCCACCACCCGCATCATTAAGCCCTCCGATGGGAACCAATCCATATATTCCTAAAACGTATGGCTCTTATACCCATGCGCCCCTTTATTCCACACTACCTAACCCTTATTATGCATCAAGTAAATATAGAAATATACCCGGAACCCCTAACGTAACCTATGTCGGTCCTCATGCTGGAATTTACTTACAGAAATAATTTATATATTGAATCAAAAATAATATATAAATTGACACGAATAGTAGAATATATGTTTAAAGGAGATCCAGATACCCGAAATATTTTGGATGATGATGATGATGATATGGATGAGGATAATGAAGTAATAAGTCAATCATGGGAAACGGACTATTTCAAGCGATTTGAGTGGCTTGAAAACAGAGAACGACTCATGGAAAATGAACTAGATGAGATTACGTTAAAAATACGAAACTCCTTATTTTCACTATGTAATGGTGGAGTGGCGATGAATAATGAACCGAATTTAAAGGAGAATCCGGAAGAAAATAAATTGTATATGTACTATATTTCACTCGACCAAAATAGGATGTTTTTATATACTGATTTTAAAGATAGCGATGAATCGATCATCGAAAAAGTGCAAGAAAATTATCCCTTCGTTCAGTTATATCAACCACGTAAAATAGTATTTACTATGGAAATTACTGATTTCTATGACGTAGATAAATACGTAAAGCAATTTATGCATATGTTTGGTATTGATAATACCCGCGGTGGATCTTACTGTGACATTATTTTGGACGAAGAATCATTGAAATGTATTGAACGAGAAAGGGATATAGCATGCTTAGAATATTATACTGAACGATCTTAATCGATCGTTTAAGAATTTATTATATATGACGGTAATTGATAGGTGGGTTGGACCGTAGAAACATTGCAATTAATTTGAGTATCGAATAACGGTGAATCGGTTGTAACATTTGCAGCAGCCGACGATAGGATATTGATTGGCGTTACTGAAGGATTTCCATCTGTGTTTGTCTGGGTGGTATTGACTGATGCACGTAGAGTAAAATTATAATTTGTTTGCGGACATTCCGTTAATTGTATATTATCTTCGACAACAGCGCCAATATAAAAGGATGTTTCAAATGAACCACTTTGGTCGAATGTAATGGATAGTTCGCCAATTGAATCGACACTTAAAGGGATGATTTTTTCCACGGAATCGGTGTTAACACTTGTTACGTGTAATGTGAGTGTTGTTATTTTAGCGGTTGCTTTTGTTGTATCTGTTAAAAAAGAATAATATGAACCGCCTAACACAATTGACATGGGTGTGGTTAAGGTATATACTCCTGCAATAGATGGTTGAGAAATGTAAAACATGGTGAAAATGGGGGACGAGGATGTATTTTCAGGAATAGATACATTATCTATAATCGATAATTGAAGAGTGCTATTCGTTGTATCAGGGTATGGAGATTCATTATACGTGCTAGGATTTGGGTTGTAATTATATAATGGCACGGTTGGGTCATAGTATAAATCGACGATTGGGAAGGGTACATCAGATACAGTAGACGATTTCGGTACTTGAGAACGCGATACACATACACGCGAATTGGTTAGAGTTGTTGATGCCAATCGATTCCAGTTTCGTTTTGTAGTCGTTACATTGGCGTTTTTGTTATATTGCAATATTTCGGATTTTCGTCGTATATCTAGTTGTGTGGACGTGTATTTCGGATAAGGTCCCGGAAAAATGGTTGCTCGAGGAGGGTGTGTATTTACATATTTCAGATAGGCGTTTCGTGTCGTTAATTGACGAGAACAATATGGATTCGAAATATGGTTACAATTTAAATCGGTATTTAAAGGTTTAACACAATAAATATCCTGATTAACCTGACTCGTGGATATAGGAAAAGGTTTATTAGTGATATAATCGCTCATGATAGTATTGAATAATTATACTATCATGTTATTTTTTAACATAGAAAATCAATGTATACACAATTACCATTGGTCTAATAGTTAGCATTGTACCACAAGTTTGATAAATAATAGGGAAATCCGGATGCGTCTTCCGATGCAGTTGCGTCGGACGAACTTGCATCTCTACCCCAAACAACAATGTTATTAATTTGGAACACACTGAGCGCGCTTGCATAATACTGTAAATTGGAAATATTTCCATTAAATCCACCATTGGCGCAGATATACACATCCTCGTAATTTTGTTTGGGTACATCTTGCATGATAATACGATTGGCAATAGTTCCATTAATATACGCGTCCATCGTTGTATTTTCTAAACGAAGAGCACAATGAAACCATTTCTTCAAAGGAACGTCCTTGATAATCATTGTTTCGCGAGGATTTGTGCTAGATACAGTATTCATTACTGCCACTAAATTAACACGTCCTTCTTGAGAGGCATTATTGTCTAAATATAATCCTGGTCCACTTGTTACCGTTGACATACCCTTTAACGGTCCATCGTCGAAGAATGTGCCATTCCCTTTATTAAAAATAACAGAATAATCGGCTCCGTCAGTTGTTTTAATATCATTGATAAAGACCCATACGCTCCAGGTGAATTCCATGCCACCCGCTTGATTATTTGATCTTAATACAGGGATAGCATTACTGTTTTTTGGATTTTGTGAAATAATCAGGCTACTTGCACCGTTTAATGTACCCGAAACGAGCATAGGATTTGTTTTGGGTTTTGTGAAATAACCGATAATCATTACGCCTAAATTTAATAGGAACATGAAGGCAATCAACACAAATAACAAAAAGGCAAATTTAGCGATTAACGTATTTGACTCTAAAAAGCTGGTTGATGCATCGACAACGGAAGCGTCACCAAATCCTTCAACCGATTTTGATACTTGGTCGGATGCAGCAGATACATTGTCACTAATAGTAGATGCAGCGGCAGTTGCAGCACTGGAAATATTTGATCCTACATTACCTATTGCGGTTCCTGCATTAGCCAAGAATCCTGCATTAGCACTATCAACCGGTTGAGCGACTGGTATATCTGGGGCAGTATTCGTACTTGTATTTGGAATCGTACTTGTATTCGAACTCATAATCTATATATTGATGTTATTTTTTAATTGATAACATCAATCTATTAATAACAATATATATCCAAATTTATATTGTTAAAATGAATTCAATATGCGACACTAAATTGTATAGCATCATCTACTTATAAATTCATGGTATAAGATGACTGCTGAACGTTATTTTTATCCACAGACAAATTAATACTGTATTGTGATAAGAATCCGGAAAATGCGCTTCCCGTTCCACTCATGTAAGTATCCCATGCTTGTTGAGGTCCAATGGGTCCACTCCAATTCTGGAAACCAGATACATAGGCGTCCCAACCACTTCCTAAAACAACCGGATCACTATCAATGGGTCCAGGTGCTTGAGGATATGCACTTAATTTGACAGAATTGACTAATTTTCCATCGACATAACAATCAATTATATTATTATCGGCACTCACAGTTACATACGTCCATGCTTGCAATGGGAAGTTATCAGTAATGGTAATTGTTTGAGGTTGAACCACATCCATGAGTTTGATTTGACAATACAATGTGGGCGTTTCACTGTCTAAATATACCGATATGTTGTTGTTTCGCATAAAGATTATTTTGTTACTCGTTGTATTCCAAGCATCTACATAAACCCATATACCATATGCGTAACGAGTGGATTGACCGCTATTGATACTAGTAATGGCTGGATTTGTTCCTTTTAAACTGGCGGATTGAACGATAGTGGATGATTTACTGATGAAATATACATACAAGATGTAAATCAAAATAATTACAATGATTGCTAAAATTATTGTAGTCCAATTCATTATTATATATAGTCCTTATAATTTATTATGTGTTTTTCTTGGTTTCATTATCTCTTGGAACGGGTGGGTCGCTATACATCATAGCATTATACATAAATGTTATTTGTTTGGGTGTAAGTGGTTCTTTGTAGTAAACCACATTGCAAATGCCGCCGTCAATTCCATATTTATCTCCCACTGTAATTGTGTCTAAATCGCTATATTGAGGTAAAAAGGATGATGGATGACCGGGTTCGTCAAAATTCGGCGGAGGGATGTCTTTTCCAGCTAAATGAAATGTTCGTTCTAATTCTCCGTTTATAAAAAGGTCAACTGAGTTATCGTTATAATTTAATGCAATATGATTCCATTTTTGGTCGGTTAATGTCATTGGATAAAACGTATTTTTCATTTTTCCATATGTTTGGCTCTCTAAAAACGCCAATTCATCTGGGAATAACATATCTTCTAAATATAACAATTTCTCCTTTGCTTCTAATTGAGTTCGCGATTTTTCAAGGTCACGCTTTTGTGATGCAGATAATTTCCCCGATGCCTTAATTTTTTCCATTGCATCAATATCAGTATCAAGGATTTTCCGCTGCGCTGTATTAGTTAATCGACCTGCATATTCTTTTAACTGTGTAATCGTTGCTTGCATTGTTGCTTTTTCTGTATCTGTTAATTTTGGATCATCAATTTCGCTTGTTAAAACGGCTATTTTCGATGATGTTTCATCTAATTCTGATTGAATTACCGGAATGTACGTTTTAAGTATATTTTCCATTTGAATGTCTTTATAATTGACAAAATAAAACACGAATTTATTTCGTTCCATGGGTTGGTCTGTAGTATTTCCACCTCCGTAATATGTAATCATTGGTTTTACTTGATTCAATCCGTTTCGGTCAAGATATCCGTATTGTAATATTTCACTTTCGCGAGAATAAGCAAAATTAGCGGGGTCTTGGGGATTTGTAAATACCCACAGGGAAATACAATAATTTCTAGGAGTATATGGTTCGGTAATACCCATTTTCTTTTGGTTGCTATTAGGAGTGACTTTTAACATGGAACTCGTTGCGATTGTTTTCTTTCCCTCGTTCAATGGTAATACATTTTTGACAAGTAAAACACTATTACTAGTACCCGCTATGGTATTTGTGATATTTGGTAAGAATATATACACTATGATTAAAATTATTTCAATAATGATAAATCCATATACCGCGAATGGTGTCAATGTAAACTGACTTAATAGCCATAACCATGCATCATATAATACACATGGTAAATAGAAAATAAGTTGTGCGATAAATCCAGGTAACCCTTGTAAGCGACTCATCCACCCAACAAGAGCATTATAGACTAGTGCTAATCCTACCAGTCCAATGGCAATCATAAGTAAATAATTTGTCGCACTAGAAACATCTAAATAAGAACCATTTGATAATGCATAATAATATACGGCAATTCCGACAATTGTCAGTGCACCAAATACTTCTAGAAACGGTTTGCGATTTGATTCGTTACTTCCAAGATTTAATAAAATAGCAAAAATCATAATGAGGGGAAACATATACGTGAAGAAATACTTCTGTATATGATAATCGGCACCACTTGGACTCCTTAATATTTTATAAAATATTATGCAAACAAATGTAAATGCGATAGTTGTTATGATATATTTCATCATAGAGGGTCCACTCTTTTGATTTGCATTCATCCTATATATAAGGATTTATATATTATAAAATTGATTTATATAATATTCATTGCATTTTGTAAACAAAACACCTCCCTTCTGAATTTAATTATCATGAACGATCGATTACCCCGTAGAACAAAGCGTGCAAAAGCGTTACGTACATTTCAATTGTACGGAAAATATACGGCCAAGCATATTCGCATCCTCGAAACTCAATTGATAAACCAGCAACGAAATTTGCAACGAACACCGACGGTCAAAGCCAAAACCGGTAATTAGATACACATATTATTTACATTATACATATGTGTCTTGAATGTATTCCACTTTATACCAGTGAGGATTTAAAATATAACCTTATATTTTGTCAAACTATTGTGTAATCGTGTAATGAGTTGTTTTTTTTCAACATTATAATCGCGAATACACTCTAATGATTTTGGGAAAGTTTTCCATTCCATTTTACTGACCTCACTTTTTTGAAATATAGTCACGTTTTCTGAGAGGGTATCTTCTACAAACATGATATAATACTTGTGTTTATAGGATTTATAGTTCGATCCAGTAAATATTTCTTCAAATGGCAATACATTCTGAAGATTGTGTAAAACATTTTTATCATATCCAGTCTCTTCTTGGAATTCACGCAACGCGCAATCGTAATCCTTTTCGTGTGAATTTCTTCTCCCCTTAGGAAATCCCCATTCGGGCTCTTGCCATTGATGAAATTCCGAACTCTCATTAATCAAATCTCGCAATGTATAATGTATGTTTGAGACTGTTATACCTTTACACAATTGATTGTATTTATCTCGTGATGTTGACTCCTCTCCTTTATAGAGTGGTGATAAATTCGGTTCATTACTCCATACACTTTGCCATAATTTATCGAAATTTTCTGTTTTCATACGTTCTTTCTCGTCTTGCGTCATTTGGTTTAGCATATTTAAAATGTAATGCTTATTATTAACGTTGTACTTTCCTCGCATAAAGTCAATATGACCCAATGTGTCTTTTCGACGAATCATTAAGTACTCCGGTTGACTGTTTTTCATACGAAATGCAATGACACCTATACTGGTAATTGGCATTTTGCATGAATTAAATATATGACCGCTCTTTCCACAATTATTACAATAGGGATTGTTTTGCATTACGGAGAATCTATATCATTATATTCCATAGTGTTTATATAGTTTCCATTTCTAATGGATAATCATGATGCACGATACGATATAGAAAAACAGAATCAATATTTACCTCCGGATTTTGAACCGTTGAATGCGCGATTGTTTGATCGAGATGTATGGGAGCCTCATTTTTGGTTTTTTTTTCACACCGTCGCACACACTTATCCAGCGATTCCAAATTCTGTTACGAAACGAAAATATTATGATTTTATACAAAACATTCCCCTCTTTATACCAAACCCAGAAATGTCAAATGACTTTAGTAGATTATTGGACGAGTTTCCTGTAAGTCCGTATCTTGATAGTCGCGATTCCTTTATCCGGTGGATGCATTTTTTCGAAAATAAACGTAATTTGCAATTAGGAAAAGAAGAAATTTCTCTCTTTTCATCACTCGACAATTATCGAAATCATTATAAACCGGTCCAAATCAAGTTATCGGAAAAACTCCGTCTTCGCAAGGAGTATATCGTCATGTTTTTTACCTTGGTGTGTATTGTCGGTATTTATTATTTTTATACATAAATTTGTCGATATATAATAAATATGCGCTTTGAGATTATATTATTGATAATAGTCGGTGGATTATTATTCCATATTCATACTGACGGAAAATATTTGAAACAATTAGTATTATATAAAAAATACGCTCAAATGGCGGGTGTTGTAGTGGCGGCCTTTGTTCTCTATATTTTGGTCCGAAAAAATCCCAAGAACGCTCAAAATATATTGATGGGTTCTAATGAATATTTGAAATATTTACCCGTTGATAAAAATGCAACCTCTATGCTTTCACCTATACTGGATTTTACGTCAAAACGTAGTTTTTCGGGTCAAGGTCAGCAAAATATGTATGCAAATCCTATTTTACAAGTTCCCAATCAATCCGATTATTCCGGACAACAATCGGGTGGTAAAATAACTGCTACCAAAAGATCGGTAAGTGGAACCAAGAAGAAATTTGTGGCGTCTCGTCAAGCATGGCGCTGTGGTGGTTGCAATGAACTATTAAAAGCGAGTTTTGAAGTAGATCATAAAATACGTTTAGCAGATGGAGGAAGTAATCACGCCGATAATCTGATTGCGTACTGTCGCGAATGTCATGGTGATAAAACCACCATCGAAAATCTTTAATTGCATTCATAAAATCTTGGAAAATCGAAAATAAAAACTCTAAAACATAGAAAAAATGGATAGTGTCATACTCTCATTCTAGTCTTTTAAGAGTGTTTATTTTCATTTTTCCAAGATTATTGTTTCATAACCCAATTTACCAACCGTTCTTCGTGAAAATATACGTTTAATTTATATACGCATATTTAAATGGAACAGCAAGACAGTGAAAAATATCCAAAAACAAATATTACGATTGTCAAACGAAGAAAACCTTGTCCGAAAGGTACACGAAGAAATCGCAAAACCGGAGATTGTGAGCCCAAGAAGGAGGATGTGCTCCCAATTGCAATGGAACCCATTCCAACACGCGTTTTAAATGAAGCCCCGATCGAAGAAACTGCAAAACAGTCCAAAGAAAGTAGTTTAGAGGAGATACCCGAAACACAAAACGTTTTATTACCACCCTCTCAAAAAGGAGAGGAGAATGTAATTATTGATGACGTGTTAGCAGCGAACGCGAATATGGGAAATGATTTTCAAAGAAAAAAAGAGGTAATTGAAGGAGATATTGCCGAACAACGTGATGAGTACGATTTTCTCTATCCTCATTTAGATGATCCCGATTTTTCACTCAAAATCGCGCGCCATGAAGAATTTTACGACAGTCGGTATGATGGAAAGGTCCATGATATACGTCAATACTCGGACAAAATGTGTAATGCGAGTTTTGAGTTAATGCCTCATCAGATATTTGTCAAGAATTTTTTATCACTTCAAACACCCTATAATAGTTTGCTCCTTTATCATGGATTAGGTAGCGGGAAAACGTGTAGTGCAATTGGTATTGCCGAAGAAACGCGTTCTTATATGAAACAAGTAGGTATAAAACAGCGTATTTTAGTAGTGGCTGGTCCAAACGTCCAAGATAATTTCCGCATGCAATTGTTTGACGAGCGAAAATTACGCGAAATAGATGGTGTATGGAATATCCAATCGTGTATTGGAAATTCTCTTTTGAGAGAGGTCAATCCAACTTCTTTAAAGAATGTACCCAAAGATAAAGTCGTCGCACAAATACGTAATATGATCCATCACAATTATGTGTTTATGGGTTACATTGAATTAGCGAATTATATCAAGAAAAAGACGTTTGTCGATGAAAGCACCGGTTATTCCGAAGAAGAACGAAAAAAGATTGAAATAAAACATATACGACATGTATTTAATAATCGATTAATTATAATAGACGAAGTTCACAATATACGTCTGAGTCAAGACAATCCAGATGGCAAAATCGCTCAAATGTTAATGAAGGTCGCGAAATATTCGAGCAATATGCGTCTTCTACTGTTATCAGCAACTCCCATGTATAATAGTAACGAGGAGATAATTTGGCTCACTAATCTCATGAATTTGAATGATAAACGCGGTGTTGTCAATGTTCGAGAGGTATTTACGAACACGGGCGAATTCCAAGCAGAAAAAAAGGACGAAAAGGGTGTTGTTACAGAAGAAGGTGGAGAGAGCTTATTGCAAAGAAAAATGATCGGATATATCTCCTATGTTCGTGGAGAAAATCCCTATACATTTCCTTATCGTGTTTATCCCAATGTGTTTTCACCAACACATACATTTTCCGAACCAAATAGCGTTTTGGGAAATTTGGGAAATGCAGCACAAGCACTTATCGGAAATTCAGTCAAACAAATATCCTTGCCTACCAAACAGTTGAACGATAAAGCCATTGAGACACCCCTTACACATACACCACTTTACGTAAATGAAATAGGTGAATACCAAGAAAAGGCATACAATTTGATTATCAATAAAGTAAAGGAGGACATGGAATCATCAAAACACGATTTTGCCGATCTAGACAAGTTTGGATTTCGTATGCTTCAAACACCTCTCGAAGCATTGAATATGGTTTACCCCAGTGAAAATTTGGACCGACAAATAGCCAAAGGAGAATTCGACGATGAAAAAAGTCCGACGGTTGACGAAGAAAAAGGTACGAAAGATCCTCGTTCGACCATGGTGGGAAAACGTGGTCTTTACCGCACGATGAATTATATCGATGATACGGACAAGAACAATCCAATGAAACATGGGTATTCATATAAACCAGAAATATTGGAAAAATATGGTGCTATTTTTAGTGAAAAGGAATTGCCAAAGTATAGTTCCAAGATGGCCCAAATAACTCAATCCATTAAAAAATCACAAGGAATTGTCATGATTTATACACAATATATTGACGGTGGTGTTGTCCCACTTGCCCTTGCCTTGGAAGAAATGGGTTTTGGTCGTTTCGGTACTTCACAATATACAAACAATCTTTTTGCTAACGCGAAAGAAGACCCTCTCGACGCATTGACAATGACTTCCAGAAGCCAATTAGAAGACAAGACGAAATTTAAACAGGCAAAATACACATTAATTACTGGGGATAAGGCATTTTCTCCTCAAAACGCCGAGGATTTAAAGGAAATTATATCACCCGAAAATAAAGACGGTTCTATAATAAAAGTTGTCATTATTTCCAAGGCGGGCTCAGAAGGACTGGATTTTAAAAACATTCGACAAATTCATATTCTTGATCCTTGGTATAACATGAATCGCATCGAACAAATTATTGGACGAGCGGTGCGAAACCTGAGTCATTGTATATTACCGTTTGAAGAAAGAAACGTGGAAATTTATATGCATTGTACTTCTTTAAAAGATACTACAGACAAAGAGGCTGCTGACGTATATGTATACCGTTTAGCCAAGAACAAGGCGTTGAAAATCGGCACCGTTACAAGATTGATGAAAGAAATAGCCGTGGATTGCATTGTAAACATCGGTCAGACGAATTTTACGGTGAGTGAAATGGCGACCTTGGCCGGAAACCAGAATATTGAAATAACCCTTTCGAGTGATCGCAAAAAAATCCCTTTTCAAGTTGGTGACAAACCGTTTAGTGATGTGTGTGATTATATGGAAAACTGTTCTTTTCAATGCCGACCTGATGTGAAATCCATACCGGATCGTGAAATCATTAAGACAACTTATTCAACACAATACGCAGATTCGAATGATGAACGTATTCGACAGCGTGTTACAAATCTTTTCCGTGACGAGAAAGACGGAAAAGCATTTTATTCTTTAAAGGAAATCATTGGATATGTGAATGTGACAAAACAGTATCCACTTACACAAATATATGCCACTCTCACTAAATTCGTGAAAAATAAAAACGAGTATGTGGTCGATAAATATGGCAGACGTGGTTCCATAATCAATCGTGGTTCGATCTACGCATTCCAACCAATCGAGATAAATGATGAAGATATCACCGTGTTTGAACGTAAGGTTCCTGTGGAATACAAACGAAATACTTTGCATATGGAATTACGAAAAGACTTTTCAGAGAAACCAGTCACACAAGACGATGAAAATACAAGCGCGAACAAAACAACATACGAATCCCTTTTACAACAAATTAAGAAGAACGTATTAGATGCAACAACTACTCATGAAATGACATCTTCCGATCAAAATTGGTATCGACATGCGAGTCGCGTCATGAATCATATTCAATCCGTTCACAAAATTGGTCTCGAAACGATAAAAGCTCATGTTATTCGGCATAATATTGATTTTTTGATGCCTGAAGAAAAGTTGGTACTCGTGTCTCATTTTTATTCCAAGATTATTGACGATGCAAAATTAAAGGATGAGGAAAAAATAATGAAAGAATATTTAGATACTAAAATTGTTACTACTTCACGAAAGACAGGTATCGTCATGGCAGATAAAACAAAATGGATTGTTTATATGCCATCTTCAGACGATCCGACTACATGGATCCCTGCTGAACCGGAAGACATTCGTGAGTTGGAACGCACCGGTTCACTGCAGAAAATTCTAGACGAACAATCGAGTAAATACAATCAAATTGTTGGTTTTATTGATATGTTCCGAAATGGTAACGAAATGGTGTTCCGTTTAAAGGATGTCACGCAGATGCAAAACAATGTGGGTACACGTATAAGCGCCCAAACGCCTGGAAAAAGTGTATTGTTACGATACTTGAATCAAATAGTAGGTAGCGAGATGTATTCTTTGGAGCAATCAAAGGAAATTATGCAATTAGGTATTTGCGTGATTATTGAGATATTGTTACGAGAATTTAATAGCACGAAAAAAGAAAAGATCTGGTTTTTGAATCCTGAAAAGGCGTTATATAATAAGATTTCGAAATATCGCGCAACGAAGTAATACAAAATTGATAAAGGATTTAAAATCTATATGGATATATATCGGTAATATGTCAAAAGTAGTCATTCGTCGCACAAAAAACAAGGATGGAAATGCAGGTGAACGCAAAGTATATGGTGTTTACATGAAATCCATGTTGGATAAAAAGGTGTCTCTTCACATCACTGAAATAGGGAAAAGTGTGAAACAGAATTTAGAAATAAAAATATCCAATGATATTGCTGGAAAATGTATCGATGAGGGGTTTATCAAACCTCAATCCATCAAAGTAATTAATTATTCGAGTGGAAATGTCAATGGTGAATATGTTGAATACCAAGTAACATTTGAATGTATGGTATGTCTTCCTGTGGAAGGAATGTTGGTCGAATGTACGTGTAAAAGTGTTACCAAAGCAGGTATCCATGCTGAAGTCATCGACCCTCAAGGTTACACTCCTCTCACAATCTTCGTTGCAAGAGATCATCATCATTTAAATGAACGACTCGGTTCAGTGAAAGAGGGTGAAACCATTACGGTCAGAGTGATCGGTATCCGTTTTGAATTGAATGACAAATATATTTGTGCCATTGCGAAATTGATGGATATGTAAATATCTGATAAAATTATTTAAAAATTATATGTATATATTTAGTAAATGGATTATGAAGAAAAAATAAAGGCATTAGAAGAAGAATTACAATCCACTAAACAAGAACTACAAGCAACCAAAGATCATCTCAAAAAATACACAGCACCTTCATATAAGAAGGAATATTATGAAAAGAATAAAGAAAAAATATTGGAAAAAATGAGGTTTAATCCTACTCCAATTGATAAACGACAAGAATATAATAGAATATCATATTTACGAAGAAAAGAAAAAGAAAAACAAAAACAAAAACATCAAGATATTTAGGAAATTAATACTTTTCTGTGAAATAACTTAAATTAAAATGTTTAGTAAATATATAGAATGGGTTATATTTACAAAATCAAAAACAAGATTGATTCTAAAACATACATAGGACAAACTACACAAGACTTAGAATCAAGATGGAAAGCCCATTTGGAAAAACGTAATAATTGTAGATATTTAAAATATGCTCTTAAAAAATATGGAGTTGATAACTTTGAATTCAAGTTAGTATGTATAACATTTGATAATCAATTGGATGATATGGAAATCAAATACATAGAACAATATAATTCTTTAGCACCAAACGGATATAACATAAGACTTGGAGGTAATTCTGGACGACATCATGCAGACACGAAGAAGAAGATCTCGGATACTTTGAAAACTAGATATCAAAATGGATTTTATCGAGCAAAAATACCAAAGCCTCAACTAGGAATACCGCATAATGAAATAACTAAAAAAAAGATAAGCGATACCTTAAAAGGTCGTAAATTAAGCCAAACAGCAATCGATAAACGGGTTATGACTACGCGACTTAATAGAAATCGAAAAATCATACAACTAGATATTCACGGAAATAGGTTAAACAAATTTGATAGTTGTAAAGAAGCAGGTGAATACGTTGGCACATCAAAATCAAATATATCTGCTTGTTGTCATGGAAGGGGTAAAACTTCAAAAGGATATATTTGGAAATATGAAAGTATTGTTGAATAAACATAATAACATTGTAATTTTTCACAACAAAAATAAAATCTTTGTTGTGAATCTTTTTATTACAGACTCAATATACAATTAGCTCTTACTGGAATTCGAATCCAGGTTTGCGGATAACTTCATATATGAAAAACACATATATCAAAGTCCACAGTGATAACCACTACACTATAAGAGCAATATACAAATGTTTATCCACTACGTAAGAACATTTGCACTTTTTTTGTCAAATTCACCATTGCTTGCTTGTCGTTCCCTATCAACGTTGTTGATATATCGTCTATTTCCCGTTTTGTCAACCCATCCGTCAGCGTATCAGTTTGCATCATTCGAACAATAATAGTTGCCGTCCAATGTACCACATCGTCGACGACAATCCAATTTGGACCCCCACCGGCAGCGCTTAATAAATACCCCATACCTTTATCAGCACACCGCAACATATACTCCTTGGCATCCGGACACAATGTATCCATTATGTTTAACGCATTCATATCCATAGTTAGGTTTTTCATTTGATATACATTATTCACGAAAAGACCAATCAATTTTGTACGTACGGTTGATATTCATTAAATTTACAAGATTACATTTAATTTTGCACGAAGTGGGGTTCGAACCCACGCAGCATACGCTACCAGGTCTTAAGTCTGGCTCCTTAGACCACTCGGACATCCGTGCTGGTGAATAGTTTCAAGACATATTCAGGTCAAGTGTTCGAGTGCGGCCTCGATCCGCAGACCTTCGGCTCATAAGACCGATGCTCTAACCAACTGAGCTACAAGAACATAACAGTTTGATGACATGCCTAGGTCGGTTTGTCATAAGCCCCCTCATCGCTTAGAACTGTGAAACACTCAATTCCGGTATTTAACTCAAAACTTGTCACACGCTCAGAGGTTTATTTTTGTTAAACAATCGACACCGCTACTCTTTTTCAAGCTACTGTTTCTCCATTTCCCGATGTGGCGATCTTTCCGAGGCGTCCACCTTTCCCTTCCACCCGATGTGGGGATTGAACCCACGACCACAAGCTTAAAAGGCTAGCGCTCTACCTACTGAGCTAACCGGGCGTACTTATTCCCTCCCCCATACTATATTAAGAAAAAGGTTTATATGGTTTACGTAAATAAATAATAAAGTTCATAAATTACAGGTGTATAGTTTCATCTTGGAAAAACGATATAAAATCGTCCATACGATATAATATATATGGACGTTACTAATCTAGACAAAATAAAACAACAGGTTGAAAAACTATCGGTAATGCAACAACTCGACATTTTAAAGATTTTACATGGCAATAGTGAGGTAAAACTAAACGAAAATAAAAGTGGTGTATATGTCAATCTATCTTTTTTGCCGAATTCGGCGATTAATGAAATACGTGATTATTTGAGTTATATTGTCGACCAGGAAAACTCGTTAAATGTCATGGAAAGTCAAAAAGAAGACGTAAAACAAACGTACTTTGAAGGATCTGCAAATTAAATATTTATTATCTTGCGAAGGTGTAAAAATACCGTTTAAAGTAAGTGAGAAATATGAGTTTTGGAACTTTTTAAAAAGTTCCAAAAATTGATATACACGGAGTTTTTCAACGTAAAAATACGTGAAAAACGGGTTGGTAGCAAAATGCTTTGGTTTCCGAAATTGACAATGGCGATTGACTGCAACCACTTTTTTGGAATCATTAAATTATTTCTGCGGGTAGGGGTTTAGGGGTTTTTTATATTTCCAATATATAGGAAATATATGGAAATAACAAATACCCCAAAAAACCCCAAAATATTTTGTTGTGACGTTTGCAACTTTAATTGCAGTAATAAAAAAGACTATTCGCGACATTTAACCACTGCAAAACATAAATGGAAACTAGATGGAAATTTAGGAAATAAAAAAACTGATATTTACAAATGTAATATCTGTAATAAAAATTTTAAAACCAATTCGGGATTATGGAAACACAAACAGAAATGTAATGCAAATCTTATCAATTCGGTTATTTCCACCGAAATTGAATCACTAAAGATAGACAAGCGCGATGAACTCATTGAACGATTGATGACTTCAAACACAGAAATGGTTTCTTCAAATACAGAATTAGTGAATTCGAGTAACGAAATGAAAACGATGTTCCAGTTATTGTTGGAAAAATATCATGAGAGTCAGATGCAAAATCAAAAGAGTCAATTACAAAACCAAGAATTAATGAGTAAGATGATTGAAGTGATGCCACAGATGGGGAACACC
>Ga0315338_1002785_pt1 | contig 16428 bp, 17 predicted proteins | sample ASW8metaG_FD_204518 | JGI IMG/M metagenome (GOLD analysis project Ga0315338, IMG submission 204518) | Ammonia-oxidizing marine archaeal communities from Monterey Bay, California, United States - ASW #8 | ecosystem: Environmental > Aquatic > Marine > Coastal | place: USA: California | collected... | reverse complement strand
CGCGGTTCACTGTCCGCCCCTACCTCTTAGTTCCCCTGTTTACTGATCTCTGAAGTGGCCCGTGGCGCTGCGGCTCACCAGATGGAGGGGAAGCGTTCCCGCTAAAGCGCGATGAACCAAAAAAAAGGCCGCCCGGTGGGCGGCCTTCTTCTTAGATGGTAGCAAGGGGCGGACTTGAACGGGCAGGCCCTCCTGCGCCGTCCCCAGCAAAAAAAAGAGCGGGTCGGCCAAGTTGGGTGCGATAACCTTTCCGCCACAAAAAAGCCGCCTGGAAGGCGGCTTTCCGTCTAGATGGTAGCAAGGGGCGGACTTGAACCGCCGACCCCAGCATTATGAGAGCTGTGCTCTAACCAACTGAGCTACCTTGCCGTCGATAGGAATGGGACTCACCCGCTGAAAAATGGTATTGGTAGGAAGTAGGTGGATGGGTGGCGGTAGTGACTGAGAGCTACCAAGCTAAGACGGTTGTTTAGTGAGGCTTGTGAGTATGTTTTTACTATAGATTGCCCACTAGATCCGAGTGCTAAAATGAGTTTCCGTGATTTTATGTGGCTTTTAGAGATTTTCTAATGGGTTATCAGCTTTGTATAATGGCAATTGGTCGCTGCCCCGAGATTCAACTAAGCAAAGATCGTTACATTCAGCTTAGGGATGCCAAAAGAACTTTAGATCTGGCGGGTGCTATAGAGGAGAAGTTCGATCTCCTCATGTCTAATTATTTAGAGCTTGAGAAAGAGGTTTTGTCACTCACTGCAGAGTCAATGGTTGCCTCATCGCCTATTTATGAAGGCTTTGCCGATATCAGGCGGATCCTTAACAGAAGAGTTGCCAATTTATTAACTGCTGCAAAGTTATACGTCGCCCATATGAGGCAGAATGTTAAAAGCTGTGACCCCGATAGTTCTGAACTAGGTAAGGAAGTAGAGTTTTTATTCGAGCAAAAATACGATGGATCTTTTGAATATCGCTTTATGGAGGCCTTGAGGAACCACGTGCAGCATTGTGGCTTGGCGATTCATAGAACGACAAAGCCTAGTAAATGGGTCGGCGAGGGCGATTCGCGGAGAAGAAGCCTCGGACTTCGTATTTTTTCAGAGAGAGCTACTCTTGAAGAAAGCGGGAAGTTTAAGTCGTCCGTGCTGGGTGAGATGCCGGAAAATGTTGATCTTCTTGTCGCTGCCAGATCATATGTGAGTTCGTTAAGTCTAATACAGGGTGACATACGTACGCTTATTGATGGCAAGGTTCGTGAGGCCCGTGAATGCCTCGAGGAGGCTATAAAGCAATACAAGACTGAGAATAATGGACAGGCAACTGGTCTTGTCGCGATTAGTTACGCAGAAGGAGGAGGTCGTCCTCTTAAAGTGATCGAAAAGACGTCTTTGCTTTTGGATTGGGATGATGTCCGTATTGCTTTATCAAAGAAAAATAGGCCAGCTCCGGGGTTGGACCGGTCTTATGTGTCCGGTGAAATTTAGGAGGTCCCATTTATTGAGCCCTCTTGGTCTTAAGCGGCGAGTCTGTCTAAGCTGAAAAATATTTCTTGTGATGGTTGGTGGTACATTAAGTGTCTTGTCGAATGTTTGCTGCTTTGTAATCCCGCTAAAAATAAAATGATGGCGGAGTCAAATTCGGCTAATTATCTTCTTTATTAGGTGGCCGATCTTCCTGGTTGTGCCTATCCCGATGAACAACCCAATTCGGAAGCGCTGATAGTAGCCCAAAGCTGCGATTCCGACGCTCATCATTAGAGCTGCAAACTCCTCTTCATGAATCCCCAAGCTATCAGCCAAGGACTCGAAAGGTGAGTCTTTGTAGGACCATTCATACCAATTCCCCCACCAAATAATCAATGCAGTGATCAGGACGCCCGCTAGCCGAATAATCCGCGCAAAATTGGGTATGTTTTCTGGGTCTATTCCTCTTATGTCATAATGAAGACCAAGTCGCATCGCCTGCTTGTCCATCTTTCTGTTCATCTGGTGTTGGGTGGGGTTGCGATACATATAACATTGGTGGCAAAGCGCATATCGCCCTGTCTTCCAAAACGACCCTTTTACTTGTTCTACGGCCCCGCAGCGACTGCATGACATGTGGCATCTCCAGACATTGATATCTGTATGTTTTCTGAACATAAAGAGCATCAAGCGCTCATGTTTAATATTCACCCATTTTTTTATGAGTAGGGCTTCTTGCTAGATAGCTGCTTTGCGATAAGTGCTAGGATTACTCGTTTATGAAGCGAGTGGGCTTGAGCTACTTAGCTTGGGAGGGCTATTGCATCGAAAATAGCCATCCTCTGTGACTGCGAGCAAGGCGTGCAAGCCGTAGCTTCAAGTGTCGGTTATCGTATGCGCGCTGATTTGCAGGTCGACTAATTGACCGACTGGCTTCGCGAGCACAAAAAAGGCCGCCCAATTGGGCGGCCTTTTCGTCTAGATGGTAGCAAGGGGCGGACTTGAACCGCCGACCCCAGCATTATGAGTGCTGTGCTCTAACCAGCTGAGCTACCTTGCCATCGAACTCTGGAACCCAGGGTTCCTTCAAGGCCGCGAATTGTCCGCGAGCGCCCCGGCGCTGTCAAGAATGCAGAGCCCGTTTCTCCGGTGCCGCCGGTCCGGCCGACGAATTATTGTGCAGCCGGGACTTCGTGCGCCGGGCCGGGCGGCATTTACATGAGAATAATTATCAATTATTGTGAGATAATACTTGACCGATTTAGTCGGTTTTTACTACGCTAACCGAATATTCACGTACCAAAGGTGTGGGTATGCGTCTGACCACCAAAGGCCGCTACGCGGTCACCGCCATGCTGGACCTGGCTCTGCACGCGGATGCCGGCCCGGTATCCCTGGCGGACATTTCCGAGCGCCAGGGCATTTCCATTTCGTATCTGGAGCAGCTGTTCGCCAAGCTGCGCCGTCGGCAGCTGGTAACCAGCGTGCGCGGTCCCGGCGGCGGCTACCGTCTCAGCCGGCCGGGCGGCCAGATTGACGTGGCGGCGGTGATCGAGGCGGTGGACGAATCCGTGGACGCCACCCGCTGCGGCGGCCAGGGCGATTGCCAGGAAGGGCACACTTGCCTGACCCACCATCTGTGGTGCGATCTGTCCGATCAGATCCAGGACTTCCTGTCCGGCATCAGCCTGGGCGAGCTGGTCGCCCGCCATGAGGTGAAAGCGGTGGCCCAGCGTCAGGACGCGCACCAGAGCGCGTACCAGAACCGGGTACCGATCAGCACGCTTTAACCTACCTTTCGAGAAGCAGTCACCGACCATGTCGCAAGCGGTTTATCTGGATTACGCCGCCACCACCCCGGTGGACCCCCGGGTGGTGGAGGTGATGATGCGCCACCTGGGCCCGGAGGGCACCTTCGCCAATCCGGCATCACGGAGCCATCTGTACGGCTGGCTGGCGGAAGAGGCGGTGGAAAACGCCCGCCGCCAGGTGGCGGACGCGCTCAACGCGGACCCCCGTGAAATCGTCTGGACCAGCGGCGCCACCGAGGCCGACAACCTGGCCATCAAGGGCGTGGTGGAGCAGCGCGGCGGCGGCCATGTGATCACCGCCGCCAGCGAACACAAGGCGGTGCTCGACCCCTGCGGCTGGCTGGAGCGTTCCGGTGTGCCGGTGACCTACCTGGCGCCGGGCCCGGACGGCCGCATCGACCCCCGGGCGGTGGCGGACGCCCTGCGTGAGGACACCGTGCTGGTGTCGATCATGCACGCCAACAACGAAACCGGGGTGATCAACGACATCGACGCCATCGGCGCGATCTGCCGCGAAGCCGGCGTGCTGTTCCACAGCGACGCCGCCCAGACCGCCGGCAAGCTGCCCCTGGACGTGCGCGCCACGCCGGTGGACATGCTGTCGCTGAGCGCGCACAAGTTCTACGGCCCCAAGGGCATGGGCGCGCTGTACGTGCGCCGGCATCCGGACGTGCGCCTCAGCGCGCAGATCCACGGCGGCGGCCACGAGCGCAACATGCGCTCCGGCACCCTGGCCACCCACCAGATCGTCGGCATGGGCGAAGCCCTGGCGCTGGCCGTGGCCGAGCGCGACGCCGAGCAGACGCGCCTGGCGGGGCTGCGTGACCGGCTCTGGGACCGGATCGCGACGCTGCCCGGCGTGCATCTCAACGGGCGCGACGCGCCGCGCCTGGCCGGCCATCTGAACGTGGCGTTCGAAGGCGTGGACGGGGAAATGCTGCTTACCGCTCTGACCGAGGTGGCCGTCTCCACCGGCTCCGCCTGCACCTCCGCCTCCTTGGAGCCGTCCTACGTGCTCAAGGCCATGGGTTTGGCCGATGACCTGGCCCATGGCGCGATCCGGCTCTCCCTGGGCCGGTTCACCGGCGAGGACGAGGTGGACCGGGCCGGGCAGAATGTGACGGAGGCCGTCACCCGGCTCCGTGACGCGGCCCGCAGCCGCGCCTGAAACGCCCGCCTGTCGGGGCGCCGGGGCGCTCCGTCCCTCCCGGGGGCTGGCCCGCCCCTTGCTTTGTCTACGTGAAGACTCTCTGTAAAGACTCTCTGTAAAAAAAGCGAAAAAGGTACAGGAGCAACGCATGCATGGGGTGATTCTTTATCACCTGCGGCAATTCGCCGTGGAACGGTTCGGCCCGGATTGCTGGGACAACGCCCAGGCCGCCGCCGGACTGGAAGACCAGGTCTACGTGCCGGTGCGGCTCTATCCGGACGGTGACATGGACGCCCTGGTGGCGGCCCTGGAGGACGAGACCGCGCTGCACCGCAACGACCTGCTTGAAGCGTTCGGCAAATGGGTGATCCCGCCGCTGATCAATATGTACCGGGCGCTGATCCCGCGCCACTGGAACGCCCGGGACTTCCTGCTCAACGTGGAAGAACAGGTGCATCAGAAGGTGGTGCGCCTGAAAGACCCGGAAGCCCGGCCGCCGCGCATCGAGGTGCGGGAGCTGGCCCCCGGCGTGCTGGAGATCGGCTACCGGTCACACCGGGACATGAGCGCGCTGGCGCTCGGCGCGGTGCACGGCGTGGCCGGGTATTTCGGGGAAACCGCGGAGCTGATGGAAGACGCCTCCGGGGAAGGGCAGCGCCGTTTCGTGGTGCGTCTGGTGCCGGCGCAGCGCAAGGCGTCGCTGTCGGCGGTCTAGTCAGGCCGCCAGGGAGGCGGCCTCCTGCTTGATGCGCCCGACCATGGCCAGCAGGCCGTTGCCGCGAGTAGGGCTCAGATGGCGCAGCAGGTCGAGCTGCTGGAAGAAGCCGTCCATGTCGTAGGCGGCCACTTCCGACGGGGTCTTGCGGTTGAGTGCCGCCAGGATGATCGCCGCCAGGCCGCGCACGATCACCGCGTCGGACTCCACCGCCAGGTACAGCCGGTCCTGGTCTTCGTCGTAGTCGGTGAGCAGCCACACCTGGCTCTGGCAGCCGCGCACGAAGCGCTCTTCGGTGCGCAGGTCCTCGGGCATCGCCGGCAACTGCTTGCCCAGGTCGATGATGTAGCGGTAGCGCTCTTCCCAGTCGTCCAGAAATTCCAGGTCCTCGTGGATCGCCTCGGCGGTCACGTCTTCACCCAGTTTGATCTGGCGGATATCGAATTCACTCATTAAAACAATCCCAATTCGAGTTGGGCTTCCTCGGTCATCATGTCCCGGCTCCAGGGCGGGTCGAAGAGCAGCGCTACTTCCACCTCATCCACGTTGGGCACCTTGGCGAGCCGGTCTTCCACGTCGCCGACCAGCACCGGGCCCATGCCGCAGTTGGGCGCGGTGAGGGTCATGCGCACCTGCACCACGTTTTTGTCCTCGCGGCGGATCACGTCGCAGCCGTACACCAGGCCCAGATCGAGAATATTCACCGGGATTTCCGGGTCGAAAATGGTGCCCAGCGCGGTGTTCAGGTCCGCCTCGCGCACGCTGCCGTCCGCCTCCGGCGGATCGAAGTCCAGCTCCAGCGGCGCCTGGCCGATGGCGTCGGCGTCGGTGCCGTCGATGCGCGCCATATTGCCGTTCAGGGTCACCGTGTAGGTGCCGCCGAGCGCCTGGCGCAGGTTGACGAAGCTGTTCTTGTGGATGGTGATGCGCGTGCCGTCCGGCACCAGGCGCGCCGGCACGTCGCGGCTCACCACCACGGTGCGCTGTTCAGTGGATGCGTTGGCCAAATCAGACCTCGTCCATGTCTTCGACGGTGAAGCTCTCGCCGCAGCCGCATTCGCCGGTGGCGTTGGGGTTGCGGAACTTGAACAGGCTGTTGACGCCTTCCTTCACGTAGTCGATTTCCAGGCCGTTGAGCATCGCCAGCCATTTCTCCGGCACGTACAGCGGCACGCCTTCCACGTCGATGTGCTTGTCGCCGGCCACCGGCTGGTCGACGAATTCCAGCTCGTACATGTAGCCGGAGCAGCCGGATTCATCCAGGTCGAGACGAATGCCGCCGGCCGCCGCGCGCTCGAGTTCGCGCTGCGCCTGCTTGCGGGCGGCCTCGGTCATCTTGATCTCGACCTGGCCGGGTACGAATGTCTGTACCGTCATAGTGATCGCCTCCGGAGAGTTCTGAATAACGCCCCTATAAAAAGGAGCGGACCTTGTGCAGTGCCTGGAACAGCTGGTCCACCTCTTCCAGGGTATTATAAATCGAGAACGACGCCCGCGTGGTGCCGGGGATGCCGAGCCGGTCCATCAGCGGCATGCAGCAATGATGGCCGGTACGCACCGCCACGCCCTGCTGGTCCAGCAGGGTGCCGACATCGGCCGGGTGGGCGCCGTCCAGCAAGAAGGAAAGTACACCCACCTTGGTGGCGGCGTCGCCGATGATTTTCAAGCCGTCGAAGGCCCGCGCCTGCTCGCTGGCGGAGGCCAGCAGCGCGTCCTCGTGGGTGGCCAGGGCGGTGCGGTCCTGCTGCTGCAGCCAGCGGGTCGCCGCGCCCAGGCCGATCACGCCGGCGATGTTGGGCGTGCCCGGTTCGAACTTATAGGGCAACTGATTCCAGGTGCTCTTCTCGAAGCTTACCGTCTCGATCATCTCGCCGCCGGTCTGGTAGGGCGGCATCTCTTCAAGCAGCTCGCGCCGACCGAACAGCACACCCACACCGGTGGGGCCGAACATCTTATGCCCGGAAAAGGCGTAAAAATCACAGCCTATCTGCTGCACGTCCACCGGATAGTGGCCCACCGCCTGGGCGCCGTCCACCAGGGTCCAGGCGCCGGCTTCGCGGGCCGCCTTCACCAGTTCCGCCACCGGGGTCACCGAGCCCAGGCTGTTGGACACCTGGGACAGTGCCACGATGCGGGTGCGCTCGCTGAGCAGCTGGTGGAAGGCGTCGGTGTCGACGCTGCCGTCCTCGCGCAGCGGCGTCACCTGAAGCGTGGCGCCGGTGCGCTCGCACACCTGCTGCCAGGGCACGATATTGGCGTGGTGCTCCAGCGCGGTGATCAGAATCTCGTCGCCGGCCTGGAGCCGTTCGCGGCCCAGGCACTGCGCCACCAGGTTGATGCCTTCGGTGGTGCCCTTGGTGAGGATCACTTCCTCGCGGGCGGCGTTGATGAACGCCGCCAGGTCCGCGCGGGCCGCCTCGAAGCCGGCCGTGGCGTGGTCGCTGAGATAGTGCGCCGCCCGGTGCACGTTGCTGTTCACGGTGCGGTAGTACTCACTCACCGCGTCGATCACCACCTGCGGTTTCTGGGTGGTGGCGGCGTTATCCAGGTAAACCAGCGGCTTGCCGTTGACCTCCTGATGCAGCACCGGGAACTGCGCGCGCAGGGCGTTCACGTCCAGGCTCATGCGGCCTCCTCGTCGGCGCCCCGGCTCTGGCCCAGCTCGCCGGCCAGCCAGGGCTGGGCCCAGTCGGCCACGGTCTGGTCGGGCAGGCCCATCACCAGCTCGTTGACGAAGCCCAGGCTGAGCATGCGCTTGGCTTCCGCCAGCGGCACGCCGCGCGCCTGCAGGTAGAACTGCTGGCCGGCGTCCAGCTGGCCGACGGTGGCGCCGTGGGCGCACTTCACGTCGTCGTTGTAGATTTCCAGCTCCGGCTTGGTGTAGATCTCGGCGCCCGGGTTGAGCAGCAGGTTCTTGTTGCTCAGCTCCGCCAGGGTGCCGCTGGCACCGGGGTGGATATGGATGCGGCCGTTGAGGATCGCCTTGCCTTTCTCGCCGGCGAGGCCCCGGTACACCTGGTTGGAGGTGCAGTCCGGCACCCGGTGCTCGACACACAGCTGGTTGTCGATGTGGGTGCGGTCGCGGGCCACGAAAATGCCGTTCATGTTCAGTTCGGCGCCGCTCTTGTCGATAAAGGCGCGCACGTCGTTGCGGCGCAGCCGGTTGCCGGCCATCAGCTGGTAGCTGTCGATGCGGCTGACGCCGCTCTGGCGCAGCAGCAGGGTGCCGATGTGCAGGCTGTCGCGGGCCTCGCTCTGCAGCCGGTAGTGGCTGAGGTGGGCGTTGTCGCGGGTCTCGATGGCGGTCACCGCGTTGGTGAGCACCGGGCCCCGGCCCAGGTACTGCTCGATCAGCGTCATGCGGCTGCCGGTGCCGAGCACCACTTCCAGGCGCGTGTTGCAGTGCGCCGGCTGGTCGCCGTCGGCGTAGTGGATCACCTGCACGGTGCCGGCCACGTCGGTGTTGGCGGCCACTTCCAGGGTAATGGCGTCGTCCAGCGCCGCGCCGTTGTAGAGCGCGAACGGCGTGGTCAGGCCCTCCAGCCGGGACGCTTCCCGCTTCAGGGTGACGCCGTCGGGCAGGGCGCTGCGGCTTTCATCCAGCCGGCCGTTGACCAGCACCAGGCGGTAGTCGCCCAGCTCGGGCAGATCCGCCGGGGTGGCGGCGGCCGCGGCGCGCCGGTTCAGGTGGCCGTCGGCCAGCGGCTGCAGCGAGGTGTATTTCCACTGCTCGGTCTTGCGGCCGGGGAACACCGCCGCCTTCAGCGCCGCCAGGCTGCTGTCGCGCAACGCCGCCAACGCCGGGTTTTCCGCGTTGCTCTCCGTGGCGTCCTGGACATTCGCCAGCGCCTGGCGTTTGAGGTCCTCCGGGGAAAGCAATGCACTCATGCGCTTTGGTCCTTACCGTCGTTGCGGTCGCCGGTGAGCCAGCCGTAGCCGTGTTCTTCCAGCTCGTGGGCCAGCTCCTTGCCGCCGGACTTGATGATCCGGCCGTTGGAGAGCACGTGCACGAAGTCCGGCACGATGTAGTCCAGCAGGCGCTGGTAGTGGGTCACCAGCACGATGCCGCGCTCCGGGCTGCGCAGGGAGTTGACCCCGCGGGCCACGGTTTGCAGGGCGTCGATGTCCAGGCCGGAATCGGTCTCGTCGAGCAGCGCCAGCTTCGGCTCCATCAGCAGCATCTGCATGATTTCGTTGCGCTTTTTCTCGCCGCCGGAAAAGCCTTCGTTGACGCCGCGCTTAAGGAATTGCGGGTCCAGGTCCACCTGCTTGCAGGTTTCGCGGGCCTTGCGCAGCAGGGTCACCGAATCCCACTCTTCCTTGCCCTGGGCCTTGCGGGTGGCTTCCAGCGCCGCCTTGAGGAATTCCATGTTGGACACACCGGGGATCTCCACCGGGTACTGGAACGCCAGGAACAGCCCCAGCTGGGCGCGCTCCTCCGGCTCCAGATCGGCCAGGCTCTTGCCCTCGAACAGGGCGTCGCCGCCGGTGATCTCGTAGTTGTCCTTGCCGGCCAGCACATTGGCCAGCGTCGATTTGCCGGAGCCGTTCGGGCCCATGATGGCGTGTACCTCACCGGCGTTCACGGTCAGGTTCAGGCCCTTGAGAATGGGTTCGCCGGCTACGGCGGCGTGCAGATCACGAATTTCCAGCATGTAAATAACGCCTGTCTATTAACTGTCTAAGATGTTTCCCACTGCGTCTTGTCGCGATGGGCAAAGCCCGAGCCCGCCTTTCGCTGTTAACTGTCAACTGTTCACTGTTAACTAGCCCACCGCGCCTTCCAGGCTCACTTCCAGCAACTTCCCGGCTTCCACCGCGAACTCCATGGGCAGTTCCTTGAACACTTCCTTGCAGAAGCCGTTCACGATCATGGAGATCGCTTTCTCCGGGTCGATGCCGCGCTGCCGGCACAGGAACAGCTGGTCGTCACTCACCTTGGAGGTGGTGGCCTCGTGCTCGATGGTGGCGCTGGGGTGCTTGGACTCGATGTACGGAAAGGTGTGCGCGCCGCAGGTGTCGCCCAGCAGCAGCGAGTCGCACTGGGTGAAGTTGCGGGCGTTTTCCGCGCGCGGGCCCATGCGCACCAGGCCCCGGTAGGCGTTGGAGCTTTTGCCCGCCGAGATGCCCTTCGAGACGATGGTGCTGCGGGTGTTCTTGCCCAGGTGGATCATCTTGGTGCCGGTGTCCGCCTGCTGGGCGTGGCGGGTCAGCGCCACCGAGTAGAACTCGCCCACGGAGTTGTCGCCGCGCAGCACCACGGACGGGTACTTCCAGGTGATCGCCGAACCGGTTTCCACCTGGGTCCAGCTGATCTTGGCGTTGTCGTGGGCGACGCCGCGCTTGGTCACGAAGTTGTAGATGCCGCCCTTGCCGTCCTTGTCGCCGGGGTACCAGTTCTGCACCGTGGAATACTTGATCTCGGCGCCGGGCAGGGCCACCAGCTCCACCACCGCCGCGTGCAGCTGGTTCTCATCGCGCTGCGGCGCGGTGCAGCCTTCCAGGTAGCTCACGTAGCTGCCTTCGTCGGCGACGATCAGGGTGCGCTCGAACTGGCCGGTGTTGGCCTCGTTGATGCGGAAATAGGTGGACAGCTCCATGGGGCAGCGAACGCCCTTGGGGATGTAAACAAAGGAGCCGTCGGTGAATACCGCCGAGTTGAGGCCGGCGAAGAAGTTGTCGCCCTTGGGCACCACGGAGCCCAGGTACTTCTTGACCAGTTCCGGGTGCTCGTGGACCGCCTCGGAGATCGAGCAGAAGATCACGCCCGCCTCCGCCAGCTTGGCCTTGAAGGTGGTGCCCACGGAGACCGAGTCGAACACCGCGTCCACGGCCACCCCGGCGAGCATTTCCTGCTCGTGCAGCGGGATACCCAGCTTCTTGTAGGTGTCCAGCAGTTCCGGGTCCACCTCGTCCAGGCTCTGCGGCCGGTCCTCCATGCTCTTGGGCGCGGAGTAGTAGGAGATGGCGTTCAGGTCCACCGGCGGGTAGGTGACGTGGGCCCAGTTGGGCTCGGCCATCTCCAGCCAGTTGCGATAGGCGTCCAGACGCCACTCCAGCAGCCATTCCGGTTCGCCTTTCTTGGCGGAAATGACGCGGATCACGTCCTCGTTCAGGCCCGGAGGCAAGGTGTCGGACTCCACCAGGGTGGTGAAACCCGCCTCGTACTCGGAGCTGATCACTTTGTCGAGTTCGGCTTGCGTGCTCATAATTAACGGAATACCAGAGTAAATTACTCAGGTATTATACGGTATATGGTGGGAGGCCGATAGGGCCGGCAACGGTATCATATTTCGCCCTTCGTGCGTATAATCCGCCGGTTTCAGGAACCCCCAACTGGAGTGATCAGACAGATGGCTGTTGAGCGTACCCTCTCTATTATCAAGCCTGATGCCGTGGGCAAGAACGCGATCGGCGAGATCGTTGGCCGTTTCGAAAAGGCCGGCTTGAACGTGGTGGCCATGAAGATGCTGCACCTGAGCAAAGAGCAGGCCGAAGGCTTCTACGCCGAGCACAAAGAGCGTCCCTTCTTCGGCGACCTGGTCGGTTTCATGACCAGCGGTCCCGTGGTAGTACAGGTGCTGGAAGGCGAAGACGCGGTCAAGAAAAACCGTGATCTGATGGGTGCCACCAACCCGAAAGACGCCGAAGCCGGCACCATCCGTGCCGATTTCGCGGAAACCATCGACGAAAACGCTGTCCATGGTTCTGATTCCACCGAATCCGCCGCCCGTGAAGTGGACTACTTCTTCGCCGACGAGGAAGTCTGCCCGCGCACCCGCTAAGGGCTGCAAGGAGCGAAGCAATGAGTGCCCCCGACAAGGTAAATCTGCTCGGTCTCACCTACCCCGAGATGGAAGCCTTCTTCCTGGACATGGGCGAGAAGAAATTCCGCGCCCAGCAGGTAATGAAGTGGATCCACCACCATCAGGTGGATTCGTTTGAGCAGATGACCGACGTGGGCAAGGCCCTGCGTGAAAAACTCGTCCGTGTGGCGGAAATTCGCGGCCCGGAGGTGCTCCACGAGGGCATCTCCCGGGACGGCACCCGGAAATGGGTGTTCGAGGCCGACAACGGCGGCGCCGTGGAGACCGTCTTTATTCCCGACGGTCGCCGCGGCACCCTGTGTGTCTCTTCCCAGGTGGGTTGCGCCGTGGACTGCAGTTTCTGCTCCACCGGCAAGCAAGGCTTCCAGCGCGACCTCACCAGCTCGGAAATCATCGGCCAGGTGTGGCAGGCGAGCCGTTCGTTCGGCCCGCGCAAGAACCTGGGCGAGCACCCGATCACCAATGTGGTGATGATGGGCATGGGCGAACCGCTGCTGAACTATAAGCCGGTGCTGGCCGCCATGCGCCTGATGCGCGACGACCTGGGTTACGGCATCAGCAAGCGCCGCATCACGCTGTCCACCTCCGGGGTGATCCCCAAGATTGATCAGCTCAGCGCCGACCTGGACGTGTCCCTGGCGGTGAGTCTGCACGCCCCCAACGACGAGCTGCGCAACGAACTGGTGCCGCTCAACCGCAAATATCCGCTCAAGGAGCTGATGGCGGCGTGCAAGCGTTACAGCGACAACATCACCCATCGCCACAACACCATCACCATGGAATACGTGATGCTGCGCGATGTGAACGACAAGCCGGAGCACGCCCGCCAGCTGGTCAAGCTGCTGCGCGGCATCCCGGTGAAGGTGAACCTGATTCCCTTCAACCCGTTTCCCCACGCGGGCTATGAACGCTCGCGCAAAAGCGACATTCTGGCATTCCACAAATTCCTGAATGACAATGGCGTCATGACCACCGTGCGCACTACCCGAGGCGACGATATCGACGCCGCCTGCGGCCAGTTGGTGGGCGAAGTGAAAGACCGTACCCGTCGCAGCGAACGATGGAAGGAATCCATTTTCCATCGCTCGGAACAGCCCGACAGCAAAACAGCATCCGTGCAATGAACCCAATGCTTCGACAGCTCGTTCTGATTCTGGTGGCCACCTTCGCGGTGGCCGGCTGCACCACCACGACCACCGGCGGCGGGCCCGCCGCCGATCCCCAGGAAGCGGTCCGCACCCGGGTTGCCGCCGGCCTGCAGTATCTGCAGATGGGCGATCCGTCCGAAGCCCGCCGGCATTTCTCCCGCGCGCTCTCCATCGACGACGACAGCGCCGCCGCCCACAACGCCATGGCGCTGCTGTACAACTACGAGCGCGACGCGGAGAAAGAGGAATACCACTACCGCAAGGCGCTGTCCGCCGACCGCAACTACGCCCCGGCACTGAACAATTACGGCACCTTGCTGTACACCCAGCGGCGCTACGAAGAGGCCCTGGAGAAATTCAAGCGCGCCGCCAACGACCCCAACTATGAAGGCCGCGCCAGCGCCTTCAGCAATATGGGGCAAAGCTACGCGGCGCTGGACCGGCCCGGCGACGCCAAGGACGCGTTCATCCGTGCCCTGCGCCTCAACGGCCGCTCCACCCACGCCACCCTGCAACTGGCCAAGCTCTATCATGAAGAGGGCCGCCACCAGATGGGCTGGGATTACTACAAACAGTACGAGCGCCGCATCGGCCGGCAGAGCGCCGAAGGGCTGTGGACCGGCATTCAACTGGCCGCCGCCCTCGGCTTACAGGATCAGCAGTCCAGCTATGAGCTGGCCCTGCAGAATCTCTATCCCGGTACCCGGGAGCACAAGCTCTGGCAGGAATGGCGGAGCGCGCAGGAGGGACGTCAATGAGCGCCAACGAGACCGTATTACCCGGCGAGAGACTGCGCCGGGCCCGGGAAGAGAAGGGTCTCAGCCAGGAGGAAGCCTGCAAGCATCTGCGGCTGTCCACTTCCTATATGCGGGCCCTGGAACAAGACGACTACGAGCGCCTGCCCGAAGCCCCCTTCATCAAGGGCTATCTGCGTAACTACGCCCGTTTTCTGGGCCTGCCGGCGGAAGAGCTGGCCCGGCAATTCCAGCAGCGCGTGGACGAAATGCGCCAGGATGAGCGCGAGCGCGAGCAGGCGGCCCTGGACGAAGCCCCCAGCAACCGCGAATGGCGCCTGCCGGCCCTGGCGGTGCTGGTGGTGGTGCTGCTGGTGGCCGTGGGCTGGTGGCTGTGGCCCCGCGACGACATGAGCGCGCCGGAACCGTCCGTGGACGACGGCGGCCGTGGCGGCGAGGAAACCTTCGACAGCCCGGCGCCGCCGCAGGCCCCGGAGCCGGCCATGCCGGAAACCATCGAACCCACCGACCCGGTGGACGACAGCCTGCAGCCGCTGCCCGAAAGCGACGGCGACAGCGACCAGGGCGGCGATCCGCCCTCCGAACAGTCCAACGACGGCTCCTCCGGCGGTGAACCCGCGTCCCGCTCGGAGCTGGCGGAACAGACACCGCAAAGCCAGGCCTCGCAGACCGAACTGGCCGCCGCCCCCGGCGAAGACGGCATCGACAGCCTGACCCTGGAATTTTCCCGCGTTTGCTGGATCAAAGTGGTGGACGCCACTGGCGCCACGCTCACCCAGGGCCAACAGAACGCCGGCGGCAGCGTCAATCTGGACGGCGAGGCGCCGTTCCGCGTTACCCTGGGCGACGCGGCGGCAGTGAGCGCGGTACGCATCAACGGCTCCGCGATCAGCCTGCCCAGCCAACGCTCCGGTGACGTGGTCCGCGTCACGCTGCCCTAGTCGTTTCAGGAGTTAGCATGGAACCGGAAGTCACCATCAAGCGCCGTAAATCCCGTCAGATTCACGTCGGCTCCGTGCCGGTGGGCGGCGATGCGCCGATCTCCGTGCAGAGCATGACCAACACCGACACCTGCGATGTGGACGCCACCGTCGCCCAGATCCGGGCTCTGGAAGGTGTAGGCGCGGATATCGTGCGCGTTTCGGTGCCCACCATGGATGCCGCCGAGGCCTTCGGCAAGATCCGCAAGCAGGTAGGCCTGCCGTTGGTGGCCGACATCCACTACGACTACAAGATCGCCCTGAAAGTGGCCGACGAAGGCGCCGACTGCCTGCGCATCAATCCCGGCAATATCGGCCGCGAAGACCGGGTGCGCGCGGTGATCGAATCCGCCCGCGACCACGGCGTACCGATCCGCATCGGAGTCAACGCCGGCTCCCTGGAAAAAGAGCTGCAGCGCAAGTACGGCGAACCGACCAGCGACGCGCTGGTGGAATCCGCCCTGCGCCACGCCGAGATCCTCGACCGCTACGACTTCCAGGACTTCAAGGTCAGCGTCAAGGCGTCCAACGTCTTCATGACCCTGCAGGCCTACCGCAAGCTGGCCAGCCAGATCGAGCAGCCCCTGCACCTGGGCGTCACCGAGGCCGGCACCTTCCGCTCCGGCACGGTGAAATCCTCGGTGGCCCTGGGCGGGCTGCTGATGGAAGGCATCGGCGACACCATCCGCGTGTCCCTGGCCGCCGATCCGGTGGAAGAGATCCGCGTCGGCTTCGACATTCTGAAAAGCCTCAACCTGCGCAAGAAGGGCGTGAACATCATCGCCTGCCCGAGCTGTTCACGGCAGAACTTCGACGTCATCAAGACCGTCAACGAGCTGGAAGCGCGCCTCGAGGACATCAACGAATCCGTGGACCTGGCGGTGATCGGCTGCCTGGTCAACGGCCCCGGCGAAGCCCGCGAAGTCGATGTCGGCCTCACCGGCGGCACGCCCAATAACCTGTCCTACGCGGACGGCCAGAAGAGCCACCACATCAAGTCCGAGAACCTGGTCGACGAGCTGGAGCGCATGGTGCGCGCCAAGGTGGCCCGCCAGCGCGAGGACGAAGAGAAAGGCGTGATCCTGCGAAGCGAATAACGCCCCGCAAGACGTTAAATAAGGAGAACCGGTGAGCAACAAGATCACGTCGATTCGTGGCATGAACGACGTTCTGCCCGAGCAGACGCCCCTGTGGCAGTGGCTGGAGCAGCGCGCTCGGGCGGTGCTGGCGGCCTACGGCTACCAGGAGATTCGTCTTCCCATCGTCGAGCGCACCGAGCTGTTCGCGCGCGGCATCGGCGAAGTGACCGACATCGTCGAAAAAGAGATGTACACCTTCGCCGACCGCAACGACGACAGCCTGACGCTGCGCCCGGAAGGCACCGCCGGCTGCGTGCGCGCCGCCGAGCAGCACGGGCTGCTCTATAACCAGACCCAGCGGCTCTGGTACACCGGCCCGATGTTCCGCTACGAGCGGCCCCAGGCCGGCCGCAGCCGCCAGTTCCACCAGATCGGCGTGGAAACCTTCGGCATCGCCACCCCGGACATCGACGCGGAAGTGATCCTGCTCACCGCCCGGCTGTGGA
>Ga0315338_1002784_pt1 | contig 16429 bp, 13 predicted proteins | sample ASW8metaG_FD_204518 | JGI IMG/M metagenome (GOLD analysis project Ga0315338, IMG submission 204518) | Ammonia-oxidizing marine archaeal communities from Monterey Bay, California, United States - ASW #8 | ecosystem: Environmental > Aquatic > Marine > Coastal | place: USA: California | collected... | reverse complement strand
CCGTCATGCACAACATCCTGGTCTCCTCAGCTGGCCGAAGGGTCAGCCTCGTTCGGCACTTCCAGGCCGCAGCGCACGAGCGCGGCCGTCTCGTGGTCGCCACCGACATGTCGCCCCTTGCACCTGCACTCACTACCGCCGACCTCGGAGTTGTTGTTCCCCCGATCTCGGACGCAACCTTCGTCGATGCTATGGAGTCACTGGTTGAGGAACACCAGATCGGACTGATGATTCCGACGCTCGACACCGAACTCCCGACACTTGCCAAGAACCGTGACCGATTCACGCAACTCGGCTGTCACATCGCCATTGGTCCTGCTCCTGCGGTGGACATCTGCGCCGACAAGGTGCTGACGCACCAGTGGCTGACTGAGCAGGGGTTTCCAACTGTGCGTCAGACAAGTCCTTCTGCGGCTCTCGCCTCACCGCAGGACTGGCCGATGCCACTGATCGCGAAGCCGGCAAAAGGATCAGCGTCACACGGGGTTCGCATCGTCCGCTCGCTGGATGAGCTCGTGACATGTGCCGAGACCGACATCGTGCAGTCCATCGCAACAGGCGACGAACTCACAGTTGACGTCTACATCGACCGGTCGGGATCTGCCCGCGTCGCCGTTCCACGACAGCGGCTCGAGACGCGGGCCGGTGAGGTGAGCAAGGCGGTGACTGTTCGTCATCAGGGCGCCCAGCGCCTCGCCAGTGAGATCGTTGAACGGCTTGGCGGGATGCGTGGCGCAGCCAACGTCCAGATGTTCGCCGATGGCGATGGCCTCGAGGTGATCGAGATCAATCCTCGCTTTGGCGGTGGGTTCCCGTTGAGCCATCGCGCTGGAGCTCACTTCCCGGAATGGATGCTCGACGAAGACAACGAGCTGTCGATTGAACCCGGCGATTGGGCAGAGGGCGTGTACATGCTCCGCTATGACGACGCAGTGTTCGTCGACTGCGTGGATCTTCCGTGAACATGTTTCTCGTCTTCGACGTCGACGACACGCTGTATCTCGAACGCGAGTATGTGAGGAGCGGATTCAACGTCGTCGATCGCCACCTCGCTGAACAGCACGAAGTCTTCGGATTTGGCACAGCCGCGTGGACGCAGTTCCAGTTCGGGGTCAGAGGGACCATCTTCGATGAAGCACTGCGTGCGCTGAACGTCGCTCCGAGGGCTGGGCTCATCAACGAGCTCGTGCAGCTCTACCGGTCGCACATGCCGTCGATTTCGATCGATGAGACCGACGTAGCCTCGTTGCAGCGCCTCGGTCACGATCACTCTCTTGGAGTCATCACGGACGGGCCAGCCGCCTCACAGCGTGCGAAAGTCGCAGCTCTCGGCATTGACGACTGGTCGTCGATCACGATCGTGACCGACGAACTCGGCCGCGACTACTGGAAACCACACCCACGTTCCTACGAGATGGTCATGGAACACAGCGGCTGGAGCCCCGAACGGCACGTGTATGTCGCCGACAATCCGACGAAGGACTTCATCGCTCCAACCAGTCTCGGCTGGACATCGATTCGCCTACGTCAGGACAACCAGCTCCACAGTGCGCATCCGTCTGGCTGCGACGTTCACGCCGAGATCGGCTCGCTCGACGAGCTGGAAGCCGCACTCGAGAGGCTGGCGTGAACGGCGTTCGTCGGGTCGGGCATCTGACCACGGTGGACTCGAGCCTGCGCTATCTGCTGGAAGCACAGCTGGTCGGGGCGATGGACGCCGGCTATGAGGTTGTCGGAATCAGTGCACCTGGGGACGACGTCACCTACCTCGAGGCTCTCGGAGTGCGGCACGTCGCGCTTGCTGGCTCGACCCGGTCGTTCTCCCTGATGTCCGACCTGCGGGCCGTCGTGGCGTTCGCCAGGCTCATCCGATCACTCGATCTCGACGTCTTGCACACCCACAATCCGAAGCCAGGCTTGTACGGCCGAATCATCGGACGGCTCCTCGGTGTTCCGCGGGTCGTGAACACTGTCCACGGGTTGTACGCAACCCCAGAGGACGCCATGTTCAAGCGAGCGGTCGTGTATGGCGCCGAAGCTGTGGCAAGTCGGTTCTCTCATCGCGAACTGATACAGAACGAAGAGGACTTCGCCCTACTCGCGAAGAAACGGATCTCGCCACGCCGCAAGCTCGTGCTTCTCGGCAACGGTGTCGACACCGAACGATTCAGTCCTGGTCGCGACGCGGCGTCAACGAAGCTCAGAGAATCCATCGGTGCCGATGACAGCACCGTTGTCATCGGCATCATCGCGCGGCTCGTCGAAGAGAAGGGCTTCCGCGAGCTCTTCGAAGCTGCTGGTGATCTCCCTGACGGTGTAGTCGTCGTCGCCATCGGGCCAGAGGACGCCGAACGGCACGATGCTCTCAGCCGCGATGAAATCGACCGCGCGAGGAGTTCCGGGATTCGATTCGTCGGACACCAGGCAGACACTGCTCCCTGGTACCGCGCCATGGACGTGTTCGCATTGCCGTCGTACCGCGAGGGCGTTCCTCGTGGCGCGATGGAAGCTGCTGCAACAGCCCTTCCGATCGTGACCACGGACGTCAGGGGATGTCGACAGGTCGTCCGTGATGGCGACAACGGACTGCTCGTTCCAGCCAGGGACCCCGGTGCACTTGCGGCTGCACTGAACAAGCTCTGTGATGACGCCGACCTCAGACGCACGATGGGAGCGGCCGGCCGAAGGCGCGCGCTCGCTGAGTTCGACGAAAGAGATGTGGTTCGTCGAGTGCTTGAAAGCTATGGCGCGTAGAAAATCTGCCGACAGAGGCGACATGAGATCCGGTACGGCACTCGATCGCGAGTCCGCGACCAACGACCCGAGCATTCGAACAATGGAGCAGGCCGACTGTCACGCGGTCCTCACGCTGCTCCGCGAAACAATGGGCTGGGACGACGACGACCGAACGCAGAAGTTCTTCCACTGGAAGCACCACCAGAACCCGTTCGGACCTTCGCCTGGTTGGCTGGGTCTGGATGAAGATGGCCGCATCGTCGCGGTCCGATTGATGATGCGGTGGCAGTTCGACCAGGCCGGGACAGCAGTATCTGCTGTTCGCGCAGTCGACACCGCAACCCACCCCAGTCAACAGGGCAAGGGTTGGTTCACCCGACTCACGATGCGCGCCGTCGACGATCTGTCAGAGGCTGGCGTCGACTTCGTCTTCAACACCCCGAACGACAAGAGCTGGCCCGGGTACGAGAAGATGGGCTGGGTTGCCGCCCCGTCGATCTCCGTGACTGTTCGGCCGGTGTTCCCCCGAGGACTGTTTCGTCTCACCGCGGCCAAGCAGCCCGCTGACAAATGGACTGATCCCGTCGGAGGCGCACCCCGCGCTGGCGACTTCCTGGATGCAGAGCGCCCAGCAATCGAGCGAATACTCGCCCACCGGGCCATTGCTGGCCCAGAGACTTCGCGGTCGTTCGAGTACCTCCGCTGGCGCTATGGCTTTGAACCACTCGGATATCAGATGCTGAGTTTGGGGCAGGCCGTCGACGACGGGGTCATCATCTATCGGGCTCGAAATCGCGGGATCGCCAGGGAGGTGTCTGTGTGCGAACTGCTGACTCCGACCGGCAACGACCGCTCGCGGGTGCGCCTGGTCCGCCACGCGCTCGCCGACAGCGGCAGCGACTATGCAATTGCCACCGGCGACACCCGACGGGCTGGGAAGTTCCGAGTGCCAGGCCAGTCGCCCAACCTCGTCCATCGCCAGCTCGCGTCAACTCCGATCGCGACCAAGATGTCACTTGGCGATCTCGAGCTGTTCTAGCGCCTCACCGTCTCGGTCTCCGCGAGGGACCCGGCCCTCGCTCAGGAGGCGACGCGAAGTCGATCTGAGGCCTCGTGTTGTTCGAGGTACTGCTTGAGTACGTCGCTGATGTATGCGACGTCGGAGCGGGACAGCTCGGTTCCGCTCGGAAGGCTGATGCCGGTCGCATAGAGGCTCTCGGCGACCTCGCCGCCGACCGCCTCGTATTCAGCAAATGCCGGCTGAAGATGGAGGGGCTTCCACACGGCCCTCGCTTCAACGCGGTTCGTGTCGAAATGCTGACGTAGCAACTCGATGTCAGACACGAGGCCTTCGGCGAAGTTGACAATCGTCAACCAGTTGCTTGCCGTTCCGAGTGGCGAATCAGGCATGAAGCTGACCCCAGAAAGCTCCCCGAGCTCTTCTCGATACCACTGCTTGACCCTTCGCTGACACTCGACGAAGTCGTCGAGCCTGGCCAGCTGGGCCAGCCCGAGTCCCGCCAGCAGATTGCTGAGCCGGTAGTTGAATCCGATCGTTTCATGCTGGTACCAGGGAACCGGCTCGCGGGCCTGGGTCGACAGATATCTCGCTCGCTCGACATCAGCAGGTGAGCCAACGAGCATCCCCCCACCGCTGGTGGTGATGGTCTTGTTGCCGTTGAACGAAAAGATTCCCATTCTGCCGAATGTTCCAGCCGGACGACCGCCATGAGTTGCGCCGATTGCCTCGGCAGCGTCCTCGATGATCGGGACACCGTAGTGATCGCTCAACTCGACGATCCGATCCAGCTGAGCGCACTGACCGAACACGTCGACCACGATCATCGCGCTCGGCAGATTTCCTGTACGCGCCCTGCGCTTCAAGAACAACTCGAGCAGGTCGGGATCCATGCCCCATGTCTCGGTTTCAGAGTCGAGGAAGACCGGCCGCGCTCCTTCGTAGCAAATGGGGTTTGCCGAGGCAGCGAAGGTCAGCGTGCTCACGATGACCTCATCTCCCGGTTTGATCCCGAGCACGCGGAGTGCGAGATGGATCGCAGCCGTGCCGCTGCTGAGTCCAACGGATGCTTCGACACAAAACTTCTCTGAGAACGCAGCCTCGAACAGATCGAGCTGAGGTCCGACCGGGGCGATCCACCCGGAGTCGAATGCATTGAGCAACATCGCGCGCTCGGTGGTGCCGACGTTTGGAGGGGAAAGAAGGTAGCGCTCGGGTTGATTCTGTGCGGTCCTGGCCGCATCGGTGAGATCGATGTACGTGTCGTCGTCATCTGACGAGGTGTCCCACGTCACTTCCATGTCATGTGCTGTCATGCCCGCCGTTTCCCTCGCTGTCGGTCACCTGCCGACATCTCCATGTCGCTCACAGATGAACCCATATGCCACTCTCCGTGACGTTACTCGATATATAGAGCGTCACAAAAGGGCTTCTTGAATTTGCTAGTACGACCGCTTCCGACCGGCCCGAACGCGCTCGAGCAGCTGTTCGAGGCGTCCGAAGTCGTCTCGCAACGGATTGAGCAGAGCGGGCTCAGCGGAGCATCGGTCGATGCTGGTCTTCATCTCGCGGAGCTCGGCCTCGGCACGTGGCACCATCCCAAGCGAAAGCAGACTCGCTACGAGCGGAACGGAGATCGTCACGTCCTCGAGCACGGTGTCGCCATCAGCCCTCGCGAGAACCGATCGTGCATGGTCGAAGGTGTCGGCAGCATCACGATGATTCGCACGCTCTTGATGGATCATGCCGATGTTCGACAGCGTCATGGCCTCATTTCGGTGGGACTTCTTCGTCATCCCGAACTCGGCAAGGGCACCCTCGAAGCAGTCGAGCGCCTCGTCGAGTCTCCCGAGAATCCGAGCAATGAGGCCTCGGTCGACAAGATGATGAGCGGTCTGCTCGCTCGCACCCCTGTCGTCGTCACCGACCAGCGCTGCGTCGAGTTCAAGCAGGGCCGAGACATGGGCCGAGTTGTCGACCAACGCGTCAACAGTGACGTCTCGAAGGTCACTGATCGCACCCTCATCGATCCCGGCCTCATGGCACCAATGCAGCAACCGAAGACCAAGATCGAGCCGAGACCCGTCATAGGGATCGGGATCGTCACGTAGTTCGGCGGCCGCGTGCAGAGCTGTCCTTCGCTCGGCAGCGTTCACACCTCGAGGGTCCTGGACGGCGGCGACCAACGCGGCGTCGACGATCACTTCGTCGCCCTCGCGGCCAACGAGTCCGCGACGGTCGAGCAGGTCGACGATCTGCTCGAGTTCGGCCCCACGAATGACTTGCCTCCGCCGCGTACTCACCGAGCTGATGGCAGTGATGGAGAGCCGTCCAGGGCCGTACACCCCAAGAGCACCAAGAACCGCCCGCTCGTTGTCGGTGAGATCCGGAAGAATGTGACCGAGAACCTCGCGAAGTCCAATCTCGACCTCGCCGTTCTGGTACATCGTGTCCGCGACGCTGACCAACGCTCGCAGAGACTTGTCCGACAGCAGCGAAACAGCTTCGACAGCAGTTGGTGCCGGACCGACGAGCGAACTCGTGACGATCTCGGTGTCGCGCCGGCGCTGTACTTGTTGCCAGCCGCGTTTCGGCGGATACACCGGGAGATCGCGGTGTTCGGGAAGGCGAGGGCCAGCAGGAAGAGTCGACGCGATGACGACGCCCCCGAGATCGGGCGGCAAGAGCGCGTCCATGACTGATGCGCTCAGCCGGTCGATCAGCAGCAGCACATGGTTCGTCTTCGAGAGCAGCTGGCGTGCCTCGGCGAAGGTGTCAGTTCCTGCATCGACCTCGATGTCGGCCATCCAGCTCCTGAGCGCCAGTTCTGCCGAGCCGAACACGCGACCGTCAATCCGCACTGTGTGCTCGAATTCAGTGGCGAGCAAGCCGGCGAACTGATCGAGGACCATCGATCGGCCCGATCCGGGCGCGCCCGAGATCGACACTGCGGTGGGTCCGCTCCTGCACAACGCAGCAGTGTCCCTGACCATCTTGCGCCATTCGGGGGGATGAATGAGATGAGTGCTGTTCTGGGTCATCGTCTTCGCCTTAGGTATCGCTGTTTCGATAGCGGACACGGTTTGCTACTTCTCTTGCCTGGCCTTCAAAGCCAAGGCCGCCTGCCGCCTTGCGTGCGAACCACGCATCGCTGTCAACGGATTGAACGGGTGATCGTGAGAGTCGGAAGAGATCGCAGCCCTCGACATTGACGCCAACACGCCCTGTCGCTGCTGAGTCGTAGACCTCGCGCACGACGGCATCGACTTCTGGATGAGGTACAACGCCTTTGGGATAGGCAAGGTGTCGTGGCAGCCGCCCCGTGTGAGCCTCGATGGCGTCATTGCAAATGGCAAAATCGTCAGAGGCTTGGGCTGGCGACACTTTGTCGAGCACCAAGTGTTGGTGCGTGTGAGCCTCGATGGACACGAGGCCGGAATCGAGCGCCACGTCGATGTCTCGCCATGACAGCGCCGCGGTGTTCCACGGTGTCTGCGAGCTTCCGACGAACCCGGTCGCGACATACACGGTCGCCGGTATGGCGAACTCCTCCAGCGCAGGAAGCGCGTTCGTGACGAAGTCCTGGGTGCCATCGTCGAAGGTGACCACGACGCATGGGCTCGTCTCGCCCTCAGCGACCGCGACAACCGCTTCGTTGAGAGGCACGACCGTGCATTGGGTCGCGAGGTGCTTCAGGTGCGATCTGAACTGGTCGATTGGAACGTCGACCATCGAGCCGTTCTCGAGACCGACGGTGTGATACGCCAGGATCGTCACGCCACATCGGGTTGGTCTGACGAAATCGATGCCAGCTGCCGTGATGCGCAATGCCCTTGCTGCGAGCGATCTGACGGCTCGGCTCTTCTTCGCTGTGGTCGCCGTCATCTCATCACCTCGACGCGTGCAAAGTCGCGGTCAGGCGCCAGGAGTTGCAGCGCCTCCTGCTCTTCTTTGCGCGCGCGCTCCTGGGCTCTCAGCTTTCTCTTCGAGATTCGTTTCGGAAGTGCGAGCAGGACAAAGAAGATCGGATACAGCTGGCTGCGTTGCCTGGCCAGAATCCCGAAGTTGCCCAGCGTGGAGAAGGCAACGATGAACAGAGCGCTGTAGACCACAGCGAGGCCGACCAGAGGTGAATCGCGCATCTCAAGAGGCAGCCTGAGGAGCCGGCGGGTTGAGAGAACGCTGAGCCCCATGAGCACGAGACCCTCGAGCGAGGTAAATCTCGCTGCGACGTTGTGCGCCTCCTGTGGGAACGGCCTGAACAGCACTGTCGCAATCGCCACCGGCAACCCGGTCGGCGACGTCACTGGAGACGGCGTGAACTCGGAGCCACCGGTCGAGCTTCGGCGTGTTGTCTCCTCGAGCGTGCCGCTGACCGTTCCGCCCCCAATCTCGTCGAAAAAGCTCTGGGCCTGCGTCGCAGTGAACACGATCGCGCCCAACACGAAGCCGATGGTGATGAAGCCCCGGAAGAAACCCCTGAGCTTTCCCTTCGCGTGCCTCGGCCGCCTCGCAAGCAAGTACCCCAGAACGGCTGCCCCGAGGAGAATGACCGTGAGGTGGACCCTGATCACGGCACTGCCAGCCAGACCGACCGAAACGAGGGCGTATCCGCCGGGAGCGAGAAGGAAGATCCTGACCGCGCCGTGGACGACGATGCCGATCATCAAGATCATCCACGCGTCCTTGCCTGTGCTCGATGGCCAGAACAAAAGCGTCGGCGCAAAGAACACCAAGAGTGCGTATCGCCGATGGAGACCATCAGGGACTGCCATCTGAAATGCCCTGAACATGAGGTAGGCGCCCCAGAAGGCGAACGTCGCGAACACGACGAAGCCGGCATACCTCGCAGTCCCGACGAAGATATAGACGACACCGGTGATGATTCTGAGGGTTGTTGTACCAGTGATGTCCGGTACCCAGCTGACGAATTCGGGAGCGCCGAAGTCTCTCGCGCGGATGAACGGTGAAATCTCGGAGCCAGCCTCGTGATACTTCAGTGCGTCCCCGCCAAGGACCGTCGTGACGACGTAGTACCTGATGCCTGATCCGACCTGCTTGGCCGCAAAGCCGAGGATGAGCACCCGACGTACCCACGGATCGACGTCTGATCGTGAGAGTCGAACGAGCAGCGGATAGCAAATCAGCGCGACAAAGCATGCGACGACGACGCCACCCCACACGTTGTAGCTCTGGGTGAGAATTGCCCATGCCAGGACCAGGACGTGCAGCCCACCAATGAGAGACAAGAGTGGGCCGACTCTTGCCTGTTGAGACTCCTCGAGCCGAACGGAACCGGTGACAGCCATCAGCGACTCTCGGCTCCGTAGGATCGCTCTGCTGCCTTGACCGCCGTCGACAGATCGAAGTACGAGCTTGCCCTTCTCGCTTCATCTGCCATCTTCGCCCTGAGCTCGGTCTCCTCGGCGAGCCGCTGCCACGCAGTCACCAGCGCGCGCGGTTCTCCGGCTGGCACCAGCAGACCACTCACACCATCGACGATGACCTCGGGAATACCCCCGACGGCTGTCGCCACCGGTGCAACTTCAGAGGCCATTGCCTCGAGCAGCGCTATGGGAAGCCCTTCATACTGCGAACTGAGGGTGAACACGTCGAAAGCCGGAATGAGTGCAGGGACGTCGTCGCGCTTGCCAAGAAAGCAGACGCTGTCAGCGATGCCCAACTCGTCTGCGAGTCGCTGAGTTGCATCCTCGAGAGGGCCGCTTCCGATGATCACCAGCCTTGCTTCGTGATGTGCCGCGGCGAACGTTCGGAACGCCGTGAGCAGCGTCGCGTGGTCCTTCTGGGCCGTCATGTTTCCAACCGTGCCGACCACGAAGGCTTCTTCGGCCAACTGCAAAGACGCGCGTGCCGCAGCTGCCGCGGTTTCACCGCGAGAAACGCGGTCATGGACGATGCCGTGGAAGACCACCTCCACAACGGCTTCGTCGCGAACGCGGCCAGCGTCGATCGAGTCAGCTACTGCTGAGGACACGGCGATGACGTGATCGTTCTTGCGGTAGGTCACCGCGTTCAACCACCGCGTCAGTCTTCGGTACCGGGGCCACACGTTGTGCTCGGTGTGAACAAATCGGTCGGCTTGTCCGAAGAGCCGTGCCACGACCGCTGGAAGTGGAGCGTGCGTGTGGATGACGTCGAAACGCTCCTTGCGCAGCATCCGGATCAACCTCAGCGGCCAGTCGATCGCTCGTGGCGCGTTGGTGATGCATCGCACCGTTGCGCCGCTCGCCTCCGCTTCACCGACGAGGTCTGACTTCCAAGGAAGAAGATAGACAATCTCAAGCTCGAAGTTCTCCGGGTCGACAAGGCGCGCGGCGTCGACGAGGAGACGCTCAGCGCCGCCCCTTCCAAGCCCCTTGGTCAGCCAGAGAACTCTTCTCACTTCGTCCTGTGGCGCGACCACGCCGATGTTGTCTGGAGGTTGAGCACATCTTCGATCTCATGGGTCAGCGCTTCGTCGTCGATGACCTCGACCCCGTCGAGAGCGGCCGCCGCCGGGGTGACAGCGACGAGTTCTCGTTCGTCACGGGCTGCAATCGGTGTGCTTCCAGGGGTCGGATAGACCTCGATGTCGACCCGGTCGCGTGCCTCTTCGCCCTTGCCGATCCGTGAAGTGACGCGGGCGCTGCGCGACGTGGTGGTTCGCGATCCGTACTGGTACCTGCGCCTGGTCTCATCACTCGACTCGACCAGCGCGACACCGATGAGGTTGGAGCCGAGCGAACGCAGCAGGCGGCGCGTGGCTCGTGCTTGACCTGTCTGTGTGTAGTGAAGTCGTACCGTCACGAGCACGAAGTCGACTGCAGGGAGCAGTTCGGCGACGTCATTGCCGATGAGAGCCGGCGGGGCATCGATGAGAACGATGTCAGCCAATTCTCTACAACGGGCGATGACATCGCGACGACTGGCCAGAAGCTCGCCAGGATTGTTCACAGGCGCGCCGTGCGACAGCATGCGAACTCTCGGGAGCGATGTTCTCACCAGCTGCGCCTCGAGCTCGTGTGCGGTCACCCCGCTGGGGACCTCGAGAATTCCCTTTCCTTCGCCTTGCGCGCCGAGAAGACGGTGGATTGCCGGCCGACGGAGGTCTCCGCTGACGACGATGACGTCGGCACCTGAGTCGCTGTAGGCAGCCGCGAGGTTCGCCGTGCTGAGGGACTTGCCCTCTGCGGAGTGCGCCGAGGTGATCAGGCACACGCTTGCGAGACCGGCACTCGGAGCTTGGTCACGCGAGATCGCAGACATCATTGTTCGCAGATGGCGATACGCACCAGACGCAGGGGCGTCTGGCTCGTCGAACGTCACGACATCGGAGCGACGCCGTAGGCCGAGCGGGATCCGAGGAATGTCGGTGAGTACCGTCGATCCGTAGGCAGACTCGGCCTCGTCCCTGTTGTCGACACGGTCATCGAGCTTGTAGGCCAAGGCGACGATCGCCAGCGCGATCGCCAGGCCGAAGATGGCACCGACGACGCCCATGACGCCCTTGTTCAACGGCGTGCTGAACCCTCCGACGAGACTCTCTTCAACAATCGTCTTTCCGGTAACCGTGACCAGGGGATCGGCAAGTCGCGCGACCTCTCGTTCCGAACGCAGCAGGTCGCTGTAGTTCGCAACGAGGGCCTGCTTTCTCGCGATGAGAATTGTTTGCGTCGTCGGCTGACGAACGTCTGGACCGATTGGCGAACTGGCATCTGCTGCAGAGAGCTGACGATCGATCTCGAAATCGACGGCGAGGATCTGGGCCTCAACGGCCGCCTTCTCGATGTCAATGCGCTCGATCTCGAGATTCTGAGCCTCGACGAGCTCGAGCTGGCGAGCTTCCAGATATCTGTCGATATAGGTCGAGACGAGATCGGTTGCTGTCAGCTCATCGGGTTGCACTGTCGAGATCTCGATGGTGCCGATGCGATCGTTGGTGACGACCGTGACGTCGTCGAGGAACTCGAGAATGTCGGTGAAACCGAGCTCGAACGCAACGGTGGCAGGAATCGGACCCGAAGTCAGTTCGAGCTGGACGCGGTCGACGCTGAGTGCGCGTCCCCCGGCGTCGGAGAGAACCAAGGTGTTGCGGGCCAAGTACTCCGGAGTTGCTTCGCGATCCTGGGGTGGACCGACGAGATAGCCCAAGACGGCGAACAGCGTGGTCAGGACTACAAGCAGTGCCCACCAGCCGCGCGATCTCCACAGTCGTGTGAATACCTTCACTTCTGAACGCCTCCGTGTTGATGATCAGGGGAGTTTGGCATGACACATCCGTGCGGATGGTCACTCTCCGTAGTTGAACAATGCCACGCCGCAGGACGGCACGCAATGCATGATTTCCAATGCACCTGCACCATCAGAGGGTATCTCGGCTTCTCAAGATTCTCAGCAAAGAACCGCAAAGAGTAGTCAAGAGGCACGACGGTGCGGTACAAACATACCCCTGGAGGTGCCGCGAATTCCTCCCAGATCAAAGGACGCCCGGTGGCGAAACAACAGCCAGGTCACATGTTGGTATCGATCGACTTCGAGATGGCTTGGGGACTCGTACACCGCAACGGCGCATCGACCTATGACATCGAGGACGAGCGTCGCTGGCTCGGCCAATTGCTCGACGTCTTCGATCAGCACCACGTTCCAGCAACATGGGCCACCGTCGGCCATCTCCTGCTCGACGCCTGCTCAACGGAGTCCGGCGTGAAGCACCCTGATGTCGGGAGGCCCGACTACTCGTGGTTCGAAGGAGATTGGTTCGCAGCAGATCCCTGCGGCGACGTTGCGACTGAACCACGGTGGTATGCGCCAGATGTTGTTGCCGACATCCTCCGCAGAACCGCGGGTCACGAGCTCGGCTCACATTCATTCAGTCACCTCATCGTTGGCGATGAGGCATGTACAGCGGAGCACTTTCGCTCCGAACTCGTGGCGTGTTCGTCCGCGGCCGATCGGTTCGGCGAGACGATGAAATCGTTCGTGTACCCGAGGAACACCATCGGCCACGTCGAGGAACTCATCAGTGCCGGGTACTCGAACTATCGCGGTCGGCGAGACGATCCCTTCACCGGTCTGGGTGCGATGGCGAAGCCAGCCAGGTTGCTCGACAAGGTTCTGCCGTCGAGCCGCTCGGTGGTGCACCCGCGATGGGAAGAAGGGATCTGGAATCTTCCAGCCACGTGCATGTTCACCATCGAAGGGCGCAAGCATCCACGCTCGTGGCTCGCTCAGGTCAAGCGCAGAATGCATCACGCCGCACGACAAGGGGGGCTCTTTCATGTGTGGTTTCACCCCCACAATCTCGTTCTCGGAGGCGAGCAATCGATCGAGATATTCGGCGAGCTGCTCGCTGAAGCAGCGAAGCTCAGAGATCGTGGTCAGCTCGAGACCGTGACGATGGCCGATCTGGCCGAATCGCTCGTGCCCCCAAACGGACGCGTCGATGCCTGAAGCAACTCGTGACGTACTGCAGGTGATCACCTCCACCCAACGACGCGGCGCTGAGCAGTTCGCCGTTGCGTTGGAGCCGAAGCTGCGCGAAATGGGTCTCTCTGTCGAGACGGTGGCGTTGGCCGATGTCGACGGCGGACTCGACGTGCGGTCACTCGGCAATGGCATGACCATCTCCACACTTCGCGTGCTCCGGCGCGAGATCCGGGCATCAAGGCTGGTCGCAGCCCACGGCTCCGTCTCGTTGCCGGCCTGCGCGCTCGCCGGGTTCGGAACCGGTACGCCGTTCGTCTATCGCAACATCGGAGATCCCGCGTACTGGGGGTCAACGCTCCGCAGAAGGATCCAGTCGAGGCTGTTGCTCGGCCGAACTGACCAGGTAGTTGCGTTGGCGCCGCTCACACGTACCCGACTTCACGAGCTCTACAACGTCCCGCTCGAGCGATGCACGGTCATCCCGCGAGGCGTCGACGAGACGGTCTTCACGCCGATCACTGCCTCCGACAGAGCACACAATCGGGAACGCTACGGCATCGACGCAGACGCGCAGGTTGCGCTGTTTCTCGGCTCGCTCACTGAAGAGAAGAACGTGTTCGATGCGATCCGAGCAATCGGACTTCTCGACGACTGGGTTCTGCTCATCGCTGGCGATGGACCGGACCGGCAAGACGCGGAGCGTCTCGCGGATGAGGTTGCTCCAGGAAGGGTGCTGTTCGCTGGCGTCGTCGCCGAACCCATGTCGGTCTTGGCGGCAAGCGACTTGCTGGTGCTGACGAGCCACACCGAGGGCATTCCGGGAGCGGTCATCGAGGCCGCCCTGACCGGAGTTCCGAGCGTCGTGACCGATGTCGGTTTCATCCGTTCGCTCGTCGACGATGGTGTGTCAGGGCTGGTCGTCGACGATCCGAGCCCAGACGCGATCGCCAAAGCGATTCTCGACGTCGCAGGACATCCCGCCGATATGGGTCACCACGCTAGGCAGATCGCGCTCGATGGGTTCTCGCTCACGTCGTGCGCTACCAAGTGGCACACGGCGATCACCGCGCTCATCGAGCAGGAGGATGCCTGATGACCTCGACGCATCCCACCACACCTATTCAGCACGAGCAGTGACGACAAGTTGCCGTTCAACTACTCTGGGTGGGATATTGAGTGCACAAGACCGAAGAAAGGATCACAATCGGTGAGGACTCCAATGCGCGTGAAGCGTCCGCTCATGGGCGCAGCAGATCGGATCGGCGAGGAGGTCCAACTTATCGACGAGCGTCGATTGCTGGCGCAGGCCAGGGCAGGTCGCGAAGCATGCATCTCTGAAGAGAAGGAGCCACTCGTCACCATCAGAGTTGCCACCTACGGGACAGGCGACTTGGTTGTCGAACGGGCCATCGCGTCGGCTATCGCTCAGTCGTATGAACGGCTCGAGATCCTGGTCGTCGGCGACAATTGCGCAGAGGACACCGTCGCTGCAGTTGGCGCGGTCGGAGACCCACGGGTGCGGTTCGTCAACCTGCCGGCGCGGGGCATGTACCCCGAGATCGCGCATCTCCGAAGAAAGGTCGCTGGAGCGCACCCGATGAACGTCGGCAACATCTTGGCGAGTGGATCATGGATCACTCCGTGCGACGACGATGACACCATCACTCCCGACCACGTCGAAGTGCTGCTGGCCGAAGCGCAACGTGAACGCCTCGAGATGGTGTACAGCAAAGCCGATGACGAGGGCACACCCGGCGAGTGGGGCACTGTTGGCTCTGTTCCTCTCAGCAAAGGCCACATCAGCCACGGCTCGGTGCTGCTGAGCTCCGAGCTCCGGTTCATGCCCTATTCGATGACCTGCTGGAAACGGAAAGATCCCGCCGACTGGAACCTCTGGAATCGAATGCAACGCATCGGTGTACGAATCGGATTTCTCGACCACGTCACGTATCGACATCACCTCTCGAACGCGGGTCGAACCAAAGCAGAGTCGGGACCGGCATCGCCATGACGAAGAACGTCTTGATCGTCTCGCCACATGCCGATGACGAAGTGCTCGGCTGTGGTGGATCGATTGCTCGCCACGTTGCGCAGGGCGACAATGTGTTCATCCACATCGTGACCAAGGCCATTCCGCAGATCTTTTCGGCCGATTACATGGACACGGTCCGAGCAGAGGCCCTCGAGGCCCACGCGCGACTCGGCGTGAAGGAGACGATGTTCACGGACTTCCCTGCGCCAATGCTCGATCAGACGCCCGGCTATGAGATCGCCGATGCCATCAACGAGGTCGCAGGTCCGTGGGAAATCGACTGGGCTTACGTCCCATGGCGCGGCGACATCCACTCCGACCACCGAGCCGTCTTTGACGCAGCTCTGGTTGCGTTCCGGCCGACAACTCGGAACGCCGTGTCGAGGATCATGGCTTACGAGACGCTGTCGGAAACCGAGTGGGCACTCCCGTTCGGCGACGACTTTTTCAAGCCGACGATGTTCGTCAACATCGAAGACCACCTTTCGGCGAAACTCGACGCAATGCGCAAGTTCGGCAGCCAGCTCAGAGACTTCCCTTCGTCACGCTCACTCGAAGCCATCGAAGCACTCGCCAGATACAGAGGAGCAACAGTCGGGGTTCACGCGGCTGAGAGCTTCGTCACCATCCGCGAGACACTGATCTGATGCTGATCTACGGAGCGGGCGGCCACGGGAGAGTTGTCTGGACTGCGGTGATGGCTGCAGGCGGAAACGTACTCGCCTTCTTCGATGACGATCCCAGCAGAAACGAGTGGAACTCTGTTCCGATCGTTGGGCCCTACGACGCCACGGTTCACTCCGACGAGCCGGTGGTTCTGGCCATCGGAGACGGAGCGATCCGGCAGCGACTCAGCACCGAGATCGACCATGGGTTCGGCACAGTCGTGCACCCAAGTGCCCTCATCGACGAATCGTGCCGCGTGGAGCAAGGGTCAATGGTTCTGCACGGCGCCATTCTGCAAATCGGCACCAACATCGGAAAACACAGCATCGTGAATTCCGGTGCATCGATCGATCACGATTGCGCGGTCGGCGATTTCGCACACATCGCTCCTGGCGTCACCATCTGCGGCGAGGTGAGCATCGGTTGCGGCACGTTGGTTGGCGCTGGAGCCGTGATCCTGCCAGGTATCAGCATCGGCGCGAACGTCGTGATCGGGGCCGGCGCGGTTGTCAACCGCGATGTTCCAGACGCAGCCATCGTCGTCGGTAACC
>Ga0315338_1002783_pt1 | contig 16432 bp, 13 predicted proteins | sample ASW8metaG_FD_204518 | JGI IMG/M metagenome (GOLD analysis project Ga0315338, IMG submission 204518) | Ammonia-oxidizing marine archaeal communities from Monterey Bay, California, United States - ASW #8 | ecosystem: Environmental > Aquatic > Marine > Coastal | place: USA: California | collected... | reverse complement strand
CGCCTGACCCTCCGATAGCCAGCCGACGCTCTTCTCGAAGGGTGCCACGCCATCGTCCCGTTCGACCCGGTACATGCCGCCGTCATGGCCGCCGAGCAGGCCCCAGGGCGCGGTCTTTGCGCGGGTGCCGCGGCAGTTGACCCGGCACTCGTCGTGCAGGGCGCGGATCTTGCGGCGGAAGCTCATGCCGCCGCGCCAGGTGCCGCAGCCGCCGGAATCCGTCACCAGTTCGTAACGCTCGACCCGCAGCGGGTATTCCGGCTCCAGACCCTCGACCGGCAGGTTGCTGGTGTTGGTGATGTGGACCTGGACGCCGTCGAGCCCGTCCTTGGTCGCCCGCGCGCCGAAGCCGCCGCCGAGCGTTTCCAAATAGACGTAGAAGCGGCCGGTCCGCGGGTTGACGCCGGTGAAGGTGGAGGAGATCACCGCGCCATTGCAGGCGCCGATGAGCCGGTCCGGGATGGCTTGCGCCAGTGCGCCCTGCACCAGATCGACGACCCGCTGGCAGGTATTCGTGCGGCCGTTGACGGCGGCCGGCGAGACGGCGTTCAGGATAGAGCCGGGCTCTGCGCTCACCGTGATCGGCCGGAACAGGCCGGCATTAGGCGGTGCGTCCGGATCGGTGACGCATTTGATCGCATAGTAGACCGTGGCAAGCAACGCGGTTTCCACCATGTTGAGGCCGGCGCGGACCTGCGGCGGGTTGTCCTTGAAATCGAGATGGATCTCGTCGCCCTTGACCTTCACCTCGACCTTGAAAGTTAGGGTCTCATCGAGCTCGTCGCACTCGAATTGGTCCTCGAAGCGATAAGTCCCATCGGGAATCGTTGCGATGCCGGCCCGCATGCGGCGTTCCGCGTAATCCAACAGTTCTTCGAAGACTTTGCTCAGAAGGGGCACGCCGTAGCGTTCGCAGAGCGCCTGGAAGCGTTGCACGCCGAACCGGTTGGCCGCGATCTGCGCGCGCAGGTCGGCGCGGCGCTCATGCGGGACCTGACAGTTCAGTAGGATTAGTTCGAGCACATCCACCTGCGTCTCGCCGGCGCGTTGCAGGCGGATTGGCGGGATACGTAGCCCTTCCTGGAAGATATGCGCGTGGCCGCGATCGACGAAATCGGCGTGGTGCGCCAGATTGGTCGCCCAGCCGACGAGTTCACCTTCGTAGAAGATTGGCGCGGCCAGGACGATATCCGGCAGATGCGTGCCGCCGCCGGTATAGGCGTCGTTGCCGACGAACATGTCGCCCTCGGCGATGTCCGCCAAATCATGCCGTTCCAAAATGGCCGCGACCACGCCCATCAGCGAGCCGAGATGGATGGGAATGTGCTCTGCCTGGTACAGCGTACGGCCGGTGGCGTCGAAAATCACCGTCGAGCAGTCGCGCCGCTCCTTGATGTTGGTGGAGTAGGAGGCGCGAACCAGAGTCTCGCCCATCTCGTCGGCGATCGAGGCGATGGCGTTGCCGATCACTTCGACGGTGACGGGATCGACGGTGGCCGTGCGGGCGTCGTCCGGCATCACGCGGCTCCTTCTTCGATAACGAGATTGTGGTAGGGATCGACCGTTGCGGTCTGACCGGGCAGGACGAAGGTCGTCGAATCCATCTGCTCGATCACCGCTGGGCCCTCGATACGGTTCCCCGTTTGCAAACGGTCGCGATCATATACCGAAGTTGCTACGAATTCGCCGGTTTCGGGCATGTAAACGTCGCGCGGTTCGAGCGCCGCTGCCGACGCATCGGAACCCACATCCGCGTTCGCGGTGAATTGCGGTTTCTCGACGACGCCATAGGCTTCGAGCCGGAAGGTGACGATCTCAATCGTTTCGTCCGGTGACGTGTAGTCGTAAAGCCGGTCATAGGTGGCATTGAAGTTGGCGACGAGGGCGTCGAGCAAATCCGCGTCGCCGGCCAAGTCGGGGATCGGTACGCTCAATTCGTAATTCTGTCCGGCGTAGCGCATGTCGGCCGAGGCGACGAGGCGCTGACGGTCCGGCTCGATATTCTCTGCCGCGAACCAAGCGTCGGCATCGGCGCGCAACCCCGCCATAACGGCGCGGATCTCGGGGACGGACGCGGCGTCCAGTTGCATGCGGCGGGTCACGGACAAATCGTGCCGAAGGTCGGTTAACAGCAGCCCGAGCGCGCACAATATGCCGGGATTGCGCGGCACCAATATTCGCCGCATGGAAAGTTCCCGCGCGAGCCGTCCCGCATGCACGGGGCCTCCGCCGCCAAACGGCATCAGGCAATATTCCCGGGGATCGTGGCCGCGCTGGATCGAAATCAGCCGGATCGCGCGTGCCATGTTGGCGGTAACGACCCGGACGATTCCGGCCGCTGTATCCAGCGTGGAAAGACCGATCTGACGGCCGAGCTTTTCGATCGCCAGGACCGCCGGTTCGCGGTCGATCGGCATGCGGCCGCCGAGGAGTTCCGTCGGATTGAGGATCTGCATGACGACGTTGGCATCGGTGACCGTAGGCTCGTCATTACCGAGCCCGTAGCAGATCGGTCCCGGCGCCGCGCCGGCGCTGCGCGGCCCGACCTTGAGGAAGCCGCCGCTGTCCGTGTAGGCGATAGAGCCGCCGCCGGCGCCGACCGTGTGGATATCGATCATCGGGACCTTCAGCGGATAGCCGTGCACGATGGCTTCGGTCGTGGTTTCCGGCCGGCCGCTTTGGATCAGCGACACATCGGTCGAGGTTCCGCCCATATCGAAGGTGATGATGTCCTCGGTGCCGACGATACGCCCGGTTTCGAGCGCGCCGACGACGCCGGTGCTGGGCCCGGACAGGACTGTACGCACGGGGAGGGTGGATGCGGTCTCGAAGGTGATCGTGCCGCCATTCGACTGGGTGATATGCGGCGGCGCATCGATGCCCGCTTCTTTCAGGCGCGGCGTAAGGCGCGACAGATAGCCTTTCATGACCGGGCCCAGGAAGGCGTTCACGACCGTCGTGCTGAGCCGCTCGTACTCGCGGAACTCCGGACAGACGCGGTGCGAGGCTGTGACGAAGGCGTCGCCGAGCTCCTCTTTGAGGATTTCCGCGACCCGCGCCTCGTGCGTCGGGTCGATGAAACTGTAGAGGAAGCAGACGGCCGCCGCCTCGACCCCCATGTCGTGGAGCTTGCGGGCAGCGGCGCGGACCTCCTCGTCGTCCGGTGCGCGCTCGACCGTGCCGTCATAGAGCAGCCGTTCCTGCACCTCGAGCCGCCGGTCGCGCGGCACCAGCGGCGTAGGTTTGTCGGTCTGCAGATCGTAGAGATGCGGCCTGGTCTGACGGCCGAGATCGAGCAGGTCGCGGAACCCGTCATTGGTAATCAATCCTGTTTTTGCGCCGCGGCCCTGGATCAGCGCGTTCGTAGCGACTGTCGTCCCGTGGCCGAAAAAGGACACCTGCGCATCCGCGCCGCCGAACCGCGCGACGGTCTCCCGCGCGCCCTCGGCGATCGCTTCGGAAGGATCATGCGGCGTGCTGGAGAGCTTCCAAACGGAGAATTGGCCAGTCGCCTCGTCGAGAAGGCAGACGTCGGTGAAGGTGCCGCCGGAGTCGACGCCGATGCGAAGTGAAGTCATGGGATCGTGGCTTTTCCTTGCCGGTGGACCTTAGCCGTTCATCGCCCGCCAGATTTTTTCCGGCGTAACCGGCATATCAATTTCTAACACGCCGAATGGTGCGAGGGCATCGACGATAGCGTTGACGACGGCGGGCATGCTGGCCGTCGGGCCGGATTCGCCGCAGCCTTTTACGCCGAGCGGGTTCGTCTGACAGGTTGTCTCCGTCGTCGCCCAGTCAAAATGCGGCGTCTCGACCGCGCGCGGCAGGCAGTAGTCCATGAACGATCCGGTCAGGAGCTGGCCCGAATCCGGATCGTAGACGACTTCCTCGCATAGCGCCTGCCCGAGGCCGTTGGAGACGCCGCCATGCAGCTGGCCTTCGAGCAGCATCGGGTTGATGACGGTGCCGAAGTCGCTGACCATCGCATAGCGCGTAACCTGGATGTAGCCGGTGTCCCGATCGATTTCGACTTCCGCGACGTGACATCCGCAGGGGTAGTTGTAGGCCCGGGCGACGTAGTGGGAATTCGCTTCGAGACCCAAATCCTCGCCGTCAGGCACGTTGGCGGCACTGAACGAAGCGCGGGCGACGTCGATCAAGCTCATGCTGCGGTCGGTTCCGGCAATGGTGAACTGCCCGTTCTCGAACTCGATATCGTTCGCGCTCGCTTCCAGCATCTGGGCGGCGATCCGGCGGCCCTTATCGATGATGATCTCAGACCCCTGCACGATTGCGGAACCCGCGACCGTCGTCGTCCTGGATCCACCGGTGCCGGAGCCAGGGCCGATGCGGTCGGAATCGCCCTGCACGACTTGGATATTGGCGAACGGCAGGCCGAGCTGGCTGGCGACGATCTGACTAAAAACGGTCGCATGACCCTGGCCGTTGGTTTGTCCGGTCAGCGATACGCTGATGGTTCCGGCCGCATCGAACTGCATGCCGACCCGGTTGTCCATGAAACCGTCCGGTTCGGTATAGACGGCATAGCCGAAACCGAGCAGTTTCCCGTTGTCTGCCGCCTCTTGCCGGCGCGCGGACAGCTCACTGTGTCCACCGAGGGCAAGCGCCTGGGTCATATTGGCTTCAAAGTCGCCGCTGTCGTAAACCAAGCCCATCGGCGTGCGGTGCGGCATTTCTGCCGCCGTCACCAGATTGCGGCGGCGCAATTCGGCGGGGTCGATATCCATCTCGCGCGCGGCCTTGTCGACCAGGCGTTCGACCATGTAGCAGAACTCCGGTTTCCCGGCGCCCCGGAAGGCGGCGATCGGCGTGGTGTTTGTGAACACGCAGGTCGTTTCGGCGAAGACGGTGTCGAAGCGATAGACGTTGGTCAGCAAGCGCGTGCCGCCTTTGGTCGGGATGATGGCGGCGCCGCCGGTCTGGTAGGCGCCCATGCTGGACGTCGTCTTGCAGCGGATCGCGAGAATCTTGCCGTCGGCGTCCAGCGCCAGCCCGGCATGCATGATGTGGTCGCGGGCGTGGTAGTCTGTCAAAAAAGCGTCGCTGCGGCTGGGATACCATTTGACCGGTCGTCCGAGTCGTTTGGCGGCCCAGGGGACGACGATCTGTTCGGGATAGATTCCGTTCTTGATACCGAAACCACCGCCGACATCCGGCGTAATCAGATGAATGTCGGAGAGCGGGACGTTGAGGCCGGGATTCGATAAGGCTGAATGCACCGGACTGTTGCCTTGGGTCGGCGTGTAAACCGTATAACGGCCGCTCAAGGCGTCGAAAGACGCGACGACGCCGCGCGGTTCAGTCGCGCCGACGACGATGCGGTTGTTCACCAGGTCGATCTCGGTGACGTGCGCCGCATTCGTGAACGCGGTATCAGTTCCCGCCCGGTCACCTGTCTCCCAATCCAATGCAACGTTGCTTCCGGCACCGTCCCAGATCACCGGGGCCTCCGGATCGAGCGCCCCGTCCGTTTTCGTCACGGACGGCAATTCCTCGAAGTCGATATCGATCAATTCCGCCGCGTCTTCAGCCTGCGACGCCGTTTCCGCGATGATTACGGCGACTGCTTCTCCCGTATACCGCGCGGTGTCCGTTGCAATCGCCTTTCGTGGGGGAACGAATAAGGGCGACCCGTCGTGATTTTCGACTGGCGCCGATCCGGCGATGCCGCCGACACCGTCCGCATCCATGTCCGCGCCTGTGAAGACGGCGATGACGCCCGGCTCCCGCAATGCCGCAGCGCTGTCGATGCCGCGAATGCGGGCATGCGCATGGGGCGAACGGACAAAATACGCATGCGCCTGACCCGGCATGTCGATGTCGTCAATGAACCGGCCGCCGCCGGTGAGCAGCGCTTCATCCTCGATACGAGGAACGGAAACGCCGATGCCATTGGATATAGGCGCGGTGTCGGGCACGTGGTTACTCCTGGAAGATGTTTGGTCGAGAATTCGTGATATGTCTCATGACCGTATCAGACTCGACCGTCAAGACAAGCCTAGTTAGGTTGCAGAAATAAGGGAGATATAGCATGGCACAAACGCTTCGACAGATGGCGGGAGCGGATCCGAATCCGCACAAGTTGGAGAACAGCGCCGTTTTGATGATCGACACGCAGCTTGAATACGTTTCAGGCCGGATGGTTTGCGACGGCGTCGAGGCGGCACTCGATCAGGGTGGCAGGCTGCTTGCCAAAGCGCGAGCCGCCGGCAGGCCCGTAATTCACATCCAACACAAAGGGGCGTCCGGCGGGCTATTCGATCCCGGCACCGATAATTTTTTGATCGCGCCGCAAGTTTCCCCCGAGAGCGACGAACCGGTGATCAACAAAGCCCTGCCAAACGCTTTCGCCGGTACAGACCTTGAGACTGTATTTCGCGGTTTAGGATGCGATTCGCTGATTATCGCTGGGTTTATGACCCATATGTGCGTCAGCTCGACGGCGCGCGCGGCGCTCGACCTCGGCATACCGTGCACGGTTGTCGCAGATGCCTGCGCGACGCGGGATCTTCCGGATGCGAATGGCGATGTCGTTCGCGGGCGTGACCTCCACCGTTTCGAGTTGGTCGCCCTTTCCGATCGATTTTGCCCGATCGCCGGCTCCGTTAACGATATTGAATAACCGGGGCCAATAAACGCATGTAGTTTCAACGGACTGAACGCCGAAAGCGGCGAGCATGGTTAATTGCAAGCCGTAGCGACGAGCCCGTATTTTAACGGAATCTTTGTGGTTGTTTGTCAGCATTCGCTGCACGCTTTTCGGCAGCCAGGAGATTTAAGCCATGGCAAATCAAGAGAGCACCATCACACGCCGCGCCGCGCTCGGCGGGCTATTCTCCGCAGGTGCGCTGGCCGCATCCCGTCGGCCGGTCGAAGCGCAAGCCTGGGGCCGCGTCTACATTTTCAATACGGCGGCCGAAAAGATTGAGCTGAAACTCAATCGCCGCGCCTTGCCCGCGATCGTTGGGACTGAGCGCGAGGACTACTACATCCCGGATGTAATCTATGTGGACCGGACCGCGCTCATCAGCGATCTGGTTGTCGGCGAGTTCTCGGATTCGAATACGCTGCATGTCCATTACTCGGACAAGGAGGCGGTCTACGAAATTGGCATCGATCCGGCACAGCACAAGCTGGACCGCGACATACAGCTATATATCCATCGCGAGGGACTCACGATGCTGCGGGACGGTGTGGAAATCACGCAAAACGTCCGCAAAATTTCGTAAGGGTGTCGGTTTAGATTTAAAAGCGCCTTTCGTCCGCCAAAAAAAATGCGGGGCACCTTTTAATTCCCGCGCGCATGTCTTAACATCGGCTCCAAGCTGGGGTGCCGGACCCGTGTCCGGCTGAGATCATACCCAACGAACCTGACCTGGATAATGCCAGCGTAGGGAGCTGAATTTGACAAACGCTCCATCAAATAGACATTCGGCGAAACCGACCGTTGCCGTCGTTGGTGCCGGTATTTGTGGACTCGGCATCGGCTGGCGCCTTGCCGCGGCGGGCTGTGCAGTCGATGTTTTCGACCAAGGCGACGCGGGGCGCGGGGCGAGCTGGGCGGCGGCGGGCATGCTCGCCGCTAATGTTGAAACCGAACCCGGCGAAGAAATGCTGCTCGCCTTGAACCTGGAAAGTCAGGCCGCCTGGCCGGAATTCACGCGCGAGTTGGAAGCTTTGTCCGGCGTCGATCTCGGATATCGCGACGAGGGAACGCTCGTCGTCGCAGCGCATCGAGACGATGCCGCGGAATTGCGAAACACCTACGAATTTCATCGCAGCCTCGGACTGGAGGTTGAATGGCTGACAGGCGGTCAGGCGAGGCGCCTGGAGCCGCATCTGGCGCCCGGCGTCAGCGCGGCCGTGTCCAGCGAAAAGGACCATCAGGTCGATAACCGTCAGCTTGTGGTGGCCTTGCGGGAAGCCTTTCGGCGAGCCGGCGGTCGGCTGCATGAAAATACACCGGTAGAAGCGATTGATGTCGTCGCGGGGCAGGTGAAAGGCGTACAGGTCGGCGGCCGGTCGCGTTCCGCCGATATGGTGCTGCTGGCTGCGGGCGCATGGTCTTACGACATCGATGGCGTGCCACCCGTCGCGCGGCCGCCGGTTCGCCCGTTGAAGGGGCAGGTGATCGCGCTGCAGATGGAGCCGCGCGCGCCGGTCATTGACCGCGTTATATGGGGCCCCGGGATCTACATGGTGCCACGGCGCGACGGAACTTTGATCCTGGGCGCGACGGTGGAGGAGAAGGGGTTCGACAGCGACCTTACCGCCGGCGGCATTTTCCGATTGCTCGAAGCCGCGTGGGAAATACTGCCGCAGATCGAGGAACTGCCGATTCAGGATATGTGGGTCGGGTTCCGGCCGACGAGCCGCGATGACGCACCGATCCTGGGTCCGACCCCGGTCGATGGATTGGTCGTCGCAACGGGGCATCACCGGAACGGCGTCCTGCTGGCCCCGCTCACCATTGACGCGGTCAGCGCCTTTATGCTGGATGGGACGCTAGCGGCATCGATCGAACCGTTCGGTATCGGACGTTTCAACGCTGGGGCGATACCGGTCGCGACTGCAGGAAACAAGGTATGAGCCAACAGGTACAGGTTAACGGCATCGGCAAGACCGTAAATGCTTCTACGATTACGGAAATACTGCATGAAGAAGGCGTCGACGAGAGCGCGCCGTTCCTGGCCGTGGCGCTGAATGGCACCGTAATACCGCGCGGAGAATGGAACAACACGCAACTCGCCGCCGCCGATAGCGTGGAAATTGTGAAACCGGTTTCCGGCGGCTGAACGTGGAACCCGATAGGATAGAGTGTGAAGTATGACTGACGGCCTTACGATTGCGGACAAGACTTTCTCGTCGCGCCTCTTTATCGGATCCTCCGGGTACCCGAACCAACAGGTCATGCTGGATGCAATCGCCGCGTCGACGGCGGAAGTCGTCACCGTGGCGATCCGTCGGATCAATATCCATGGCGGCGGCGAGAACGTGATCGATTTGTTGGCGGATAAGTATCATCTGCTGCCGAACACGGCCGGCTGCTATACCGCACGGGACGCGGTGTTGACGGCGCAGTTGGCGCGCGAGGCGATCGGCACCGACTGGATCAAGCTCGAAGTTATCGGCGACGAGGAAACGCTGTTTCCGGACGTCGAGCACCTCCTGACCGCTGCCGATGAACTGGTCAAGGACGGGTTTATCGTGCTGCCCTATTGTAATGACGATCCAATAACCTGTCGTAAGTTGGCCGATATCGGTTGCGCGGCTGTCATGCCGTTGGGCGCGCCGATCGGCTCGGGAATGGGGCTGCGCAACCCCTACAATATCGAGATCATTCGCGATCAGGTTTCAATTCCCGTCATCGTTGATGCGGGGATTGGTACGGCGTCCGATGCGGCGATCGCGCTGGAACTGGGCTGCGACGGAATTCTCCTTAATACCGCGATCGCCAAGGCGCTGGACCCGGTGAAGATGGCGACGGCCATGGGCCGGGGTGTCGAGGCGGGTCGGTTGGCATTCCAAGCAGGCCGTATTCCGCGCAAGCTCTATGCCGAGGCATCCAGCCCACAGGCCGGGATCGTTCGGGCTTAATCCGGCTAGACGCCGATCAGGTTTTATCCACGGTATCTTCACCGTGGTTCACTGGAGACGACGCAATGCTCGCTCATTTCAGACGATTTGCCGCTTACAACAAATGGGCGAACTACCGTCTGTACGACGCTTGCGACCAGCTTTCCGTTGACGAATATTTCGCGGAACGTCCTGCATTTTTTGGCTCGATTCATGGCGTGCTCAACCACATGATGGTGGGCGATAAGATCTGGACATCACGTCTGCACGGCACTTCGCCAGTCATTGCATTGAACGCTGAATTGTATGCCGAACGGACCGCACTCCGCGATGCGCGATGGAAAATGGACGACGATATCGTCGCTTATATGGCCGGTCTTTCCGAAGAGGACATGGCGGGCGATGTCACCTACAAGACGACCAGCGGCGATCCTTTCACCATGGAACGCGCCGTCTTACTTCAGCACTTCTTTAACCATCATGCACACCATCGTGGTCAGGCGCACGACTTGCTGAGCCAGACCAGTGTCGAGCCTCCGGTACTGGATCTCCTCTACTACATCCGAGGCTGAGCAGATCTAAAAACTAGTTGCGTGCGGCAACGGCCCCGCCTATTGGGCGGGTATGTCGGTTCAGCGCGATAGTGCAAAGCAGTCGGACTTCTCGGTCGGGGTCCGGCTCTCGCTGTTCTATATCTTCTTTTTCATCAATGCCGGAATCTACATGCCGTTCTGGCCGGTCTGGCTGGAAAGCCGGGGTATGGACCCGGTGGACATCGGACTTCTGTTCGCCGTCGGGCGTTTCGCCAGAGTCATATCCAGCCCGCTGATCGCTTATGGCGCGGACCGGATGGGCACAAGGCGTGGCCCCTTGCTCGTTCTGTCAGGCAGCACCACGGTCATATTTCTTCTCTATATTCTTTGCGATTCGGTCTGGCAATACGCCGCCGTCGCTGCGGCGGTCGGTCTGGCGTGGGGGACGGTTATGCCGCTCGGCGACAGCCTGGCGATCGTCAATACGCAGACGCGCAAGATCGACTACGGCAGGGTCCGGCTGTGGGGTTCGGTGAGTTTTATTTTGGCCGCATTCGCCGGTGGCAAGATGCTTGAATTCGGTCCTGAATCGTTAATCTTTTGGGTCCTGATCGCGAGTTTCGCGGCGCTGTTTGTCGTATGCACGGTATTGCCGGATACACGCGTCGAGGCGGAACCGATTCATATGTCCGGGGTTTGGCGCTTGTTCGCGCATCCTTTGTTCGCCTTGTTCATGCTGTGCAGCGCCCTGCTGCAGACCAGCCACCTTGTTGTCTACAACTACGGCACGCTGCATTGGCGCGCCGCCGGCGTCGACGATGGCATGATCGGATTATTGTGGGCGACCGGCGTGGTCGCCGAAGTTATATTGTTCGCGGTCGGCGCCCGGTTCGTGAACCGGATGGGCCCCGGCCGGCTGTTTGCGATCGCCGCGGTTGCCGGCGTTTTGCGTTGGACGATCCTCGCTTTCAGCACGACGCTACCGGTCCTGTTCGTGGTGCAAACGTTGCACGCGTTTACGTTCGGCGCGGCGCACCTGGCGGCGATGGCTTTCATCGCGAACGCGATTCCGGCCCGTCTGTCCGCCACGGCGCAAAGTCTGCACGGCTCCGTTGCATTGAGTGTTGCGGCCGGCGTGTCGGCGCCCTTCCTGGGATATTTGTACGAAGACTATGGCGGCGGCGCGTTCCATGCGATGACCGTATTCTCGCTTGCGGGCGGCGCGTGTGCGCTAATCTTGATGCGGCGATGGGACGGTCGAAAGATCGTCGAATAGCGGCTAGGCGAGAACGGGACGGCGGACCGTACGAACTTTGTCGCCGGTCGCTTTCTCGATATGGGCGGCAACTTCGTGAAGCGGCGCAATCGCGACCATCATGTCAGTGGCGTTGGCGTGAACGAACCGACCTGGATCGATCCAGATGCCTATGTGGCCTGGCCAATAGACCAGATCGCCCCGCTCGAGAACGGCTTCGTCGCCGTTAAACGCTACGGGTTCGCCGATGGCGGTTTCTTGCATGTCGGTGTCGCGCGGTACCGCCAGGCCGCACCGGGCAAGCGATAGCTGGATGAGTCCGGAACAATCGAGGCCAATGCTGGTCTTGCCGCCCCACAAATAAGGTGTGCCGAGAAAGCGTGAGGCAGTGGCCGTGTGGTCTGGTTCGAAATCGCCGACTGGCGCGAGATGCCTTGAATAGACCCAACCGCCGCCGGTGAGTTCGGAATACGCGCCATCCTGACCGCAAACGTTTAGGGCCGAATTCATGCTGAGCATATCAATCGGCGGCACCTTTAGGTCGGGTATCGGAAACACGTAGCTGCGCAAAGCCGCCAATATATGCGTTGGCGGTCCGACTGGTGCGCCGAGGAACGCGGAGCGCGCGTACCCGACATAATCGTCCGTCACCGCTTGCAGCCAAGACCATCCGTCTTTGTCTTCGTAGACATCAACCAATTCGCCGGAAAGAAGTTCGGTGTCGAGCGGCGCTGTATCGCGTGGTGCGCGGCGCAAGGGTGCGCTTCCGGGAACGACTCTTTTCCGTGTCGCCGACACATACCGTTCGGCCGAGACGGTATCGCGCAAAGTTTCGGCAGCGATGTCGTCGCGGAAAGGGTGGGTCCTGGGGTCGAGGCCCGTCATGCCTTGCGGAATAGGCCGCTTCCTTGGGACTGTCAATCGACAGTGTCCTTCGCTTTGACCGGCGAGGCGTGATAAAGGTCTCGCGACCAACAAGAAACAAGAGTTTTCGGAAGGGAAAGCGCCATGCGAACGGGCGGTCAGGTCCTCGCCGACCAGTTAAAAATCCACGATGTCGATACGGCGTTCTGCGTGCCGGGGGAGAGCTATCTGGCTTTGATCGACGCGCTGCATGACGCGTCGAACGAAATCAAGGTCATAAGCTGCCGCCAGGAGGGCGGGGCGACGAACATGGCGGAAGCGTACGGCAAGCTGACCGGCAAACCGGGCATTGCGATGGTAACCCGCGCGCCCGGCGCCTGTAACGGTTCGATTGGCGTCCACACGGCGATGCAGGATTCCACGCCGATGGTGGTCCTGATCGGCCAGGTTGCGCGCGACCAGGAGTACCGGGAAGCCTTCCAGGAAGTCGACTATCGCCAGTTCTATGGCGCCCTGTGTAAATGGGTCGGCCAGATTGAACGGGCGGAACGGATTCCCGAGATGGTTAGCAAGGCGTTTCACCACGCCATGTCCGGGCGACCGGGGCCGGTTGCCCTGGCGCTGCCGGAAGATATGTTGCGCGACCTGACCGACGTTGCAGATGCGGAGCGCTACAAGATCGCGCGCCCTGGCGTCGATCCCGCAGATATTGCCACTATGCAGGCAATGATCGCACAGGCCGAGCGGCCATTGGTCATCGTCGGCGGCGGCGGTTGGACCGAAGCGGCGTGCGCGGACATCACTGCTTATGCGGAGGCGAACGGTTTGCCGGTCGCCGCGTCCTTCCGTTGCCAGGATATCGTCGATAACAATCGCAGTTGTTACGCCGGAGAGTTAGGTACCAGCGTGAATGCGGCACTGGCGGCACGGGTCAAGGATGCGGATCTGCTGCTGGTGATCGGTGCCCGGCTCGGCGAAATGACGACATCGGGATACTCGCTTGTTGAAGCACCGCGGCCGAAGCAGAAACTCATTCACATTTATCCGGATCCTGACGAACTCGGTCGGGTCTACCAGTCGGACCTTCCAATTGCCGCCGCTGTCGACCGATTTGCTGCCGCCGCGAAAAATGCGGACACCGTCGACGCTGGCGTGTGGCAGGAATGGACGGCCGCCGCGCGGCGGGATCATTTGGCCAATCTGGAGCAAACCACCGAATTGCCCGGCCCGGTCGATATGGTCGAAATTATGGGACATATCCAGTCCCGTGTCGGTGAAGACGCGATAATCACGACAGATGCCGGAAACTTTTCCGGCTGGCCGCAGCGGTTTTTCCGCTACTCGACCTATCCCTCACAGGTCGGTCCGACAAGCGGCGCGATGGGGTATTCCGTGCCGGCGGCGATTTCCGCGCGGCTGACCTGTCCGAACCGCCCGGTGATCGGTTTTGTCGGCGACGGCGGTTTCATGATGTCGGGGCAGGAATTTGCGACGGCGATGCATTACGGGATCGATCCCGTAATTATCGTGGTCAACAACAGCATGTACGGCACGATTCGAATGCATCAGGAACGTGATTATCCGGACCGGACGATCGCGACAGGGCTCACCAATCCAGATTTCGTGAAATGGGCAGAGAGTTTTGGCGCGTTCGGGGCGCTGGTCGAACGAACCGAAGATTTCGGGCCGGCATTTGAAAAAGCACTAAATGCGGGGCGGATTTCCCTCATTGAAATCCGCCTCGACCCGGAAGTCATCACCACACGAACGACCCTATCCGCTATTCGGGACGCCGGGCGCGCGAGGCTCGGAGCATAGACAGGTTGGTGTTAATCGTTTAGGGAAACGCCCTTAGAGGTTCGTATCTGCCCCAAAAGGCCCGGCTTTAATCCTATTTGCCGTGCCCGTAGCATCGGGTTAGAGTGCGGGCCATGGGTTAGGGGCGGAACTAAATTTGCCGCTTCTGTTCTTGTTTTCGTGGTTCTGCCGCGCGCGCGAGATTGACCTAAAAAGCGAATTGAACAGAGATACACGGTCATGGGAGGACCTACGATAATGAGGAAAAGTACAAAGTATCTGACAACGACGGTTGCGGCTTCGGCCTTTGCGTTGACGTTGGGCGTTTCGGTGCCTGTCAGCACGGCGGAAGCACAGATGGTGGACGGCCCGAAAGTTACCTGGCGTGTATCGCTTTGGGGCAAACGCCGGGCGTTTACGGAGAGTCTCGAATTCATCTCCAAGACGGTTAAGGAGCGGACCGGCGGCAAATTCGATTTCAAGCTCTATTACGGCGAGCAGCTGTCGAAGAGTAAGGAAAACCTGGATAGCATCGCGGTCGGCGCCGTCGACGCGGCGCTGGTTTGCCAGTCCTATCACCCGGGCAAGCTGCCCGCGGCGAACGTGCTGGACATGCCGTTCCTGCCGATCACGAACTTCGACGTGCAATACGATGTCTCGAGCGCGATTTTCGGTCACCCGGCGGTGAAGAAGGACTTTGCCAAGTGGAACGCAATCATCTTCGCGATCAACGTCCTGCCGCAGTACGAGTACATGGGCAAGGGCAAGCCGCCGGCCTCGGTGGCGGACTTCAAGGGCAAGCGTCTTCGCGCCCTTGGCGGCATGGGCCGTTCGGCGAAGAAGATCGGTGCGGTTCCGACCACGGTAACGGCGTCGGAGACCTATACCGCACTGCAGCGCGGTACGGTCGACGCGATCGGCTTCCCGTTCACCTACGCGTTCAGCGCCTACAAGCTGGACGAGGTCGCGGATTGGTACACGACCAATATGTCGCTCGGCACGGTCAACTGCCCGATCGTGGCGAACAAGGACTCGTGGGCAAAGCTGCCGGCGCAGTACAAGGCGCTGCTGAACAGCCTGAAGCGGCCGGCGGTTGAATTCCAGTCCGCGGCGTACCAGAAGAAGGACATCGAGAACCTGAAAGTATGGCCGACGAAGATGAAGGCCATCACGATCCCCGAAGACCAGATGGCCGAGTTCCGCAAGCAGGCGGGTAAGCCGATCTGGGACGAGTGGGTTGCCGAGGCTTCCAAGACGGTACCGGAAGCCCAAGAACTTCTCGATCTTCTGCTGAAGACCGCGGCCGAAGCCCGCAAGAAGCATCCGACCACGCGCATCTACGGTAAGTAGGCGCACTGACTTAATAAGAGGCTGTCGAGCCGCTAACCGGTTCGACAGCCTCCGATTTATCAATTTCTGAGACTATTTGGATTTGGCCATGGCAATGAACGACGCCGTTGAACTGAGCCCCGCTGCAAAAAAGTTCTCGAATTTGGACGCCGCCTACGCCGCCGTCGAAGATTTCCTGAACTTGATCGCTGCGTTAACAATTTTAAGTCTGATGTTTGTCGGCACCTATCAAGTGTTCGGACGTAAACTTTTGAATGTCCCGGTTCCGGGTTATGTCGACGTCGTTGAAGTGGCAATGACGACCTTCGCCTTCTTGGGATTGGCTTACTGCCAGAGACTGGGCGGCCATATCCGGATGGAAATCATCATCGGCCGTTTCAAAGGCCGGCTTCTATACACCATGGAACTCCTCGGAACATTGGTCATCATGGTGATCGTGGCCATCCTGATCGTCTACACCTGGACGCATTTTGAGCGGGCCTATACGATCGGCGATAGCACGATCGACATCGAGATCATTCTCTGGCCGTCGAAGCTGGCGGTGCCCTTTGCGTTCTCCGTCCTGATGGTACGATTGATATTGCAAGCGGTTGGGTTCTACCGCTTGATACGCGATCCGGACGCCGTGCAGATCGCCGTGCCGCACATCGAGACGATCGACGAGCAGGCGCAGCATGAGATTGATGCTGGTCTGGCCGGTGAGGAAGAGAAAGTAGATATCTTGAATAAAGATGCTAAGGTGGAGGCCGACTGATGGATGACTTTACAATTGGCCTGTTCTTTACGGGCGGAATGCTGGTGCTGGTTTTCAGCGGCGTGCGTGTCTTTGCGGCGGCTGCGATAATCGGATTGTTCGGCACTGTCGCCATTGTCGGCTGGGACGCAGGTGCCGGCATCGTCGGCACGGTTCCGCATTCCAAAGCGGTCAACTACGTGCTTAGCGTATTGCCGATGTTCATCCTCATCGGTTTCATCGCCTACCATGCCGGATTGACGCACGCGCTGTTTGACGCGGCGAAAGCCTGGGTCGGGTGGG
>Ga0315338_1002781_pt1 | contig 16438 bp, 13 predicted proteins | sample ASW8metaG_FD_204518 | JGI IMG/M metagenome (GOLD analysis project Ga0315338, IMG submission 204518) | Ammonia-oxidizing marine archaeal communities from Monterey Bay, California, United States - ASW #8 | ecosystem: Environmental > Aquatic > Marine > Coastal | place: USA: California | collected... | reverse complement strand
TTTACGTCAAGAAATATGAAGTTAGGGTGTGTTTCGTCAAATTCCCTCACATAGTGGTACATTATAGCCTTCACTACATTTCTCCTACTAACTGAGCGAAAAAATCATCAATTGAAGTTTTTCTGCAGTGTTCGTAGCTCTGCATAATCTGCTCATTAATGCCCACAGGGGATTGATTGCAAACTTTAAAAAACATCTCCTTTTGTATCTTCTTATCGTTCAATTCGTAGAAAGAATACAAAGTTTCCGAGTTGTTAAAATTCTCCCGCGTAAAAGCATTGTGGTAGTAAGCAGATAGGTTGTATAGCATGAAATCACTGTCTTCTGGTATAGAGCCGATGTCACCTAGATGGTCATTTATGAGTAAATGATATTCAAGCATCGAATTTATATTTTTGCCGATCAAATCTGCGAAAACAGAAATTAATTCGTAATGATATTCATCTAAAACTAAAAGCCTTCTTGGGTCTCTTTTTAAAAGATAGTCAACAAGCTTTAAATGTAGCCTGTCCGTACTGAAGGTCTTTGACAATTGTGCGTTAAAAGATATGAAGTCTCTTAACTGGCTATTCTGAAGTTGGCTGGATACTTGGTTGATAGATGTCAACTCTTCAAGGGCGATCATGTAGTACTCATCCATAATCAACTGCTGAAGTTTTTCAGCATCAATCTTCAAGCTGTCAATGTCAGCAATATCCTCGCGGTTAATGTAAGCATCTTCCAGTACAAGCGTATCAGCATTGCAACGAAGAAATGAATTTAAAGCGTCAAGTTTGGTGAAAACAATTGGCTCGTCGTTATCGTTAAAGGAGGTGTTAATAATTACAGCAGTTCCAGTTATCCGCTTATAAGCTGATAAAATTTCGAAAACCTTACCGTTGTCAGCGGTTATGGTCTGCACGCGGGCTGTATGATCAACATGGCATATTGCGGGTACTTCATGGATAGCTCTCTCCTTGCATATTGGAGCTTGAAGCATGTATGGGTGATTATTGGTTGGCGATATAAAATACAACGAAAAATCTTGCTTCAACACAATTGGGGCAAACGGCCTATAGCCCTCTCTATGTTTTATTTTTGAGTTCAAAATATCCTTCATTTCTGGTAATCTTGCGTCGCCTAGAAAGCTTCTATGTCCAAGTGCGCGGGGGCCAAGTTCGATCCCCTGCGAGTATAGTCCAACTATTTTCTTCTCTGAGATCCGCTGCGCTATCTCAGTGGATTCGAATGGCCTGAGCTTTATTCCATAATTTCTTAGTAACGTTTCAAGTTTATGTTCGATATCTGTTGCTAAAGGTTTGCGATCTCGTGAGTATGGAATCGAAAGTTTTTTTCGATTGTCCGACGTCATTAACTCAGCCAAGTCAAACCCAATTTCCTCCAAACCAGCCAACGCTAGCCCAAATGGTATGCCACTATCCCCAGATGCTGGTTGTACCCAAAAGTTTTCGATTTGCTTGAGATTCTGGATATGGTTATTCGCAACGCAATTAAATGCGACCCCCCCAGCGAAACATAGGTTTTTTGATGCTGTGACGTTCAATGCCTCTTTTGCTAAATGTGTCAGACACTTTTCCGTTTCAGATTGCAGCTCATAAGCCAGTCTGGAAAAGTACGGTTGATACACTTCTTTTTTGTTTTTCGGCTTCCTCAGATTGACTTTTAATTTAGGACTTGGATGTCTATCGACAATTTCACTGTAGTCGACAGTAAAACCGCTGTATCTTCCGCTCAGAGAGGGTAGCTGAAGGTAGGACGGCGAAAGATCTTTTCCGTATGGAGCAAGTCCCATTGTTTTGCCTTCTTCCCCTGCGCCAAAACCAAGGATTTTGGTTACTAAGCTGTAAAGCTCACCTATCCCTGTTCCTTTTTGTTCAAATACGCGATCAACCAAACCCTTGTCATTCATGTAGAAAACCGAATGAGTTTGTTGTTGGCTTCCAAGGCCATCAACAACCAACACAGCAGACTCACTTAACATCGATGGCCAAAAAGCTGTCAGTGCGTGGGCATAATGATGGGATTTTACAAACTTAATCTCTTGTTTATCGATTTTCAGGCGCGATCTAATGTAGTCGCCTATTAATAGACGATAATTATTTGATGTCCTGAACGTTCTTTTTTCATCCATGTAATCCAACATCAGAACATCGATGTCATCGATTTTTATTCCAAAATGGTCCAAGCAATATTTCATTGATCGCAATGGAAACTGGTAGTTCGTCTTTTTTCTCGACAAAAAACCTTCTTCTGCGAAGATTAAATCGATTTTATTATTATCAACTCTCATTAATGCACACGCAGAATCGTGGCTGCAGTAATTCATGATACCCATCGAATATTTTACTGGCATATTTATAGCTCTATTTTGTCTCATAAAATCAACGCGTTAGCTCCTTAACCCATCTGTAGAGAAATACACACAATGTACACCCATTGTTTCTCACCTATAAACCTATAACCTATTGATATTACAATTCTAATTTACTAGTAACCTATTATCTTATTATTGGGTCAAACTCATCATGGAGCGAATATGTAAAATGGTCTAGCTAGGGTTGTTATTAAGATCTTCTATACCAATATTCGTTATTGACCATAGGTATGTCATCCCAGATCAAACCCTCAATTGTCCAAGGAGATTCCACACCGCATATGCCACATTGTTTTTTAATTCTAATGTTTCGACCGTTGATCGTGAAACTCTGCTCGAGGATGCTTCATGAATATCAAAAACCCTGAGAGCTCGGGCAATTTATTATTGTCGCAAGAAGTCGATAATTTGTTGTCGTATGTCGCGATAAAAGCCAACATTATCAGTCGTCAAATAACAGATAAGCCCGTTTGTAAAGTTCTGTTTCCAACAAGTTACCTGCACGTAGATTTCAACCGAATTGTTGATTTCATTTTTGCGACGGCTCTTAAGGTTCGTGGCGTTGAGATTATACCAATCCTATGCAATGGTTTTCATAACGATCAATGTTCGGTTTGGCCGGGATTGTTTTCAGAGAATTTTGCCACCAAATGTGATAAATTTTGTAAAAAGCCGGGGAGCATCTTGTGGGAAGGTATCTTGCAATATGAACCGCTCCTCTTGACTGATTTTGAAATTCCGGAAGACCGCGCCGAAGGCGAGAAAATTGCCGATGAGATTTCAATCCACAATTATAAGGAATTTGAATTCAATGGTTTCGAGATAGGGCGTCAGGTTGGCATTGAAGTGCGTAATTCTAACAATTTGGCTCGAATGCTAGACAATGATATTTGCCGCAGCGAATTACGCATCCATACGATTAACGCAGTGCGCATGATCCTGGCGTATGAACGAGTGTTTGATCTTATCGAGCCTAATCGGGTCGTTGGTTCCTGGCATGATCATTTTCAATGGTCAACATTGTTTCATGTGGCAAATAAACGTGGTGTACATTACTACTCACACACCATGTTAGAGCAAAAGGGGTGTCTTTATTTCGGGCGCGATAATTATGAGGCATGCGAAGTTCATGGTGCATGGGAGAGCTTTAAAGATAGTGATGTTGGTACGTTAATATGGGAAAAATTTGATCGATCCCTAGGGATCAGAGCCGATGGTAAGGCGACCTGTTTTAGCTTTTATCCAAAACGAAATCCGGAAAATGTGTCTCAATTGCGAAAATTGCTGGATCCAAATAAGCCTGTAGCTTTTTTCCCCGCTAATACACCGTGGGACGACGCTGTGCGAAATCACTGTCATATTGCCGAAGATATTTTTGACATGGTTCATAAAGTGGTTAGTTATTTCGAGGAGCGACCGAAATACCAACTCATTATCAAAGCCCATCCTTACGAGCAAGAATTTGCCAGTTTTGATAGTCTACCTCACTCTCTTGCCAATATTATTAAGGCGAGGTGGGAAAATATTCCCCCAAATGTTATTTTTATTGATGCCGATTCACCAATTTCGTCATTCGATGTTTATGAGTTAGCCGATGTCGGCATGGTACATTCAACGCGTTCAGGATGTGAAATGGCGATGTATGGTGTTCCAACGATCCTGACAGCGGAGGCGCATTATCGAAATAAAGGATTTACCATTGATATAAAAAACGATGGCGAGTTCTTTGAGGTAATTGAGGAAATTCTTGAACACGGTGAGAGCGAACTTGTGATACAAAACCGTACTGAAATTGCGAGGAAATATTGGCTGCTATATAATTCTCATGGATACATCAATCTCGGAATGTTCGAGGGTGGTTGGCACCAGCCTTTCCAGATTAAATTTTCGGACGTCGAACACTTCATGCCAGGTGCCAATGATAAATTGGACTACATTTGTGATTGCATAATATCTAACCGTTCTGTCTTTGGGGACAATCGTTGGCCACCGATCAGCATTTGATCTTCTTGAATTTAAAACACACAGTGGAAGTTTTGGTTGTAAGTTGTTACCAAATTTAGTCACTTTGTGAAAATTTTTTTGCAATCTTAGTCAAATTTGGCGGCTAGACTAGACAAGTCTATTGGCGACAGTAGCTAGCCTATCCTTCTCTTCCTCAGTAGAGAAGGATTAAAGTCTCTTTTATTCATTGCAGTTCGCACGTCAAATTAAAAATTCGAAATTACTCCGCTTATCAGATTATTTGGAACAACGATGACACTTTATTAGAACGATATAAACGCCAATTCTCAACGATCAATAATGCCGGCCTAAGAAGAAAAATAATGTCGTGAAATTAATGTTTCAAAAATAACATCTCCGTTTTCCATCGCTGGGCAGTCAAAACAAACTGCAAGGCATCCTCTGGGACACCTCGAAATTTATAGAATTCTCGAAGAATTATATTTTTGTTAAATCCACAACTTTGCAATCCTCGGATTGATGCTTCGTTCGCGATACTGGTCGTAGCAATAATTTTAATTAGCTCCAACTCATTGAACGCGAAATCAAGGCAAAGACCCAATGCTTCTTTAAATAATCCCCTGTCCCAAAATTCTGGATTTAATCCGTACCCAATTTGCCCCTGTCCAATTTGTTTATCGATATCAACTAAACCAAATGATCCAATCATCCGATGGTCGTCGTTATTAACAATAGCCCAGTATATGCTATTTCGCTCCCGTTCTCTTTTTTTCAATTCATAAAAATATGCTTTTGTATCTGAAATATCATGGTGAGGTAATAGTTCCATATATTTGAAAAATAGTGGATTAGATGAATAATCATGCATATCCTCAATATGACGTTCTTCCAACGGTGTTAAATATATTCTACTTCCTTTTAGAATCGACGCAGTTAACATCATCCAATACCTCTAACTACAAATCGACGGAAATGTCTCAGAGATTAGTGCTTCAGTGGAGTAAGGTTCAGAAGAATACATCACACTGCTCGAAGTAAGTTCGAGATATTTTTTTGGTAGTTGTGCAATTACAGATTCAAACTCGTTATTGGATACACCGTCGCAACCTATTTTCCACAAGAAATTTGGCAAGAAGGGATGATCGCGCATAATCACATCCATTTCCAAATAAGCCTTGTGGTGCAATGCCCAAAACTCGTTCGTCGAAAATAGTGGAAGTTCATCTCTCTCCGCAACTAGGAAGCGTTTCATAATTCTTAAACGAAATTCGGCATATAAATCCAATCGGTTCCTTCGCTCCAAATCTAATTGCTCTTGATCCCATTTGGAAAATACTCGGTTAGAGATTGCTAAGTAATGCGCTTCTCCCATTCCACGCGATCGCCAAAAGGAAACAGTAGACCGGATGGGAGGTACTGTATGATGGCACCGAACTGTAGGTTCATACCAGATTTCAAATCCTGATTCTTCTGCTCTTTCACACAGGCCACAATCACCTGGACCGATATACAACTTGCGAAAAGAATTTTCATTTTGGTTAGTTTCAACACCCACTGTATCGGCAGGAAACCCTCCGGCGGCTTGATACGCGGTTCGGCGCATAGGCATGAATGGCCCGGCAGACCAAGAAACTCTTTGGCGACCATTTTCTAGATAGGGGTATATTGACGGATTAAACAGCGACCAGCCATTAAACGATTGTTCTAGTTCTAAGGCCCATTCTGGCGGATTCTGTTCAAATCTCGGTTCAATATTTGCGGCAATGATGCCAGTTTGGGGATTGTCCGCAAACACCTTCAGCAGCGCTTTCAGCGCTCCCCGTTCTAACGTAAGGTCGTCGTCCATAAAAGCAAATATCTCGCCCTGTGCAACGTCTCCCCCTGAACGACGTGCTCGTGAAAAGGCCGTATTTGGCTCAAAAACGTAGGAAGCTAAATTACCGAAATCCGCAACCACACTTTTTGTATGATCACTACTATTATTATCTACAATTATGACTTCAAATTTACCTTCATTTTTTAAATCACAAACGCTTTGCATTGCCAATCGTAAACTATCGGCACGATTGTGGGTCGGGATAATTATCGAGAGGTCCATTACTCTCTAACCTTTAAAAGATCTACCAATATAGGTTGATTATCCATGGCCCATTTTAACATTATTTCGACACCTTTCTCAGGCGTGGTTGTTGGCGCCCAGTCGCATTCTCCGCAAACTTTTTGTATATCACTAACAAACACCTTTTGGTCACCTTGTCGCGATGGACCAAATTGTATATCACTCCTGTGGACCCCCAACTTTTCTAATAGAGCAATCAATTCAATTAGAGAAAGAACGTTTTGTAGGCCTCCGCCAACATTAAAGACCGAACCAGAGTGTCTATCAACGTTCTCATAAAGATGAAAATAAAGATCCGTAAGGTCTTCAATCCATAATAAATCACGCACTTGTTTACCGTCGCCAAATACTGACAGGGGCAATCCAAGAATAGATGCAATTACGAACCAAGCTACCCATCCTTGGTCCTCCACACCAAATTGACGTGGTCCATAAATGCAAGATTGGCGCAGTACTTGCGTGCGTAATCCATATATGCGCGAATAATCACGTACATATTGATCTGCAGCGCCCTTAGAACAGCCATAGGGAGAATAAAAATCTAGAGGCCATGCTTCAGACACCCCTGAGATGTCTCTATACATATATCGTGTAGGTTTCTCCACAACAACAACCTCGGCAAGCTCACCATAAACTTTGTTTGTGGATGCAAATTGAAATACTGATTCTGGAGAATATTGACGGACGCATTCCAGAATATTAAAGGTACCGAGCAAATTTACTTTAAAGTCATGGCGGGGATTTATAATACTAGTCGTAACTGCCACTTGGGCTGCTTGATGAACAATCCAATCAAAGGGCCCATATTTACTAAATATTGGGCCAATATTTTCGATAATTGAAATATCGCCCTGGATAAAGGTGAATTCTTTTTGTTTTTGTAATAGCTTTAGATTATAGCTACTTCCAGTACGGGAGAGATCGTCCAATCCAACTACATTCCACCCCCTAATCAACATTTTTTGGGCAATGTGTGACCCAATAAAACCTGCAACACCTGTCACAAAAGCCTTCATAACCACTTTCCCAGTCATTAGCATTTATGTTTAGATAAATATCTCTTACACACAATAATGGTAATTTAGCTACAGGGAAAAAATGTTTCATTCGGTGGAATAGTAGAATGTTTTAGATTCTTCATCACAAATCGAAACAATATAATATCACCGGTAGCATAAATAAGATAAATATAAATAAAAAAATTTCGTTAGCATTATGAAAATGCTTGGGGTTATTTATTGGCTTTACAATAATTTATTTTTGCGGAGGCGTAGGGAGGTAAATCATTAAAACTGTTAAACAATTAATTATGCTGATGCTTCTGCTGTACAATAAATATTCCAATTGTCATCATTCGGTTGGCCACCATCCGGAAAAGATCCGAATTTGATCTTGCCAAATCCGGATCCTTTTAAAATTTGCTCTAATTCATTTTGAAAAAAGAATCTCATTTCATGAAATTCTTCATGAAATGAAAGGGTACCATCCCGCTTATGGTGGGTAAGTTGGTAGTGGACTTCACATATGTTAGTGCCCGTGATGAGATTTCCCGTAACATAACGGGTTAATTTGCCATCTTTTGATTTAAAAGTATTCTTTCTTGCCTCGGGTTTATTTTTCAGAACAGCAGGCCCATGCCAAACATCAAAAAATATTCTTCCGGTTGGTTTGATGTGCTCTCGAATTTTTTCAAACACCTTGGAGAGATCACAACTATTTGTGATATACCCTAATGCAGAGAACATTAGGATAACAATATCAAATGCTCTCATTAAATTTAGTTGACGAATATCTGATTTTATAAAAACCAAATTAGGGCTAGAATGTTTAGCTGCAAGGTTAATCATACTACCAGATCGATCAACTCCTAACACAAAGTGGTCGCGGTTCGCTAACTCTTTGGCGTGTCCGCCAGTACCACAACCGAGATCGAGAATCTCACAGGGATTTATCATCCCTCGTAACGCAACATTTTCTATGAGATCACATTCACCGCTATAATCTTTATCTTTATAAAACAGGTCGTAATTCTGACTGTATAAATCACTAAAGATCTCATTCATTTTCACTATTTGCCATTACAATTATAATTAGATCCTGGGTTATAATCGGAAAAAAATTATATTGCCCGTACCCTTCAAAAATGTGTTTTTTCGTCTTTTCCTATATAAGGACCTTGTTTAACCTCAGAAAGTATCGTGTCTTTATTCATTGTGAACCCATGCCCGCCGCCAACAAAGATTACTAAATCTCCTACGTTCAATTGCCGGTCGGCCACCATCTTTTGACTATCGTCATAAATTTGAACATTGCATGAGCCTAGCCTAACGCTGATCACTTCAGAAGTGCTAGATACAGTTCTCTCGATTTCTTTATGATAGTGACGGGGCACTTCCTCTCCAGCTTTATACACCACAAATCCCACTTGAAGATTTAGATTCTCAGGGGTCACAAATGTCGTTCGATTGAGGTAGGTAGGAGCCTTTACAATAATGCAAAGCAATTTTTCTTCTACCTTAATAAATTCAACGAATTCCAAATTCATGGATTTACGCCTTTAATCACGATACTCTTATATTAATTTAATTATATTAATTTAATAATTTAATTATATTAATTTAATAATTGTATCTATTACATACTCCTGTTCGAAGGAGGTGATTCCAAGGCCACATGGGATGTAGAAGCCCTGTTTATACAAACGTTCCGAAATATGATACTCTTCACGATACGCTTTTTTATCGCTGTAAACTGGTTGCTTATGAACAGGAAAAAATAGTGGCCGTGTTCCTATGCCTTTTTCTCTGAGCTTATTACAAAAATCTTTAGCGTCATCCGAGTAATCATCTTTCAGAACCAGAGTATAAGCCCAGTACCCATTCTGACCTGTCTCAATATGAGGAACAGGCAAAGTCAGTTTATCAATGTCTTTGAAAGCCGCTGAATACGTGTTTGCAATTTTTCTTTTTAACTCCAATCGAGCTGATATTTCACTAACCTGAGAAGTTCCCATTGCAGCTTGAAGCGAGGACATTCGATAATTCCAGCTCAATTCTTCATGAACAAATCGCTTTTCAGCACTGAAAGATAAGTTTCTATAGCTTTGACATTTATTCTTAATCCAAGGAATACTGGTAACAATCATTCCTCCTTCACCAGTTGTAATCAGCTTGTTGGAATAAAAACTAAATGTGGAAATATCTGCATAACTGCCACAAATATGATCATAACAATTTAACCCAATTGCTTGCGCACAGTCTTCAATCAGATATAAACCGTGTGCATCAGACAGCGATCGTGCCTTTTTTGAATTACTTGCATTACCGTATAAATGAACCACTAATATTGCTTTGGTGTACTTTGTTATTTTTTCTTCTACCTCGCTCATATCCATAACAAATTCGGGGAATTTCAGGTCAACGAAAATAGGCGTTGCTCCTAATTTCGTAATTGCTTGTGCACAGGAGATTATAGTTCCCGTGGGCACAATAACTTCATCACCTGAGCCTACGCCAAGGGCCTTTATTGCGATCTCAAGCGCAGCAGTACCACTCGAAACGGCTACACCAAATTTATGGTGAACTGTTTTGGCAAACTTTGACTCAAATTCGCTTACCACAGGACCTTCTGAAGAAATCCAACCTTCATTCAACGTTGCAGCGACAGAATCAATATCTTTTTTGTTAATTATCGGCCTGTTCACTGGCACTTGCATCGCACATCGCCTTGAGGATTCGGTTTTAGGTCCATCAGTATTTGATAATTTTATACTTCCACCCAGTCCAGATGAGAGACTTTGGGTTGCCGATTAGCTATGCCGTCCGCTACCATAGGATGGGTAAGGCAGCTCGCGGCACTCACTTCTGGCAGTAGATCAGGCGCTATTTCCTCTTTCACAAAATATGCGTTGAAGTCATATTTATTGGAGCCGACAAGTCGATAACCTTTGGTTTTGCCAAGTTTAACGAAGGCTGCCAAAGAGGCGCCAAAATAATCTGTCTGACCGTCCTTCCAGAGCGCCTCGAACCGATCATTATATGGTATTGTGACCGATACTTCTGGGCCCCAGAAATTAAGATACTCCACGACCACTACTCTCGGTTCAATAACGTGGATAGCCTTCCATACCCAATAATCCACACCGTCCATATCGATTGACAACAGGTCCAACTGACCTACAAATCCTGTAGAAATAAATAAATCGTTCACGTTTTCAGCTGTTATCCAAGCCTGAGCCAGGATAGGTGGGTAAATATATGTATCCCGACAGGCACCGTAGAACCCGCGGCCTCGCTCGAGCAACTTTGCGTCACCATCAACCAGTAGGCCATGCCAACCATGATTAATAATTAGGTTGGCGGTGTTGCATTCGATTCCATTTCCACAACAGATTTCAGCAGATTTTCTGGTTTCAGCACCAATTACAGAAAATATATGATGGAGATGGCCGTCTTCGTCATTTTGCGAAAACACACGAAATCCAGTGTCAGATAAAGAAGGAAGGGGTATCCCCGAATGCACGGTCCGTCGGTATTCTAAACTTAAGAGATCTTGACAAGCCTTACTGTTGCTCCAATCCGGTCCGAGTCGGGGATTGCGGGCCAAGAGATCGGCGTTGATGGAAATTTGGTGATCTACGGCCATGAAGTTGATGATATCCAGCAATAATACTCTTGGAAACCCTGATCTTAATGGAACGGTACTTACTGTTAGATATTTTTGATAAATTTATTGAGGTGCTACGAAGAGGTGTGAAGGAAGTTTTCAATGGTTTCTATTTTCTTTAAAGCGACATTGATGTTCAATAATTTCCATGCTGTTATCCTGCGATTTGCAAATTCATGAAGCTAGTTACAGGTTAATCCTTAAAAATTATCTGTGTTGAAGTTACGAGTTGACGGTTCAACATTAGCAATCAAGACCGCGTGTTCATAAAATTTGCCAAGGAAGATTAAGTTAACGATGAGTACAAAACAGGGATACTTGATTATCGCGACAGGTCCCGACCAATATCTTTTGGGGGCAGTCACTGCGGCACTATCGATACGTCGCTTTGACCTAGTCCGAGAAATTGCTCTAATAACAGACGAGGCATCGGCGGATCGATTACCAAATCCCCATCCATTTGATCATGTAATTAAAATTACCGAGGATGAAAATTATTTTGCGTACACATTATCATTTAGAACGTACGAGTTTTCACCTTTTGATGAAACGATTTATTTGGATTCGGATGTCCTTATGCTTAAAGATCACGTCGACCAAAAATGGGAAATATTTGAAAATTATGAATTTGGTATAGAAGGTCAAAAAATATTCTCAGGACCAGCGCATAGCTATACTGTAGAGGAAATACAGCAACTATTAGAAATAAAGTGGGTTGTTAATATAAATGGTGGAGTATATTTCTTTAGGAAGGGACGGACTGCATCCAACGTATTCGATTGTTGTAAAAAACTTTTTGATTCGGAATTAAGAAAACACCTTATTGCCCCCTTTATGTCCGATGGTAGCAATAGACCTGGTTGGAACCCCGCGGATATAATGGGTATCGCGTTGGGGGTATGCGCGATACAACCGGTACCTGATGGTTATACTAAGGACTCCTCGCTAACCGACCTCATACAGGCATGTACGCCTTACTGCAGGGATAGTTATTTTGATTTTGAAAATGGCCAATACTTTCTTGCCTCAGGCAAGGATATCGATGACATCCGTTTACTATCTGGAGTTTTTTGCCATTTTTGTGGCTTCAAGCCTCGCGAAAAATATATTGAACTTGCGAACAAAATTAGGACCCTTTTCAACTATTCTCTGATCAGTGCTAAGAATTTTGATAACGCATGATTGAGGTGGCTAGATTATTTATGCAAGATAAAATGCCCATCGTGGCCACCTATACCGCAACCGATGTGGATGGTTAGGTTGGATTAAGGTTTTCCATTAGGATACGTATTAATTTTTCTTGCATGGTTACCTTATTCTCAAGCTGGCGAATAAGGTTTTCAGAATTTAGGCTTGAATTTAGATCATCTATGACAACATCCTTACGGGGGCGAAATTTTTGCGCCTCGAATGGGATTGTCTTGGGACGTAATGTCGACAGTCCATCGACTATATCTTCACGAATAAAAATCAAGTCTACTTGAAATAGAACGCCACAATAATAGGTTGGATCGACAATATCAAATAGCTTGAAGCCATAGGACATAACTTCCTGGGAGCCGGAAATTAACGAGAAGCTCGCGCCTTCGGTGAGTGACGTTTCCACGATGACTATAGAAGCGCTTTTTAACGATTGTTTGGCGCCTTTCACAATATTTAATTCCAAACCGTCTACATCGATTTTTAAAAGAAATGGAGAAGCGGCGTTCAAGTTGCCCAAAATGGAGTCGAGAGCGGTGACTCGAATTTTTTTGCAAGAAATCAAATCTTCTAAATCGTCGTCTTCGAAATCTTCCGGGGTGACTGGGTGGTAGGAAATGGATCCATGCATGGGGCATTTCACGTCCTGATTGGTTTCGACGCCATCAATAAGATTGACCATTTTGTTGGTCCGGGTCTTGCGAACGTACCAGGCATCGCCTTCCCTATCGGATAGAGCTATCTGTAAAAAATCAAAATCGATGCCTCGATAGTTTTCTTTTATTTCGTCCATGAATTCTCCGGATGGCTCGATTAGATGGTGTTTTACGTCAGGGAATACCTTGGTCAAAAATGGTGTTTCTTTGTGTACTCCCACATCAATGACTGATCGAACTTCGACACCCAAATTTCTCAATGCTGACAACGCGTTAACCATGAATGGCCAGCGTTCTACCGTATTCATTTAAGTCAATCCGGTCCGAATGGAGGGGGGTGGGTCAAGAGATCGGCGTTGATAAAAAATTTGAGATTTCCTACCATGAACTTGATGATATCCAGCATTAATACTCTTGGAAACCCTGAAATTAATTTAAAATTTTAGTGTCGTACTAGGCGAGTGAGTGAGACATACTATTACTTCCTATGGATAATTCTTCAAATAGATAAAGGTTCTAGCTGGATCTATTTGCAGGTATAAAATGTCTCCTAATTTAGGTGTAAATGGCCCTTGTTGTTTGGCGATGACGAGGGCTTTGGCATCGGGTTCATTATCTAATCCAATCGATATGTGACTAATTTTGCCGGCAAACTTAACCTTATGTACTCTAACCTTCGGTTGTTTGGCGTCAGTGGGTGCCCTTGTTGATAGTGATAGAGCTTCAGGTCGTATAAGAACGTTGACTTTGGAACCGTTAGGGAAGTTGTTATTTTCAATTCTGCCAAATCTAGTGCTAACTTGGTCTTCTTCAACGACACCATCAAAGTTATTAACATCACCAAAAAAGCTCGCTGTAAAAGTATCGACCGGTTTAGAATAGAGATCTTCTGGGGACCCAATTTGTACAACCTTTCCGGAACGCATAAGAATAATTCTATCTGCCATTAACATTGCTTCTTCTGGATCGTGGGTCACGACAATAGCAGTGATATTGCCGTCACTTAATATTTGACTGGTATCTTCTCTGATTGTGTTTCGCAGGGTCGTGTCTAAACCTGAAAATGGTTCGTCCAACAGTAATAATCTCGGATTTGGTGCTTGAGCTCTGGCAAGTGCGACGCGTTGTTGCTCTCCCCCAGATAGTTCATGGGGGTATTTTTCAGCATGATCTATCATACAAATTTGTTTCAAGAGATCATTTATTCTTGATGATGTTTCATTTCTGGCTTTTCTTGGTAATCCCCATCCAATATTTTGGGCGACGGTAAGGTGGGGAAAAAGAGCGTAGTCTTGAAAAAGAAATCCGACCTTTCGTCTATGCGGCTCAACGTGGATGTTGTAGCCCGAGACAACCTGGCCGCCTATTGAAACGGTTCCACCATCTGGAATTTCAAGACCCGCTATCAACCTTAAAATCGTGGTCTTTCCACATCCGGATGGACCAAGAAGACAAACAACTTCGCTTTCAGAAACCGTAAAAGATATATCACGAATTATATTTATATTTCTGAAACTAAGGTTAAGGTTTTCTATTTCGATCATAAGGGGATTTAATCAATTGAATTGTAATGGTCTTAAGCAATCTAATAACTAGTCCTTCAAAAAACTTTTACAAAAATTGAAGGACTTATCCTCCAAAATTCCTTTAAAAACAAATAAGAATTAATTATGTGTCCCATTTCACTTAATTGAGTAACCAAACAGTTGACAATAATAATGATAATCATTATTATTATCAATGATAATGATTATCATTATTATTTAAAATCGTTTTATTCCATCATTTCAACGGTTACGTGCGGGCTAGGGTAATTTCTAGGTTCCAAAAAAGGCCGACACAAATTCATGTATTGAGAAGGAAGATTAAGTTGAAAAATTATAGGTTATATATCGCTCTAGGTGGTCTTACATCTTTAGCATTGGTTTTAGGTGCTTGTGTAGCAGCCACAGATGTTGGGGGCGGCAATATTTATGGAAAATTCCCTGTCACTACGAAAAGCTACATAGGAAGCAAAACAAATTCTGTATCTTACACTGGTCAAATTGCCCGCCATACCTTGCATGATTCATTAAAGAAGTTGGCCGGTAAGGGGAACGGGAATCCAAATGCATCATTAAAAGCTCAAATGATGTCTTATTATTCTGGTAAGGATAAAAACCGGCCTATAATTGCCCCAAAAGGGAATTCTAATTTCCCAATTTTTCAAACAAACGTTGACCAACTCAGTAAAGGCAAAAATTTATCCGGAAAAACCTACAAAGGGGCAATTTCTGGTATGCCTAATCAGATGACTGGGCCTGACCTCATTAAATTTTGGATTGGAAAAGCCTCGAGTGCCAATAAAGGGCAGGATCAAAATAATGGATACGATTATCCCCAGTTAATTTCCAAGTTTATTATGGGTGCGGTTTTTTACAACCAAGCAGTAGACAACTATCTTGACGAGAAATTAGGTGCAAAAACTAAACCTAACGACAAGCCATACAAGAAAGGAGCTGCCTACACAGGTAAAGAGCACTCTTGGGACGAAGCTTGGGGCTATTTTGGTGCGCCGGCTCATGTATTAACTTTGTCATCTAAGCAGGTGTACGAGATAGCTAAACTAGGCTCAAAATCAAAACCTAAAAGTAACGCGTTAAAATATGCTGATTATAACAAAGATGGAAAGGTTAGCCTCTACGGTGAAGCTACTCACGCTCCCGCATATTACGCGTCAGCTTTCGATAAGTCAGGAAAGACTAACTATACTAAGAACATTTCTAAGGCTTTTCTCGACGGACGTAAGCTACTCGCAGCTGCAAAAGGTGCAAAGTTGACTGATGCCCAGCGTTCAACCCTTAGAAACTACGCGTCGATCATTGAGGAAAATTGGGAAAAAACCATAGCTGAGGCGGTCTTTAAATATGCCGGTTCAGTTTATAAAGATCTGAAAAAGATTAAGGCAGCTCCATCAGCTAAGGTACTCAAAAACTATATCAAGCACTGGGGTGAGCTAAAGGGATTTAGTCTCTCACTGCAGGTAGGTAGAAAAAACCTCGGCGAAACTGCCGTAAAACTGAACCGTTTGATCGGGTTTGGACCGGTAATGCCCAATTCCAGTCAGGTTACCGATATAGATAGCAAGGGTAATTATCTAAAAAGTCAATCAAATGGACTAGATGAGTATATGGTTCATATGCTGAAAGTTCAGAATCTAATGATTGATAAAATGGGTGTAGTTGCCCGCAATAACGACAATGTGGCAAGCTTGGGGGCTATGATTAAAAGCCTTGGCAGCGGCGCTGCAGCAGAAAACGACTAATTAAAATGGGCCTAGAAGACCTTACTTTATATAGGTCTAACTAGGCCCAGTTCGTTCGGTCCTGCAGTCGATGGAAACAATAATTTACTGGATAGTTAACGACTATTTGTATGGTCTGGTTGAATCGTTTACCAGTCCCCAGAAACGTGTATCTA
>Ga0315338_1002779_pt1 | contig 16445 bp, 21 predicted proteins | sample ASW8metaG_FD_204518 | JGI IMG/M metagenome (GOLD analysis project Ga0315338, IMG submission 204518) | Ammonia-oxidizing marine archaeal communities from Monterey Bay, California, United States - ASW #8 | ecosystem: Environmental > Aquatic > Marine > Coastal | place: USA: California | collected... | reverse complement strand
CTACGTCTGGTGAGCGCGATACTGATGGAGATATCCGACGACTGGCAAACGGCAGACAAACGCTACGTCGTCTTCGAAAACGCGATTGAGGGATAACCGAAATTACAGAAGCAATGTTGCGTAATCCCTTTAAAAAATAGGTGGCCCGTTACTTCATCCTGAGTCATTTGTGCATTTATGTCCTGCCAGCCTTTATCCAGAGCGGTCAACATGGAAAGCCGGTTTTGCCGGCGATTGGCCCTCAGCTCGAATGCGACGAAAATCAACGTCATGACGGTCCCTATTCCCGCCGCTAATTCACCTACGTTTGCGAGATTATCGAGATTCATGCCTGCCTCCGTTTGTCAGTGGGTTGGAGGGAGCTTATCCGAACACAGCGAACGTCTGCAGCTGGCCGATCGCGTCGATTGTGATCGTGAGGTCGACGGTCCGCCAACGAGCGCAAAGCCGTCAGCCCCGTGCGGCACCGCAATAGGAATCGGGCGATGGAGAAGTCACGGGCGTGGTTGAGAAGTCAGTTACGCGCACTTCTCGTCACGCCTCCGGTCTACCTAAAGATTTCTCTATAGATATCCATGCCCTTAATGGTCGGATATCTTTCCATAACCGTTTTTACATAAGGGCGTACCGCGGGCCAGCGTTCAAGCTTTGCCTTAACGTCCTCCAGGTACAACGGAAACGTTTTCTTTTCCATTTGACCTTGGTCGTAGCAAGCTTGGACATTGAGCCAGATACTCGCAAGCCAAACGGCAAAGTTCTCTATTTTCTCGTCTTCCACTTCCGAGTCAGCGGTGTAGCTCGAATCTCGGAGCTTCGTAATGAGATTAGAGAAGTCGGTATCCGTAGCGATCGCCGTGTAGAGGGCGATGTACTCTTGCTCTATTTCACGAACAACTGCCGATTTCGCGATTCGATTTGTTTGTGAAATCTGGTACGCGAGATACGCAAGGGTGATAATGACCCCGGTCGCACTGGCGATTTCTGCTATTGCCGTACCAAGCTCCATGTTCATCTTCCAATACCCCGTCTACAAATCCAACTGGCAGCATATCCGACGCGGACTGGACCGCGAAGGTCGCTTGTTGGCCGGTTTGCGCCGCTCAAGGATCCTGCGCGTCCGTCTCCGTAGTGCCCATTACGGCCTGTTAGCGATTGCTAATATGTACTTCAAATCCTGAATCAATTGCACTCCGGCTCTCGAAGCCGTGGAAAATGCGTCAACCCGACCGACTGTTTTTTTCCTTAATTCGAGATCCCTTCGAAAAAACAAAAGCGTGTGTCCAAGCCTTAGCACTGATATACAAGTCGTAGCAACGGAATATGCAGATACGGTTATCTCCCCGAGAAAGGTTAACTACTTGATTGGAATAGATTGGCGACGTACGGTTCAAGCACTCGAAACAGGATCAGCCGCCGCGGACATTGCGTCGCACTGACGTTCATACAAATGTTAGGCATGTTGTAACGCTCTCCATGTCTCGTGAAATCACGCCCTGAAATTTAGAAGGAAGTAAAAATGGCCGATGCGATCCAGAAAGCAGCAATAGTCACGGGCGGCGGCACCGGAATAGGTGAAGCGATAACCGAGGCTCTAGTTGCGATTGGTATGCGGGTTCTCATAACCGGTCGTAGAGAGGGACCGCTAAAGTCGTTGAGCGAAAGATACGCTGACAACGTCTCCTACATTGTCACCGATATCACCGATTCCTCCCAAAGGGCCAAGATAGTACCGACTGCTAAAGAGCAATTCGGGCGACTGGACGGTTTGGTGAACAACGCAGGAATGTTCTGGATTGGAAATTTCCTGGATTCTACGGATGAAGACTTCGAGCGTACTTGGGCGACCAACGTGCTCGCTCCCGCCGCTTTGATTAGGGATTCTGCTTCGTTACTTTCAGAGACGAAAGGTGCGGTCGTCAATATCTCTACGGTCGCGGCAAGGGCAATTGTTCCTGGAACTTCCGTTTATGCTGCGACTAAGGCTGGGTTGAATCACCTCACCAAGACGTCAGCAATTGAATTAGGGCCTTTAGGGGTTAGAGTTAATTCGGTATCTCCGGGAGCAACCCGAACAGACATCGGGGAGGTGGTTATCAACGAAATCGGAGAAGGCAACTTCGAGGAAATGACGCCTCTTCGACGGATTGGTACCCCGGCCGATATCGCGAAAACGGTTGTATTCCTATTGAGCGACGAGGCAGATTGGGTTACTGGTCAAATCGTCGAAGCGTCAGGTGGTATGTCGTTATAGTTCCCTCTGTCGAAGCGATGCCCAACAAACTGTTGGCATCCGACACGTACCGCGCCTTTCCCTGCGCTGCAGCCCCCGTCGATCTCGGCATCAAGCTCAGTTTAACTTTGTGGTGAACGACCGGTTGCGAAGGTTCGCTTCGTTCTGGAAGTGACCGACGACCGTCCGCATTAGAGCCGCTAAGCAGACGGTCATGCGGCGCTGCAGAAGCGAACCATCGACTCAAGGCGGCCATCGACTCTATTTCTTAGCTGTAGAAGCTTCGTCGAAAAATGCGCCTACAAACGGTCCGTCCATTTGGCGTTCAGCGGGGTCGCGACCGTCTTCGATACCAATAAAATCCAGAAATTTAGTGGAATATGCTCCTCGGTAGTGTGCCCACCATGTCTTTACCCCCGGTTGATGCATAAATGACCGGATCCTTCTAGACCATCCCTCCCATGTCCCAGCGGATATTGCACCCGTTTCATATTGATGATGGATGTTTTCGAAATTTCGTACCGCACTAACGACTAACAAATTAAATTGGCCACGTTCTTCCTTAGAAAGCGTGGCCAGGTCTTCTGCGCCAGCCTGCAGTACGCGCACAGCCTCTTTATCCAGCCCGATTTCTCGGCTCCAGTCGGATACGCTTGCGACGACTGCCTGATAAGACGCGCTCTTTGTAGCGTTGGTATTTTGTCGCACCTGATAAGCAAGGTAGGCGACCGTGACAATTACGCCTATCCCGCCGACGAAATCACCTAGATTTCCAAGTGTCTCAAACATGCTTAGCATCCTAATACCGGGGAGCTCGCAATATAACGTAAGCTCTTCCGATCGCGCCCTAATCCATCTTTTCCAATTTTTGAGATAGCAGACCAAATGCTTCCCTGGCAGCGGGTGGTATACGAATGACCGGAAATGGACGAGAAGCGAAGTTACGTGCTTCCTGGCGAATGTCGGCTACGCTCCTGATAGCAGTCACGCCGACACCGCACTGCACCAAGCGGCAGAGTCCTACCGGCGCCACTCCCAGTGCGCCGATCTGTTATGTTTCCTTCCGCGATTTAACGGGGTACGTCATGTCAAACACTGCGGTTAGACAAGTCATTGAAACTGTAGGGTTGATCGGGGTCGTTGGCTCGCTGATTTTCGTTGGTCTTGAGGTAAGACAGAACTCTATCTCTACCCGCGCCGCGACCAACGCTGCCGTTGCAGAGACCTTTATGCAGGTAAACGTATTGATGGCGTCGAACCCTCAACTTATAACAGCGTGGGTCAATAATGCGGAAAATCCTGAAGCCGCATCTCCGGCAGACGCAATGTTGGTACTCGCCATGATGAGGAGCCTCTTTCACGTATGGTCGAACGCTCACCGGCAGTATCTCAACGGTACTTTGGACCCCGCAATTTACGAAGCATTGGTTAACGAGTTAGAGGCCTATAAAAGTGTCGCGTCGGGTGACGAAGCGAATGAATTCGCCATAAGTGGAGGGAGATATGTGCGTTGGGCATGGAAAAGTCAGCGGTTCATCTTCAATCGCGACTTTCAATCATTTATGGACGCGATACTCGGTGTCGAAGGTTAGCGCATGAGTTTTGTCCGATCACTATACGCGCGAACGTCGACTCCTGGCCGTTCGCGTCGATCCCGTTCGCGATGGTAACGGTCCGCTTTCGGGCGCGGGAGGGCCACCTCGTGCGGCGCTACTATAGGATGAAGAGTGCCCAAAGCCGACCGTCGACGTGACCCTGGACGGAGGGATACGCTAAGCTCACGCGAAAATATCAGCGGTTTTTCCAGCATGAATTGTTGCACCGCAACGATTCCGCCTGGTGCAGCGAACACGGATTCCAGACACCGCCGTGAACGCGGATTCCGTCTTGTTAGCTGTTAGGTACTTACGGATAAACCCGATGTCTTGGGATGCTATTAGTGGGGTCGCAGAAATAACTGGAGCGATTGCGGTCGTCGTGTCTCTCCTGTATCTCGCGTGGGAAGTGCGGGCAAATACACGCGTTATGAGGGCTAATTCGAGCCGAGACGCCCAATTGCAATGGGCTATCGTTAACGAAACTATATATCAATCGCCGGATCGGTTAGTAATAGCGAAGGCGTTTAATCCGTCGACGTCTGTGTCCGATTTGTCGGAGGAAGAACAACACATCGTCTTCTTTTTTGCGCGAGCCGTATTACAGCGCTTTGAGTCAGAGCTTTTTCAGTACCGAGCTGGGCTGCTGGAACCGGAGATATGGACGAATCACAGGATCTGGTGCGGGGGATTTATCCGGCTTCCGATCATTGCCGAATGGTGGAAGAGCGAGCGCGAACAACCTGTCTATACTAAATCTTTCAAAGAAAATATTGAGTCAGTAGGCGTTTCGGAAACGACACCCGAGTTACTCAGTAAGTTAGCAAGGCCGCACTTAGATGCAAGCGCTTAACAAGTCGTTGAACCGAAGGTGTTCCAACGCGCTTTTCCAATATGCTGTAATTCTCACGCCTCCAAAGCGCGCCTTAACGGGCCGGTTATCCGGACGTTAGAGGCCTGGAGAGATTGTAAATGAACTGGGATGCTGTCGGTGCAATTGGAGAAATTGTGGGCGCTTCTGCGGTAGTGATCTCGGTCGCTTACCTCGCGTTTCAAATAAAAAAACAAACTGACGAAAGCCGATTGGCGGCCACTCGTGAAGTCGCGGCACAACTACAGAGCCTCATGACTTCTATCTCTGATGATGAAAAGACTGCAGAAATATGGCTTAAGGGAGTTCAGGAATTCAACTCGCTTCCAAACGTAGAACGCATACGAGCTGCCATGTTATTCCAGCGCGTTACACGGATTATGGAGCAACAATTCCGACACACCGTGCAGAGCCAAATTGACCCAAAGTTCTTCACATCAGTCGATACGATGTATTCTGAATTCCTGCGATTCCCCGGTTCTCAACAGTGGTGGGAAGGATCGAAAGCTCAGTACGAGCGCGAGTTTCGAGTACGGGTAGATCGAATGATCGTGGAATCAAAAGAAAAGGGATACGAGAGCTCATTTCAGAGTGCGCCAGCTAACCAGGGGGCAATCGGTGACGCTTGACAGTATCGTCCTTGCGCTTTCGCTCCGGTCGGATGCTATCCGCGCACGTTACCCAGCCGTTAGATGGCATTAACGGTGAAGGAAGCAGAACTTCTCACGCAGATGAATGATTGGGTTAACGCCGGCGTAGATTCGATTACGCTCTATTTATCAGTTCTCTTCGCGTACTTTGTTGTCGGACATCTGGTTGGAAAAACCCTGACCTCGATGCAGCTCACTGTGATTTCGGCAATCTACTCGGTGGTAATGCTCAGTGGCCTTTTTACGATCAATATGCAGTTTGCTGCTGTCGCCCGATTCAGTGAAGACCTTGTCAGCGAAGGTTCGAAATACGTAATGCCACTTCCACCGCACTCTGTGTTAGTCATTACCGGTATGTATGCGTTGGCATTTATCGCCTCGCACTACTATATGTATAGCCGGAGAACACAAGATGCTACATAAAGCGCTGGCTTTCGGGTTTCAGGCTCCTCATGCTGCCGAGACACCTGCCAAGGCAATGAAACTGACCACTTACAACAAGCCTTTTACTCCCAGCTTCGCCATCATAGGCTGCAATAGGCTTGCTGTAGTCAGCAGGCTATCGCGACGTTAGGTGCGCGAAGGGCTCCGTTATGAATTGGGACGCAATAGGTGCCATCGGGGAACTTGTAGCGGCGGCTGCAACACTAGCGACTCTTGTTTTTCTAGCAATCCAGATTCGTCACAACACAGAGTCGGTAGAAACGCAGGCGGAGCTTAACCTCTCTGACCGCCTCTCCGATTGGGCTAAGGAAGTGGTTGAAAACCCGTCTTTGGCTCTGCTCTGGAACCAAGCTGCTCGCGAGCCCGACAGCCTCGATGAGCAACAGCGAATGGTTCTGCTCTGGTTTGTGTTCCAACTTTTTTTGATCGTCGAGGGGCATTACCAACTCTATGCCCGAGGTAGGATATCTGAGCGTGCATTCACCGCGAAGGCCGAAACGGCCTTGGGGATGCTACAGAATCCACACGTAAGAGTCTGGTGGGACGAAAAGGTGGCTCCTTTAGACCCGGAATTTGTCGACCACATGAACGAACGGATGCGATCCACCACCGTGGAATGGAAATATCAGGATATCGATGCACTTATGCAGAAGCGCACCTAACACCGATGAGGTCGCGATACCCAAGGGCAATAAGTGCCCATGGTATGAAATACTATAGTAGCCTGCTCGAACGTTTTTTATTTGCCGCTGGAAGGTCTGTTCCTGGCCGTTCGCGTCGATTACCTTTCTAGCCGCGACAGTCGGCGTTGCGACTGACAGCGGTCACGCGAATTCACGTCGTAATAGGCCCTGATTGCCCTTTGCAGAAGATGTCGCTACCCGAACCGTTTGCATATAACCCGTCCAAGCCACTGAGATACGCGACCGTGGTGTGCTTCATCCGCCATCCTCCGTGAGGATTCGGTCGACAAATTGAACAAAGCGTTCATCCATAAACACCTTACCCACCGGGCTGGAATCCCATGTGCGTCGCGTGCCAGGGAGACTAAATATCGATTTAATAATATGCTCGAGTTCTTGCAAATCAGTTGGGTCATTCGTTGCGGCCCACTGACCCCAATACATCCAGAAATAATAGTTATCCGCGTATTCATTTCGCGACGCTTCCGTGGGGGTGATTTCTAATTCCGCCGCCAATTTTTCGTAGTATTCTTCCAACTCCCAGTGTCGTACCTGACCGTTTCTCAATTCATCATTTGATGCAGTCGGGGTTTTACCCTGATTTCACGGACACATCCATTTGGGTTCAAAATGAACCGGGAGGTGTGTCATGCGCAAGAGAAGAAAATTTACCGATGAGTACAAGCAGCAAGCTGTGAATCTGGCGTCTCAGCCAGGGGTGACCAAGCGACAGATAGCTGAGGAGTTAGGTATTGATGCGAAGATGCTGGGTCGCTGGTGCAAAGAGTTCAACGAACACGGTGCAAAGGCATTCCCCGGCCACGGCCAGGCACGAGATGAAGAACTGGCAGCATTGAAACGCGAGCTCAACCGTGTAAAGAAGGAGCCGGAATTTTTAAAAGAAGCGGCAGCGTTCTTCGCGAGCGAGCGGAAGTGAAGTACCGGATGATCGAACGCTGCCGGGAAGCCTATTCGGTACGAATGATGTGTCGGATCCTGGATGTTTCATCGAGCGGATTCTATGACGCAGTTGAGCGCCCGCTAAGCCCGCGCGCAGAGGAGAATAAGCGTTTGCTCGATCAGATCCGAACGTTACATGCCGAGAGCGACGGCGTTCGCGGCAGCCCCCGGATTTACGATGAGGTGCGGTATCGCGGGGAGAGCTGCGGTAAACACCGTGTAGCCCGATTGATGCGCCTTGCCGGCCTCCAGGGCGTCCCGCGGAAGCGACGTTGGCGTAAAAAACCGTCTGAGGCTCTGCCGTCGGGCGTGCTGAACCATCTCGAACGCAACTTCTCAGCATGCTCGCCGAATACCAAATGGGTAACGGACATTACTTATATCCGTACCGGCGAGCGGTGGCTCTACCTGTGCGTTGTCCTCGATCTCTATTCCGGCCTGGTTGTCGGTTGGTCGATGATTGAACGGCAAGACCGTCACATGGTCATACAGGCCGTGTTGATGGCGCTGTGGCAACGCGACGATCACGCTCCGGTGGTTCTACACTCAGATCGCGGCTGCCAGTTCACCAGCGACGAATATCGGCGCTTCCTCAAAGGACACAACCTGCTCTGTAGCATGAGTGCGATTGGTAGTTGTGCAGATAATGCGCCCGCCGAGGGGTTCTTCGGGATGTTGAAACGAGAGCGAGTAAACCGTCGTTGTTATCAAACCCATGCTGAGGCGCGAGCCGATGTGTTTGACTACATCGAACGGCTTTACAATCCTGCCAGACGCCGGCGACTGGCGGCGCTTGAGGACGCTAAAGTACCTTTAACTAAACCGTCCGTGGAAACAGGGTAAAACCCGCGGTTTGCGCCGGTCGCCTGAATGATTGGGACGTCCGTTCGCCGTATCTAACCTTTCGCACGTCGCCGGGTCGGCATAGATAGTTAAGTCCCGATTGAGGTTCATTACGAACCTCCCGGCGCACCGTCCGGACCCGAAAGAATTGATGTGGCATAGGTTTGGAAGTCGTCCCCGAATTTGAAGGGGTTTTCATCCCACCACGCGCGGATGCCCTCCTGAGCAAACAGCCACCTGAAGCTATCTTCTAGCGACCGCAGGAGCTTCTGTTCGCCCATGCCTACCTCGCTTTGGTAGAACGCAGTCTCAAACATTTGAAAGAACGTTAACGCTAATAGATCACCTTGGAACCGCTCACTTTCGCCCAGGTCAGCTCGATTTTTGAGCCACGTCAACCAGAGAGTACAAAGCTCAGGGTCCTTCGCAATCGCGAGATTCCCCTCGTTGAACGAGTCTTTGATCGCGTGATACGACGCTGCTCGCGTGGCGGCGGTGCTTTGCCGAAGCTGGATACCGACATAAATCAATGAGGCAATAACCGCGACGCCGCCCACCAGCTCGCCCATCGCTCCAAGTTCCATGATGTTCATTGCACAATCTCCCGCAAGCTAAAACCAGCGGGCAGCATATCTGAGGGCATCGGAAGCGCGAAGGTCTCTTGTTGGCCGTTCGCGTCGATCTTATTTGCAAGAGTGACGGTCCGCTTGCGGGCGCGGAACGGTCAGCCCCCGTGCGGCTCCGCAATATATCGAAGAGTGCCCTTATGCGACGTTCCCAAATGTGCTTGCTTTACTCCAACTCCTCCAACATTACCTTCGCGTCCCGCAGGTCTTTGGTGTCAAACCCTTCGGTGAACCAGTCGTAAATCTCGGATAGCAACTGGCGCGCTTCAGGCTGTTTGCCCCGCTGTTGCCACAACCGTGCGAGGCTTGTCGCCGCGCGCAGCTCCCACGCTTTGGCTTGTTGCTGTCGGCCCGTGGCCAAGGCAATATTCAAGTGTTCTTCTGCTGTGCTAAACGCCGAGGGATCGATGCGAAGAGCAATCTCTGCCCGCAGCATATGGAGCTTGGCATCGCAAAAGCGATCACCGGTCACGTCGGCAATATAAGATGCCTGGTCGACGAGCTCGGTGGCGCGGCCGCTATCTCCGGCCAGGAGGTACGCGTCCGCGAGTAGGCTCATTCGATGCGGCAAATAGACCCTGCAGCCCGTTGCGCGCCAATCAGCCAGGGCCGCTTCCATGAGCGATATGCCTGCCCCGACATCGCCAAGGCGCGCCAGTGCCCAGCCCTTGAATGCCCGGCTCGCGAAGAAAGGGGGCGCGACAAGGTGATGCCCCTCGCACAGCGTCAGCAGTTCGTCTGCAAGCGCAAGCGTGGCTGCCACGTCACCGCAGGCGACCCGAAACTTACATACGAGCCAGAGCGCATGCATAACGGTCGGTGGATGCTCAAGTCGCCGAGCAAGGGCTAGCGCCGCGTCCGCGTTCTCGGCCGCTGTTTCGGGAAACCCGAGTGCCCACGTCACGATAGAATTTTGGGCGTGACCGCAGACGGCGGGATCATGGCCCATATAAATGAACGCATGATCGCGATGCCGTTGATGATCGTACAGGGCCAGGCCCTTCTCGATGTGATCGCGAGCGGTAGTTAAATCGCCACGCACCATCGGACTTGGCCACGCCGCATGATGCGCCTGCAGATGAAGATCCGGATCGTCCAGCTGTCGCGCAATACTCAGCAACTCAACGTGCAGATCATGAGTGGCTTGTAACTCGGCGCGCGAAAATCTATATACCCACAAACCAACTAGCGGGGGAATAACGTCCGCCAATTCCCCGTCCTTCCTAGCGATCTCGAGCGCGCGTTCGTAAACCTCGCCGACCTCGGCCGCACTCCAGCCTTTGGCGGCCAGCAAAGCAGGCCCCAAATCGCACAGGACGGCGAGTTCCAATCGATCGTCGAATCGATCCTGCTGTGCTCGTACGATCTCCAGGGCCTGAGTGAAGTGCATCGAGGCCTCGGTATTGGCTGCCCTTTTGGCGGCCGCTTCGCCCGCGCGCCGCCAATAGTAGACGGCTTTTTCGTACATTTTCGCCAGGCCGAAATGATAGGCGAGTAGCTCCGGCGCGGATTCAGTTTCGGTTGTAAGCATCTGCTCCAGACGCTCCGCAACCTCGGCATGCAGTTGTTGCCGCCGCGTTTTAAGGAGGCTGTTATACGCGGCATCCCGAACCAGGGCATGCTTGAAACGATACGTAGCCTCGGGCGGCGTGCCGCGACCGAAAATCAATTCGCTATCAACCAACCGGTCGAGCGCTGCTCCAAGTTCGCGGTCGCTTGAACAGGACACCGCCGCGAGCAGCTCGTAGGAAAATTCACGTCCGATACAAGCGCCGATTTGGGCGATTTCTTTGACTGGGCCGAGACGGTCGAGGCGAGCCATCAGTGAGTCCTGTAGGGTCATCGGCAATGCAAGTGACGGCAAGGCACCGTCTAATTCATAGTGGCCGCCGACATCCGTGAGGAATCCGGCCTCCAAAATCGTCTTGGTCAACTCTTCAACGAAAATGGGAACCCCTTCCGTCTTGGTCACGATCTGGTCGAGAACCTCTTTCGGCAGCGACTTGCCGCCGGTGAGCTTGGCTACGAGGTCGATGCCGTGGCGTCGGCTGAGCCGGCTCAGGGTCAGATTGGTGACATGAGCACGGCTGTTCCATGGCGGCTCAAAGTCCGGACGATGCGTGATCACTGCAAGGACACGGGCGTTCTCGATCGTATGCACGAACTCACTCAGAACTTCCATCGTGGTTGCGTCGATCCAATGGGCATCTTCGAAGATCAACAGAACAGGCCGGCTCGCCGCGAGATCGGCAAGTCGCTTGCTAAGCGCGGCAATGGTCAACATTTTTTGTTTTTGCGGTGACATGTCGACGATCGAATAGCGCTCGGTGGGCAGCGACATCATCTCCGCGAACAATAGCGCCGTCGTCGGATCTGCTAAGCTTTCCCGCTCTAGGAACGCTTCAAGTTTATCCAGCTTGATGGCGTCATCATCCTCGCGCTTGAACCCTGCACCCTGTTCAATCTGCACAGCTATGGGGTAGAACGCCGAATTCGTGTGGTAAGGCGAACATTGAAAGCGAAGCAGTATGTGCGGTTCGTCCTTTAGCCGTTGGCGGAGAGCATGGACAATACGGCTCTTGCCGATACCGGGCTCTCCGCGCAGTAGCACTATCTGGCCTTCGCCGTCCGCCGCTTGTCCCCAGCGGCGCAACAGCAACCCAGCCTCTTCATCGCGCCCGACTAGCGGAGTCAATCCATCCTCGCGCTGCGCTTCGAATCGTTCGTCGATATCCTGAGTACGGACGACCCGGTAGACGTGTACCCCCCCAGAGACACCTTTGGCGGCGTGGGTGCCTAGATCGTCGAGTGCGAACACGTCGCCAAGCAGCCGCCGAGTGCTCTGGGTAATGGCGACTGAACCAGGCTCTGCGAGCCCCTGGACACGGGCGGCAACGTTCGGTGTTTCGCCGACCGCAAGTGCGGCGTCGGCAGCGCCTTCCGGGTCGGTCTTGCCGACGACTACCAATCCCGTGGCAATGCCGATGCGGGCTTCGAGATGCTCCGGTGCCTCTAGCGCGGCGACCGCGTCCACGATTTCCAATCCAGCTCGGACCGCCCGTCGCGCGTCGTCCTCATGCGCCGCGGGCCAGCCGAAATAGACCATCACCCCGTCGCCCAGATATTGCGCTACATGTCCGTCGTATCGTTCGATGACATCGGTACACGCCTTGCGATAGGCCCGCATCAGCCCGCTGAGATCTTCTGGGTCCAACCGCTCCGACAATGCCGTCGAGCCGACAAGATCGCAGAACAAAACGGTTAACTGGCGGCGCTCGGCGGCAAGAGCGTGGGTTGTTACCAGTGGGGCGACCTGGGCCTGGTCGATTAGTCTGAGTTCTGAGCCAGACTCACGGATTGCTTTGAGAACCTTGCGGCGTGGCCCAATTGGCAATCCCATGTCTTTGAGATCTGCGTCTGAAAGTTCCGGCAGAGTCTCGAGGTCGATTTCCTGCGCCTCGAATGCGTCTGCGTGACGCTCAAGGTGTAGCTCGCGCAGCCATTCACGAACGCTCATCATGCACTTTGTCCTCCACTCGGAATTTTACCTCCTGCTACTCACGAGCGCAGTAATGGCCTACACCTCCCGCATCGCAATGCGCCCTGTTATTCGGTGCGCCGCGAAGGTTCGGTTTTGGCCGTTTGCGTCGATTCCGTATCTATGTGCGACCGCCGGCTCGGCTCTCGATAACGGACCTTGCGGCCCGAACCGTCGCGCGACGATCAGTGCCCACGACGGTCGTTTAGCGATTGCTAATGTTAGCGGCGTAGCGATGTTAGAGCTGCGCTCATTTGTCGGCTGCAACAACCGGTTAGGTGGAGGTTGATGTGCGTCCTCAATACTAACCATTGTTTTGAATCCGCTCATCAATGTAATCCCGGAACGTCTTCGCATAGCGATCTCGATAGAGCGGCCACCACTTCGCGAAGAATTCCATTTGAAATAGGTACGGAAGCGAGGTTTCCATGCTTTCCGTGTTAAATGGATCTGCTGCATTTACCGACTTTAAGTATTGCAATTTAGCGTAGGTGTTGAATATTCGGCGGAACAAGTAGGTGAGTTCATGCTCTTCAAGGTCCGTCAGCGGATCGCCTTTTAGTGCTTTCGAGTACGCGAGGCCAACACCGTTGGTATTGTGTATTTCGGCGAGGCATTCGTTCCAGTCGCGAAAGGTGGAATCCAGAGTTTGTAGTTTTATGCTTTTCGTGTTTTCGTTTAGTTGCCGCGACAAATAAACGAGTGTGATAACGACGGCAATAGCGCCTCCGACTTCTCCAACAGCACCAATCGCGTCCCAGTTCATCTTTCAATCTCCCGCCAGTGAATCCAGCGGGCAGCATATCCGAGAGGATTGGCACGGTGAACGTCAGTTAATGGCCGCTTTCTGCCTGAAGCAAGTGCGGGGTCGAACGTCCGCAGTCGGAGAGAGCGGTCATTCGTCATCGTCCAACCCGTAATACGGAACGAGTTCGGTTATGGCTGGTGGCAAATCGATACCACCGTCTATTTGTGCCTCGACGTAGTCACGAACGTCGGCGGACCAAATAACTTTGATTTCGTCCCACCATTGCTTTCCTCCGGGAGATTGAAGGATAGCAAGGAAAAACCCCCGATGGCCGTCGAATATGGCTGGAGCGACGAGTCCAGCATTATTCAGCCGGAGGGTGGATTCAAACGTTGATACGACCTCGTTCAAATAGGTGTTAACTACAAGTTTCTCGTCGCCGGTGAGTTGGCTAAATTCGGAAAGCCCCCGTCTGACTAAATTAGGATCTTCTCGGATCTGAGCTTGGTGCTGGTGAATATCCCGAAGGATCTCTCGCTGAGTAAATGCTTGGGAATGGCGGGTATTCTGCTTAACCTGATAAGCCAGATATAGAACAGATATGACGACCGCAAATGCGCCGACGTTTTCCCCTATCGCCCCAACAGCATCCCAGTTCATCTTTTAACCTCGCATTAGCAAATCCTGCGGGCAGCATATCCGAGGGCTTCGTCGGCGGTCGAATGTCGGTTATTGGCCGAACTCAGCGCATTGCGCCGCATCATTGCCAGGGCCGCTACCCAGATCTGAAAGCAGACATTGACGCTGTCCCCGATTACCCTATCGTCTCGTTTTCATCGAGCACGCAGATGGACTGGGACGCTATTGGGGCGATAGGTGAAATTGTCGGGGCGGCTGCAGTCGTTATCTCTGTAGGTTACCTCGCCGTTCAAATTGGGCGGCAGACGGACCAATCCAGGTTGGCCGCCACACGCGAGCTCGCGGCGGAGTGGAGCCAGATCATGCATTCGCTCATGGATAACTCAGAGCTTTGCGAGATATTTTTGCGAGCGGCTGCTGATTACGAGTCGCTACCGAACATCGAACGGATGAAAATGGCGGTGCTTTTTCAGCGAGTGTTGAGACTGCTCGAACAAGAGCGTCTGCACATCAGCAAAGGTCATATCGAACCGGAAATATTCGAATCGATGAATCGAGCGCGATTCGAATTTCTGACCTTCCCCGGCGTACAGTCATGGTGGAAAGGGAGTAAAAATTTATTCGCTAGCGAGTTTCAATCGCACGTGGACGATCTGATTGAGAGAGCACGACAAAAGGGGTACGAAAGTACGTTCAAGGCAGAGCGCGAGAAATGAATAAAATTCCCCATGGGGTCTTCTCATGGCCGTTCGCGTCGATCACTCGGGTTCGGGCGAACGTCCGTTTCCAGGCGGTTCGCAGTCGTCACCTTTGGTTATAAATCCACGGCGGGCTCGCGTCCGCTGGAACGAACGCCATTTTTCAACATGGGGAAAATGCCTTGAGTTGAGTCTCGCTGTGCCATGCATATACCTGCAGGCTTTTCGATCGCGCCATATAAAGGGAAACCACTCGGTCAATTTACTTTGACGTTCTTCCGGTCTGGGTAATTGGAACATTCGCCTCTGTCGGGATGAACACAACCTTACTGATACTATCATTTTGAAATGCTTCGCCGAACGCGCCGAGAAACTCCTGATATCGATACTCCGGAAAATCCTTCGCTGCTTGACCTACGATCTGAATCGCTTCAGCGCGCAGTTTTGCTGCATCGCGTTCAGCTCTCGCTTGCTCGACGAGTATTTGCCGCTCTTGTACCGCCTGCATCAAATTCGCCTCACCGGCTAACCCTTTCTGCCAGATGCGATATCGAGGCCACGCGAACATAAGCACAACCAGAAGCAACGATATCAAGACTATATTCAATGTCGAGCCACGTGCGATTTCGTTTACCGTCATTTGTTTCTCCTATCATTTTTCGACGACCGTTAAGATTGAACGTCTGCTTTTGGGCCCCCGGAGTCGCAGAACACCAAGCCGACCAACTGCAGCGGAACAGGTTCAAGCACCTACCATTTCGAAGCGATGCGACCACACTTTATGACTATTAGTTTGAGACCGCGGTGGGAAACAACACATTTGAGAGTATCCGCCGCCCAGAATCATCCAGCGACGTCATTATTTATAAAGCACTTGCTTGATGCTCTGGTCGTGGCAATTCGAAGTGCTGATTCGCATCAAGTTTTCGTCGCGAAGCGACACGCAGGCTGATCCTTCGGTTTACCGTTTTCGAGGCTGGTCGGCAGGGTAACCGCCGCTCCGGAGCGTGAACGTCCGTATATGGCCGATTCCGACTCTAGCTAGAGCCAACGCGAACGCCTGCTTACGGAAAAGCTGACGCTCAGAATCAGGTATTGACCGACTCAAAATGCTCATAGCGGATTTGACGACCCTAGCGATGCGAATTTCAGTGTCGTGAAGTCACTAATAGCGAGCCGGGCAAAAAACGTTTATGAACCTCCAATCGATTTAATAGCCGGGTAAAATTGGTCGGAAATCCTTCAGGAGTCGGGTTTTTCCAATCGACTCTCGTCGAAATGCGAGCCGTCAATTCGTATCTCTTGGTCTACAAGCAGTTCTTCGAATGTCGTCGAATTCTCATCTCCAGAACCCGCGCTCACGGACTTGGTCAGCGCGGCTAATAAAGCGGCCACAGGGACAGAATCCAACTCGTCAAATACTGAAAATATTTTCGGAATTTCATCGCGCCTTGTTCTCTCATTATACTTATCATCGGGAAAGTCACACCCGAACAACACGACTTGTGTCGGCATAATATCTGGAATTTTGATCGTGCAATTGTCTGCGTGCGCGGCGATCGAACAACCTTGCGTAATCGGATGGTTGCTACACATAAGCGTTCCGCAGCACGTCGTGATACCCGTCGTGGTCAACGCGTCCCGGCTAAGTTTGAAAAACTCTAGTCGTGCTCTGGACTCAGCTTCTATTTGAAGTGCGTTGCTGAAATAAAACAGCTGGACTCCTCGATAATATGCGGCGACTTCGTCTGGCATCTTATTTTCGGGACGCTTACTGGCGGATATCAGCTCACGCGATTACGCAACATTGCTTCTGTAATTTCGGTTATCCCTCAATCGCGTTTTCGAAGACGACGTAGCGTTTGTCTGCCGTTTGCCAGTCGTCGGATATCTCCATCAGTATCGCGCTCACCAGACGTA
>Ga0315338_1002778_pt1 | contig 16447 bp, 13 predicted proteins | sample ASW8metaG_FD_204518 | JGI IMG/M metagenome (GOLD analysis project Ga0315338, IMG submission 204518) | Ammonia-oxidizing marine archaeal communities from Monterey Bay, California, United States - ASW #8 | ecosystem: Environmental > Aquatic > Marine > Coastal | place: USA: California | collected... | reverse complement strand
TGCCCTTTCCGGGCTCTTGCTGGCCAGCCTTTGTCTCGTTTCCGGCTGTTCTGACGACGACGACCCGACGACTCCCGAGACCGGACCCGACAATACCGACGTGACGACCTGGGATGAGGATGGCCAATTCTGGAGATCCCAAATCGACGCAACGTCCGAGACAGAGTTCGCCCGTTTCTCTTTCGCCGATCGCGATATCGTAGGGAACCCGCGCGGACTCGGCGCAGATTGGGACATCGCCTTTCGCCGCGACGAGATTCAACTCAACGGCGGCGCGTCAGGCCCCGGTACTGCAGAAGGCGCAATCCTGGCCGGACGCGAGTTCGCATCTGTTACGACGGCGGATGTGGCCGACGCGACCTGGCAACCCGACGCCATCGATTACTCGGTGGATGAATGGTACATCTACGACCCGGTCCAAAATCAGCTCAACATGACCCAGAACGTCTACTCAATGGTCGACGCGAGCGGCGATCACTACGTGAAGTTCCGCATCGACCGCCTCGAGGGTACATCGCGGACGAGCATGGGTACGGTCCACATCACTTACTTCTTTCAGACGAATCCCAATGACCTCGCTCTGGGCGGCACGGTCGAAACTGCCGCGATCGAAGCTGGAGAAGGCACGGCCTACTTCGATTTCTCGTCAGGTTCGATCGTTAGCCCGACCGAACCGAGTGCTTCGCTTGATTGGGACATCGCCTTCGGAAGCTTCAACGTCGCCCTCAACGGAGGTCCAAACGGGGCGGGCGGATGCGCAGCGTTTCCCGCCTTCGGAGAACTCGACGATCCAACCGAGATCGAAGCCTTCACGTCTCAACCGGTCGGAGCGCCGCTCTTCCCCGACGTAGTCGGCTCAGCATTGACGGATTGGTACGACTACAATCCGCAGGTCCACCAGCTCTCAGCCAAGGACCAGTGTTACCTCATCCGTGACGGCGAGAAGACCTACAAGTTGCGGATCGAGAGCTACTACAGCGACGTCGGTGGACAACCGCTGGCGGCGACATACCGCTTCATCTGGGCCGAACTCTAGAGCCGAAGTCTCTCGAGGAAAAAGGCTTAGGGATTTCTATGGGCCCGTCCGGTAAACGGCACGGGCCCTATCTTTTATACTTGAACATCCATTCTGTTAACGCTACCTTCTGTCTCGCTGACAAACTACGAAAACCACACTTGGAGGACGAATGCCCCGCGCAAAGGAGTTCGATCCCGATACAGTATTGAATCGGGCAATGGAGTTGTTTTGGCTCAAAGGATACGAAGCCACATCGATCAAGAACCTCGTCGACCACATGGGGATCAACCGGTTTAGCCTTTACAGCACGTTCGGTGACAAACACCAACTGTTTCTCTCTGCCTGTGATCGCTATCACGAGACGATGGCAGAAGATGGGCTCCGCCAACTTGAAGAATCGGAAGACGGCCTCGAGTCCATTCGGCGCTATCTCTGGCAATTGGTAGATCGATACGCCGCCGAGGACGGTTCCCGTGGATGCTTCATGACGAACAACACCTGCGAACTGACTCCGCACGACGAAAAAGCGGCCGAGAAAACTGGCGCGTACCTTTTACGAGTTCAGGCCGCTTTCTATCGGGCGGTAGGACGTGCGCACCAACACGGTGAGGTTCAACAGCAGCATCGTCTCAACGACTACGCCCGGTTCCTGACCAGTACGGTACAAGGCCTCGCCGTTCTCGCTAAAGTCAAACCGAACCGCGACGTCTATGAAGCCGTCGTCAACGTGACGTTGGATTCTCTGAAGTAGTCATTCGGTGATTCACGACCGTTCGAATGAAGGGATAGAAACATCACTTCGCTCGAACGTTCGTGAATCCTCCTCAACAGTTCCGCCCGCACACAGGCTCACGTTCACTCTGCACCAGAAATACACTTTGGCAACACCCGGCTAGTCCGGCTGTTGAAACGCGAAATTGGCGTAGGCCAGCTCTGCAGTTCCGAACCAGTCAAAAGCTTCGCGCCGTGCCTTCGTCCAGTGCTCGTAGACTTTCCGATACGTACCATCCTTGGCCGCCTGATCGGCAAACATCGACATGGCCGCCTCCTCGGCTCGCTCCAGAAGATCGCGGGAAAACGGACGGACTGAGACTCCGTGCGCGAGAAGTCTTCCCAATGCGGAGGGGTTCTTCGCGTCGTAGCGAGCTTGCATCGTCGAAGCGGCTTCGTAGGCAGCCGTCGTGTAGATCTCCTGGTAGGCGACGGGAAGTTGATCCCAGGCCTTTCGGTTGACGTAGAGCGAAAGCGAGGGCCCTGGCTCCCACCACCCGGGGTAGTAGTAGTTCTTCGCGACTTTGTAGAATCCGAGTTTTTCGTCATCGTAGGGGCCGACCCACTCCGTTGCGTCGATAGCTCCCCGTTCCAACGCAGGGTAGATGTCGGGCCCGGCCAGAACCTGCACCGTCGCGCCGAGCCGGTTCATCACTTCACCACCTAAGCCAGGAACTCGGATTTTCAAGCCCCGAAGGTCATCGGCCGAATGAATCTCCTGTTTGAACCACCCTCCCATTTGCGCGCCCGTGTTTCCCGCCGGGAAGGTCAGAATGTTGAAGTCGCTGAAAAGACCGCGCATGAGCTCGAGCCCACCGCCTTCCGAGAGCCAGGCGGACTGCTGGCGTGAAGTCATTCCAAACGGGACACAGCAATCGAAAGCCAGGGCCGGGTTCTTCCCGATGAAGTAGTAACTCGCCGTTTGCCCGACTTGCACCGTTCCCTGTTGCACGGCGTCCATAACTTGCAGACCAGGGACGATCTCTCCCGCCGCGTAGGCGCGGATTTGAAAACGTCCTTCCGAGAGCGCTTCGACTCTCTCAGCGAGAACTTCGGATGCGCCATAAATCGTATCGAGGCCTCGCGGAAAACTCGATGCCATGCGCCACTGCACGTTCTTGGTCGTCTGCACGGCCGGTGCGGAATCGGGACTCGAACAAGCCGCCAATGCCCCCGTGGCGACAGCACCGGGCAGTGATCTCTTCAAGAAGTCGCGTCGTTTCATCCGATCCTCCGTTTGCAGAAGCCCCACTCATCCTGGCCCGCAAATTCTCGCACGACCTCGACATTCTCTCAAGGTAAGGGCCGCGCCATGTTCACAATGGATGAGGCCTGTCTCCTCGTGTAGGCTGAACTTTGGATCAGTAACGAGAGAAAGAAGGCTCGATGCGCATTCTCATTCTGGGTGGAAGAGTCTTCCTGGGACGCCACCTCGTCGAAGCGGCCCAGGCACGCGGCCATGAAATCACGCTTTTCAACCGGGGGAAGAGCTCCCCCGAACTCTTTCCCGACATAGACCAGATCAACGGTGACCGCGACGGGCAGATCGACCGACTCGGCGATCGCACCTGGGACGCCGTCATCGATACCTGCGGGTATGTCCCCCGTGTCGTCGACCTCTCGGCGCGTTACCTCGCGGACCGGACCAAGCATTACACCTTCGTTTCGACCGTCTCGGTTTACGCCGACTTCAAGGAAACCGATATCGACGAGTCCTATCCCGTCGGAACGCTCGCAGAACCGACGGAGGAGGTTACGGGCGAATCTTACGGCCCCCTCAAGGCGCTCTGCGAAGAGGCTGCTCTGAGCGCGCTGCCCGGTCGTGTGTTCATTCCCCGTCCCGGACTGATCGTCGGACCCCACGATCCAACCCACCGCTTCACCTACTGGCCGGAACGAGTCGATCGGGGCGGCGAGATCCTCGCTCCCCTTCCCAAGGAAGAACCCCAGCAGACGATCGACGTGCGGGACCTGGCCGAGTGGATCGTTCGTATGGTCGAGGGAAACAAGGTCGGGATCTACAACGCCTGCGGACTCGAAGAGCCGTTTTCGATGGAAACACTCCTCGAAACCTGTCGGACCGTCTCCGGGGTGGGAGCGGAATTCACCTGGGTCGACGGAAGCTTTCTCGTGGAACAGGAGGTTGGCGCCTGGATGGAGCTTCCCCTCTGGATCCCGGCTGAACCTGATTCCGTGGGCTTCAGCCGGATCTCCATCGCGAAGGCACTGGCCGAGGGAATGACATTCCGCACGCTCGAACGAACCGTTCGTGACACCCTGGAGTGGAACAAGACTCTCGAACCGGGCAAGCGGCGGGCTGGACTGGACCCCGAGAAAGAAGCCAAGGTGTTGGCCGCCTGGCACGCGCGAACGCAGGAGAGCTAGTCATCGATTCCCGTCGAACGAGACGAGGCGAGGTCAACGCATCGGACGGCACGATCGTGCACTATCGGATCGACGAGACCGAAACTGACCCGTCCGCAACGCTGATCTATTGCTTGCACGGTTTCGGAATGAACGAGGACTGGTTTGCCCGCCTGCTTCACCCGATCCTGAAGAGTCCCTATCGTTTCGTTTTTCTCCGGGCCCCGTTTGCCGTCAAGACGAACGAAGACGGATCGGTCGGTTGCAGCTGGTACGACTACGACGGAGACCAGGAAAAGTACCTCCGCGAACTGATCCGCACGGAGAAGCTCCTCCACGAAGTTCTCACTCAGATCGAAGCGGAGGCCAGCGGGTCACCTTCGGCGCGCGTTCTCCTCGGATTCTCGCAGGGCGGCTATTGTGGTTCCTTTGTCGCATTGAGAAACCCGGATCTCTTTTCCGGACTGATCGTTTCGGGTGCTCGGATCAAAACCGAGGTGTTGACCGACGACTTACCGCGCGCTGCTGAAGGTGGACTCCGGGTGCTCATCTGCCACGGCGAACGCGATCCCCACGTCCAGCCCGAGGCGGCCGAACGAAGCTTCGAAGGACTAAGGGCATCTGGTGTCTCCGTTCATCTGGAGACCTTTGACGCCGGCCACTCCCTCGGCCGGGGCCAACTTCGCTTCATCGAAAGCTGGCTGGAAAGGCTCTAACTAGACCCAACGGTTAGGACAGGGTCAGGTCAGATCCACCGGGCGGATCTGGCTGCCACGTCGTGTTTCGAATGGCTCACGCTTTAAAAGTCCACTGTTCTCTTATAAACAAGCCGCCACGGAAGGAAGAAATCCTGATGAGACAAGGCGAATAGAGGCGATGGGCGCAGAGAAACAAGAAGAGAAACGGTTTTCAATGTGGAGCCCGACTGACAGTACCAGAACGGGATAAATAGTTTCAGTGGAAGTAGTTACGCCAGGAGCCAGGAGGCAGACCAGACTCCCGGCTCCTTCGTGAAACCTGATTACATCAACCGTCCTGGATGACGAGGTCGACCCGACGGTTTTTCTGACGCCCCTCTTCGGTCGAGTTTTCTGAGACCGGACGATTCATGCCATACCCCTGAAAGGTCATCCGATCAGCCCCGATCCCCTGGGACTGGAGGAAGTCGTGAACTGCTTCCGCCCGCCTTTGCGAGAGCTCCAGATTGTACTCCTCCGAACCGACGTTGTCGGTGTGGCCCTCCACCAGGATCGTCATTTCCGGAAACTGTCCTAAAATGGTCGCGATCTTGACGAGAGCGAATTCGACCTCCCTCTTCAACGTCGCCTTATCGAAATCGAAGAGGATATCTGCCAGGCTGAGAATTGTCCCACGGGCATCCTGGGAGATCTGGGCGAAGCGTCCCTCGATCTGTCCGAGAGCCGAGTAGAGTTCGTCCTGGCGAGAGCGCGCTTCGGTCCGGGCCTTATCGAGCTCGGACCTCAGATCATTCTGCAATCCCCGTTCGAGTTCCAAAGTGGCCCGAAGAGCATCATCTCGTCCCTGAGCAAGTTGAGTGGACAAGGTAGTGGCCCGGACACAAACCCGATTGCTGGCATCGATTCTGACTCTACATTCTGCTTCTTGTATTACTCGGCTGGCTCGATGCAGATAGTGTTCGCGAGCATTCTCCTTCGCCTCCGGGTCAGTCGCGCGAGCAAGATACCCCCGGAAATCTCCTTCGAGGTCGGACAGGCTGACCATCCGTGGCCCGGCGGCCCGAGACCACTCGTCCCAGGCGCTACGGATTTCACCGGCGGTCATCACCTGAGGGGTGGAATGGACGATTGTTGTCTCGGGTAGAGGCAGCCCCGTCCGTTCCTCCATTTCAGGAGACTGACGAGATAGTGGGGCAACACGAGAGACAACCGACTCCGTCTGCTCAAGGACATGAAAGGCCTCTTCCCAGGCCTGCCGCGTCTGTTCGACCTCACGACGGCACGAATCTGCCCTCCGTTGCGCGATTTCTAACTGAGCGGTCGCAAGCGCCACCCGGACGTCGGAAATGGCCGCCTCAGCCACGGGGATCGACCGTTTTGGTTTTCCGTCCGCGGCGATCGCTTCAGCACTATCGCGTCGTTCCTGGCCAACGCCGAGAACGTCTCGAACGCCCACGGATGGCTCGAGTCGGAGCACATCCTCGGCGTACCGATCAAACTCGTCGAAGAGCGGCGTTGGACTCGGTGCCTTGCCGGCACAGCCTGCTCCATACAATAGCGTGGCGGCGGCGACCCAGAAGATGGGTGCTCCTGACGCCATCCAGCGTTCCCGGACCGTGGTGAGCAAGCGACAATCGCCTCCCTTTCGCAACATCGACAAAACCTCCCTGTCGAACCGATTTCCTGCCGAGCCCTTTCGCTCGGCCGCAGCTCGCGTCATGATCGCGTACGAGATGCTGATTCAGGACCATACTCCAATCGACCGGCTCCTGCGCGGTCACATACGCCGGACCGTCGCCACAGTTCAGGACAAACTCGCTTGGACTACCCGCCTGGCGGTCGTCTGTGTTTCGCTCGGACTGTACTCTTTCCTGGGTTGCTCGGATGGCCCGGACTATCCCGGAGGTAGCTCGACCCTCGTTGCGGTCGTCGCTAACCGAAACGACCCCGCCTCATTACGTATCGCCGACCGGTATGCTCGATCCCGAGATCTCGCCAGCAGCCACATCCTGCGGCTCAACCTCCCGCGCAAGGAGCACATTTCCCGGGGCGCGTTCGAGGATCGCATTCTCGCGCCGCTCGAGAAGTGGTGGCGTGAAACACCGCCCCCCGAAAGACCGAGCTATCTGGTCCTGACCCGTGGCGTTCCGCACGGAGTTCGGGGAAGCGGAGGCGTACAGGGGACCCGTGCCTCGGTCGATTCCGAGCTGACCCTCCTGCCGAGGTGGGCGGCAGGAGATTCCATTCGTTTGGAAGGTCGTGTCCGTAACCCTTACTTCGCTCCCCTTCACGCACCGGACTTTCCTGTGGGGCCGTTGCCCGAACGGATCATTCTGGTGACCCGTCTCACCGGATTCAGCGAAGCGACAGCCCTGGACCTGGTTGCACGCGGGAAAAAAGCCTCCGAAACGATGTTCCCGGCGGATTCAACGGAGGGGCAGTCCGCAGTCGTGCTTCTCGATCAGAAAGGGGGAGCGGCCAATCTTGGGGAAATCAGCCTCAGGAACGCCGCGACGAGGATCAGCGGGCTGGGAGGGACGGCGCTGCTCGACTCCACAGCCCAGTTTCAAACCAATGTGTCATCACCGCTTCTGGGCTATGCGTCCTGGGGATCGAACGACTCGAACTACCGACGGGGAAATTCATTTACCTGGCATCCCGGCGCGATCGCCACAACGTTCGTCAGCACCTCCGCCCGAACCTTTCGCAAGCCTCCGAAAAGCTGGCACCCCGGACCGTCCCAGAAGAGAGAGCACAAGTTCGGTGGTTCGACCCAGTCATTGATCGCTGACCTCCTCGAGTCGGGGGCGACTGGGGTCATCGGGAATGTCTACGAACCCTACCTCGACGCTTGTGCCCGACCTGACCATCTCTTTACGACATACATGATGGGACGCAATCTGGCCGAAGCATCCTACCTCTCCATCCCGTTTCTCAGCTGGCAGACAATCGTAGTCGGAGACCCACTCTGCTCTCCGTTTTCGAGCCCGTAGGGTCTCTTCAGCGAATCGGGAACTGAAGACAAGCGCAGACGACACTTGTTTCGTCGGGTCCGGAAGCCCTATGGTTTTCATTCGTTCTAAAGAGTGCCGCCTAATAAGGAGTCCATCCATGTCCATCCTTGATATTCTGCAAGGTCAACTCTCCGGTAACAACCTTCGCCAAATGAGCGAAGCGGTCGGGACCGATGAGAAAACCACCAACGCTGCTATTGCTGCGGCTCTTCCCACCCTGTTGGGTGCGCTCGCGCGCAACTCCGCTGAGCCCCGCGGCGCGGAGTCGCTCCACAACGCACTGAACAAAGATCACGATGGAAGTATCTTTGACAACCTCGGCAGCCTGCTCGGTGGCGGCGGAAACTCCGGCCCTGGTGCGGCGATCCTTGGCCACATCTTTGGCGGCCGTCAGAATCGCGTCGAGAACGGCCTCAGCCAGACGACGGGAATCGACAAGGGTTCCATGACCAAGCTGATGGTCATGCTCGCCCCGATGGTCCTGGGAGCACTCGGCAAGCAACAACGCGAGAAGAAGCTCGACGCCAGCGGACTGGCTGGACTGCTCGGTCAAGAGCGTCAAAAGGTCGAGACCCACGCACCCAACGAAATGGGATTCCTCAACAAGCTTCTCGACACCGACGGTGACGGTGACGTCGATATGGCCGATCTGGCTAGCAAGGGAATGGGCTTGCTCGGTGGCCTTCTTGGCGGCAAGCGCTAAGCGCGAACCGACCTCACGTCACGGTGTCAACGTCACGCTAGTAATATAGAGGCCGTAAGAGTAGGAGACTAAAGAATGGGACTGTTTCAGTTTGTGAAGGACGCGGGAGAGAAGCTTCGAAACCTTGGTAAAGACGACAAGCCAGAGGTCAAGCCGGAGGTCGCCGACCCGGGTCAGACGGCCGAGGCACTGTCTTCCCTCGTCGGGAACATGGGCTTCGAGGTGTCTGACCTTCGGATTGGATTCGCGAGCGGTCGCGCCACGATCTACGGAGAAGCGGGATCGCAGGAAACCCGAGAGAAGGTCGTGCTTCTCATTGGTAACACCAACGGAGTTGCCGAAGTCGAAGACCTCATGACAGTGGCCAACCGTCCCGAGACGGTTATGTATACCGTTGTAAGTGGAGACAGCCTTTCGAAGATCTCGAAGGAGCACTACGGGGACCCGATGAAGTACAACATGATCTTCGAGGCGAACCGGCCAATGCTCTCGCATCCTGACAAGATCTACCCAGGGCAGGTACTCCGGATTCCGCCTCTCGAACAGATGGCGTAGGTCCGGCTCCATAAGGGAGTCACCTGCACGGGCGCAGATCTGAAAGAGCCCTCGTGGATCTAACGAGGGCTCTTTGCTGCCTCTACTTCTGAGTTCTCGCCATCATGCTTTCGCACGGAGTACGATTCGGAAATGAGATACACATTCTTGACGATCCCGTTCGCTCTACTCTTTCTCGCCTGTGGCAACGGCGGAGACTCTGCCGGCGGCCCGCCCAAAGGAGCTCGCTCCGGAAAGCCGGGAGGAAAGGGGCAGGCTGAAGCGGCAGTTACCGTTGCTACACAAGTTGTAGCGCGGGGCACGATCTCGACCTACTACCGAGCCACAGCGAGCCTCGAGGCGAACAACGAAGCCGAGGTCACGGCACGCGTTTCAGGAGTCGTCTCGGAAGTCCTGGCGGAAGAAGGCGACTTCGTACAGAAGGGCAGACGGCTCCTCCGAATCGAACCCGCTGAGTACGCCCTTCGCGTCCAGCAGGCGGAGTCCGAAGCAAAAAAACAACGCACCCTCTTTGAGCGCAAACAAAAGATGTTCGAGCGCAGTCTCGTCTCTGCCGAAGATTTTCACAGCGCCGAGAACGACTTCCAGAGCGCCGAAGCCAGTCTTGCTCTGGCTCGCCTGGAGCTTTCCTACACCAACGTGACAGCCCCTTTTGGTGGCCAGGTCGTGCGCCGTATGACCGACATCGGTCGCAACGTGTCTTCGGGGGACCCACTCTTCGCCGTTGCGGATCTGGAACCGCTTGTTGCTCGCATCCATGTTCCTGCGAAAGAGTTTCGCCAGCTGGAGACGGGCCAAACGGTCGAACTGATCCTGGATAGCAACCGTCAGACACTCCGAGGCGTTATCTCGCTGATCAGCCCTGTCATCGATCCGAGCACAGGAACGATCAAGGTGACCGTCGAGATCGCGGAGTACCCAGACCAAACCCGTCCGGGCGACTTCGCGGAGGTCGGGATCGTTACCGAAGAGCACGTCGATGCACTCCTCGTTCCCAAGATTGCCGTCGTTACAGAAAAGGAAGAACGGGCGGTCTATGTTGCCGCCGACTCGACGGCGGAACGGCGTCTTGTCGAAGTGGGTTTCGAAAACGACGAGAACTCGGAGATTCTTTCGGGGATCGAGGCCGGCGAGGAAATCGTCGTGCAAGGGCAGCGATCACTCAAGGATGGGGCCACGATCCGGGTGCTCGAGGCGATTACGTTTGATTCCGAAGAGAAGCCAAGGGATCCGTCGGCCGGATAAGAACGAGAGGAAGCGACGGCCTCGGTCTCAATGGTCGGAATGGGGTCTGCATCTCATACCGGCAATCGAGTACCGCTTCCCCTCTTTCCTAGAGGTGACTTCGGATCGTCAAACATGAGGTTGGAAGTTGAAGTGGCCGGGCGATAAGGTGCTCCCTGAGTCCGCCTTCGCCCCGCTTGCCAAAGACGATCTGCGCCCGGCCACTTACTCTCTTAGTAGTAAGTGACGTGCCACGTCCAAAACAAATGCAGGCAAACACTCAATTCGTTGAGCTAGAACAGCTTACGCTGGCACAGCCATCTGTTCCTCCACCCAGATTCCACTCCTCCGCACGTGCTCAATTTCGTCAAAAACGACGACGTACGTTAAGTCACTTCTAGTCAATAGATTACGGGCTCGTCATTTCTGACGAATTCTAGAGAGAAGCCGCACTTTGAGCTGTTGCGCAAGTTCTGGCTCGCCGAACTTAACGAAAACACCGAATCCGACCACGGACAGAAACGCGCCACCGATAGCGAGGGCGAGAAAAGGTCCGATTCCCCCGGTGAGCCGATCCACGATCTCGAGCAGGCCGTAGCCAGCTCCCCCGACCAGACTTGCCAAAGCGATACTGCGGAGCAGGGACGGACCAAGTTCGCGCCAATTCGGAGATCCATGAACGCGGCGGGCCAGCTCGAGCGTTGCGAGAGCATTCCCCCACATGCCGAGAACACCGGCCCAGGCCAGGCCATCGATGCCCATCTCTCTGGAGAGCCCCAAGTAGAGTGGGATGGCGAGAAGTACGATGAGGGTTCCCAGACCCATTGGCCGCCACGTGTCTCCGCGGGCATAGAACGGGCGGACGGCGATCTGTTGCAGAATCCAAGCCGGCACGGCCAGGCCGAGAATCATGAGGAGCCCGGAGACCGCGACAGTGTCTCCGGAAGTCCAGGCCCCTCGTTCGTAGACCAGGGTCACGATCGGTTGGGCCAGAACGATCATGGGAACGGCTGTAATCGACGCGAGAGCCCCTGCACTTCGAAGAGTCGAGAGGACGGTTCGATCGAGCTTGGCCCGCTCCCCCGATTGCCAATAGCGGGTCAGCGTGGGTAGGGCGGCCGTCGCGATTGCCTGCCCAATGACAGCGACGGGGACGAGCATTAGACGCCGAGCATAGGACAGCTGAGCGACAGCCCCTTCCTGGAGGAGTGCGCCGAACCATTTGTCAAACCACTCGTCCACCGTCAGGAGCGACTGACCAAACATGAGCGGGGCAGCCACCAGGAGGTACCGAAAAAAAGGGCTCGAACCAAAATCAACGCGCAATCCAACCTGGCCCGAGCGGATCGCGTCTACGAGGGGCGCACCGAGTGGACCGACGATCGAACCGAGCAGGACACCCCAGGCGAAAGCCTCGATTCCCAGGCTCCGGTAGAATGCCGTTCCGACACCGATAATCGAAAGGTTGTACAGGAGAGGCGCTGCAGCAGCAGCTCCGAAACGGCCCCGAGCGAAGAGCCCCGCCTTGATCACTCCACCGAGGACGAAGCAGATTTGGGCCGGAAGAACGATTCGGGTGAGCCGAACGGTGAGCGCCCGCGCCTCGGGTTCGAACTCGGGAAACTGCAAGGCTACGAGAGGATCCGCAAACCGCCAGAGGAGAAGAGTCGAGAGAATGGCAATGACACCGAGGTTCCCCAGAAAGACACCGAGGAGGTCATCCGCCCGTTTGCGGCTCTCGCGAAGGGCCTCGGAGTAGAAGGGAAGGAACGCGATCGAAAGCGCACCTCCTGCCAGCAGATAGTTGAGAAGATCGGGCACGACGAAGGCTGCGAAATAGGCATCTGTTTCGCGTCCCACTCCCGAAAAATAGGCAAGGAGAACTTCTCGCCCATATCCCAGCAACCGAGAGAGGAGATTGCTCGCCGCCAGCAGGAGGGACGCGGCGAAAATCCCTGTCCGTACGCTAGACTCTTTGCCATTCATGGCCCGCAGTATCTCCCTCCCGACGACCTTTCGCAATCCGCATTTCTTTGCTAGGAAAAGACTTAGGGTGTAATCACCGATGCCGATCCCGGTGTGGCCGAGGGCGATAAGCGATCCTTCCGCGCTCCGGGTGCGACGGTCCGCCAAGTCGCGCTCCAGGATCACTTACCGCCCTCGGCCACACCGGAATCGGTCCGGTCAGGGGGGGGTAGTGGTCGTGAAGCGCGACTTGGCGGACCGTCGCACCCGGAGCGCGTAAGGACCACTAGCCCCCCTGACTCCCCAATCCCGCGCACCCGATCCGCGATTTCCCGGAAGCCCGCGCCCTTCGGACCCGTCCAAGTCGGGGATTGATTTCGCTGACTATGCAACTATTGTCAAAACAATAATATTCATTGAGAACTTTCCCGGATCCTGTGAGTATGACGACCATGGTCGAAGACGTGAACAAAGCCGGCTCCTTGGGGGCAAGCATCCAGCAGGGGCAGCCGTTCCCGTCGATCCAGGTCGAGGGGTTCTTGACCTTGGTGCGAACCGGAGACCGGTTAGCGGAACAGGTCAGCCACCCCCTGAGGTCCAAGGGGTTGACGACCCAGCAATACAACATCCTGCGCATTTTGCGCGGAAGCAAAGACGGCCTGCTCATGCACGAAGCCGCGGAGAGAATGGTCTCGCGCGCGGCCAGTATTACCAGATTGGTGGACCGACTCGAAAGCAGCGGTTGGCTGACTCGCGTGCGATGCACGAAGGATCGACGGGCGATTCACCTCCGTTTGACCGCGGCCGGGGACGAGGTTCTGAACGAACTCGAGACTCCGGTAAATGAGGCAATTCACCAAGCAACCCGGGGGCTGACCAGCCCAGACATGGAGACGCTCTGCGATCTCCTAAACCAACTCCGACAACCGTTGGAAGACTGACCTGGCGTTCCGTAGCGTCGGGGAACCAAACAAAAAGGGAGAGAGAGTTCAATATGAGAAAGCTGATTACCGGCGTCGCTCTGGCCGCGCTGATCGCGTTGCCAAGCCTGGCGTCCGCAAGTTCCTGGGTCATCGACGGCTCGCATTCCAGCGTCGTCTTCAAAGTTCGGCATTTCTTCACGAAGGTCGCCGGAAACTTCGACGAAATCTCGGGCGAGATCGAGTTTGATCCTGAGGCTCCGGAGAAGGGGTCTGTCAGCGTGACGATCCCAATGAGTAGCCTCGACACAAACAATGAGAAGCGCGACGGGCACCTGATGAGTCCGGATTTCTTCGACGTAGAGAAGAACCCGAACATGACCTTCAAGAGCACGAAGTTCCGTCAGACTGACGACGGACTCAAGGTCGACGGCATGCTCAACATGCGCGGGGTCGACAAGCCCGTCACCCTCAACGTCGAGTTTCTTGGCGCTGGCCCGGGAATGGGCGGCCCGGTCGCTGGATTCAGCATCACGGCCAAGATCAACCGCATGGACTGGGGAGTGAGCTGGAACAAAGCCCTCGACCACGGCGGCACGGTTCTGAGCGAGGACGTTGACATTCAGATCGATCTCGAAGCTGGAGCCAAGGGCTAGCCGAGGCGAATAGATACAACGCCCTGGAACCCGACCCAAGAGGGTTTGGAGCCGGGGCTGAAGAGCCACTCCCCGAAGAGACCTGCGGTAGGCCCCCTCCCTGCCGCGGGTCTCTTTTGTGATATTGTTTCTCAGCACCGAGCTGGCCACCTCTTCGACGGGCCGGCTCCCGCGAATTCGCGACACCAACGATCGACAACGAGGAGTCCCCACATGATGCGTCCTTCCCTGGGAAAGCTTGTCTCGCTGCTGACAGTCTGTTCAGCGGTTCTCCCCTGGACGGCCGAAGCCGCCAGTCTGACCGTAAACGTACGGAACGGGCTGAACGGAGATCCAATGGCAGCGGCCTTCGTTATGGTTGGCCCGTCGTCAGGACTACCCTTTGCCGCTAACACGGGCACGACAGACGCAAGCGGAACGATTGTTTTCGACGATCCCGGCCTCATAGGAATGCAGACGGTTACGGCAGGATTCACGGACTTCGGTTACACGACGCTGTATCGTTCTGCCCTCGACGAAGTCACCCTTACGCTCTACCCCGCTCGAGTGGACGAAGATATGGGCGGCGACCATACTCGCGTCGAAGGTGAAGTCGACAATGTCGAAACGACAACAAATGACGGCTTCCTCGATGCGTCCATTATCCTCAACGCGGTGTCCCCGGAAACCGTGATGTTCTTCGACTACCTCCCGTTTCTCTTCGGAACCGAAGCCGTCGAGTTTCCCGTTGTGGGAACGATCGAGCTTCCTGAAAACGTCTTTATCACTCCACAGACGGAACTGCTTTTCTTTGTCTTCTCGAAGTCACCCTATCGCCTCGGGGTGCCCGGCAACCGACCGGTCAGCTTCGTCTCGGTGACCGCACGCGCAGCGATCAGCGAACTGAACGACAACCCAGATCTGAGTGCGTTCGAAATCCGGGAGATCGGAGTCGAGCGTGACGTCGATGTGGCGGCACCCGGGATTGTCAATCTCGACATCAATAGTGACATCAATACGCTACCCACCGGGCTGACGATGAACTTCGTCGGTGTCCCGGGTGGTTCGGCGACCCGCATTATTTCTGGTAGCACGACGGGGAGCGGTAACGCGGAAGAGCTTTTTGGCTACTCGACCATCTCCGGCCTCATCGACGAGAACGCGACCTACAGCGTCGCGAGCTTCAATCCGACGAACGATCTCTCCGATGCTTCAAACGTCGCGCTGGCCGAGTATTCGGACCCAAGTGCAGCCACTACCTACTCAGTTGGGATCATCGATCGGTCCGGTTTTTCGGTACCGACGACAATCGACTTCGATAGCTGGCTACTTCCCCCGGCCCTCGAGCAGAACGACCTCTCCTTCGAATGGGAAGATCCAACCGACCCGGGCACCAGCCCGACTCCAACCTGGACTCGCTCAGCGATTGGCCTCCGCTCGATCGATACCTCGTCCGAGGAAACGGTCGACTGGCGAATCTGGGCCCGGGCCGACGCCGGGGCCATTGAATTGCCAGTTCTACCTCCATCGGCTCCTGGGCCGGCCGGCGGGCTGACCGACCCAGCGACCACACCGGAAAACGACCAGTTGAGCTGGTCCTGGACTGCCGTCAACTCCAGCGCCGATCTCGACGTCCTCATTGGAGGTAATTTCCTCGCCGGCGGAACTCACTGGACTCAGGGCTGGATTCCCATCGTGTTTGATGCGACCTCAGCTCCGGTCCCCTCGTCGATCCGTCGGGAAATCGCGATGGCGAGCTACCCCAGCCCCTCCCAAGACCAAGTATCACTTCGCTTTAGCCAATCTTTGGTTGAAGACGGCGTGCTCGAGGTCGTCGGCGCAGACGGACGACGGGTCGCGGAATGGAACCTTCCCGCGGGAACCTCCGATTGGAGCTGGGACGGCCGCGACCGGATCGGGCAGAAGGTCGCCGGTGGACTTTATTGGGGCCGTTTGCTGTCCGGTGGCAAAGTCGTGGCCACCGCCCGGATCGTCCGCCTCAAGTAGGAATCGATCGTAAGCCAGGCCGCAAGTGGTTGGCTGTGTCGGCAAACCACCCCGGATTCGAACTCGCAGCGCCCCGGAATTCCGGGGCGTTTGGCGTATTCGCATGCAACAGAATCGCCTCCCAAACCGTCTAATTCTGATACGGTTCGCCGGTTACCTGCGGCAACAGCGTTGACAAGGAGATGTCCGGCCTTGGGCCTCCCACCACTCGGGTGGTTCGAAGGCGTCGGCGTTGAAGAGGAATGTGCTCACTTAAGGAGTTGTTGATGAAATCCACTCGTTTGTTTGGCCCCTGCTCGGCCGCCGCGATCGTTGTCGCGGGAACACTCGCCGGCTGTTCCGGGTCGAAAGACGTCCAGGTCGCGGATGCAGCCGGGGCCGCCGAAGCCGTTCGATCCGCGATCGACCTGACCCGCAGCCTCGTCGATGTCGACGCGCCTCGCCCTCAGGACGAGCGAACGCTGAAGGCACTCACTTTGGATAACGGCCTCCAGGTCCTACTCGTTTCCGATCCCAGGATGCAAAAGTCGGCTGCGGCGATGGATGTGGCCGTCGGCTCCCTCGAAGATCCTT
>Ga0315338_1002777_pt1 | contig 16457 bp, 12 predicted proteins | sample ASW8metaG_FD_204518 | JGI IMG/M metagenome (GOLD analysis project Ga0315338, IMG submission 204518) | Ammonia-oxidizing marine archaeal communities from Monterey Bay, California, United States - ASW #8 | ecosystem: Environmental > Aquatic > Marine > Coastal | place: USA: California | collected... | reverse complement strand
TCATTAGAAAAAGTTAATAGTCTTTATCTTAAAATTATTGCTTAAAGCGAAAATTCATCAAAAATAAATTTTCAATATTCTCAAATCTACAACATTAATTAAAAATTAAAAATGTGTGGAATAGCTGGTCAAATAGTAAAGAATTATCGCTCTTCTGATTTTAACCTAATTAGTTCAACGACTGATATGATAAACAAACTCAATCATCGTGGACCTGATGATATGAATGTTTGGCAAGATGAGTCGTTGGGTATTTGTTTTGGTCATAAACGGCTTTCAATAATAGATCTTTCCTCAAAAGGACGTCAACCAATGTGTTCAGCTGATGGTAGATATGTAATCACTTTTAATGGTGAGATTTATAATTATTTAGAATTAAAGAGGGAACTTGAGAATTCTAATCAAAATATTCTCTCTAAACCCATTCAATGGAAAGGATATTCTGATACCGAGGTAATGTTAGAAGCGATTTCTCGTTGGGGTGTTTATGGTGCGACTAAAAGATTTACCGGTATGTTTTCTTTTGCACTATGGGATCGTTCTGAAAAGCGACTATATCTTGTTCGTGATCGCATCGGAGAAAAACCTCTTTATTATGGTTGGGTTGATGGAGTTCTATTATTTGGTTCTGAACTTAAGGCGCTGTGTGCTCACCCAAAATGGAAAGGTGAAATTGATCGTGATTCGCTTGCTTTATTTATGAAGTTTAATTATATACCAGCACCCTACACAATATATAAGCAGATTAGAAAATTAGAGCCTGGTTGCATAACTCATGTATCTCTTATGGATAAACATGAAGAATTTAATTGTAAAAGATATTGGTCAATAGATAATACTGTTAACCAATCACGGCTTAATATAGATGAAGTAACTGCTGTCAATAAAATTGAATCAGCATTAAGCAAGAGCATAGAACGTCAGATGATTGCTGATGTCCCATTAGGTGCATTCTTATCAGGCGGAATTGATTCATCATTAATCGTAGCTTTAATGCAAAACTTAAGTACAAAACCAATACAAACATTTACGGTTGGTTTTCATGATGATTCCTATAATGAGGCTAATTATGCAGCAAATGTTGCGCGCCATCTTGGAACGGAACATAAAGAATTTTATGTAACAGCTCAAGATGCAATTGATGTTATTCCGATGTTACCAAATATGTATGACGAACCTTTTGCTGATTCCTCACAAATTCCAACATATCTTATTTCGAAACTAACTAGAGATCATGTTACGGTAAGTTTGTCTGGGGATGGAGCAGATGAATTTTTTGGAGGATATAACCGATATTTATGGGGAAAAAATATATGGGATAGAATTAAAATTTTCCCACTTCCTTTAAGAAAGTTAATCGCCGATCTTATAAAATCACCGTCACCTCAGACATGGGATAATCTATTTTCTGTATTAGGGCGTTTTCTTCCTAATAAATATCTTCATCAATCTATGGGCAATAAATTACATAAACTCAGCAAGATAGTCGGGGCAACCTCTGCTAATAATGTATTTTTTGAATTAATTTCATTGTGGTGTAATGATGATTTTGTCATTGGAAGTAAAAGAATTTCCTCGAAGGAAACTGACTTATTAAAAAAGTATAATAATTTAGATTTTACTGAATTTATGATGTGTGTCGACATGCAGTCATACTTACCTGATGATATTTTAACAAAAGTAGATCGTGCGACTATGTCAGTAGGTCTTGAATCACGAGCACCTTATCTTGATCATGAGCTTATTGAGCTTGCATGGTCATTACCTCTTGATATGAAAATTAAAAATGGAAAGAGCAAATGGTTATTAAGAAAGATTTTACATAAATATATTCCTAAGGAAATGATTGAACGTCCAAAAATGGGATTTGGCGTACCTATGGATTCTTGGTTACGAGGCCCATTAAGAGATTGGGCTGAGGATTTATTAAGTGAATCTAAATTAAAATCAGATGGCTATTTAAAAACATCATTAGTTAGAGAAAAGTGGGATGATCACATTTCAGGTAAACGGAATTGGCAATATCATTTATGGGGCGTATTAATGTTTCAAGCATGGCTTCACAGATGAATAATAGGAAATTAAAACTTATTATTGTTGTATCAGAAGATTGGTCTTTTTGGTCACATAGACTTCCATTAGCAATGTTTGCTATTAAAGCGGGTTTTGAAGTTACAGTAGTTACAAAACTAAATAAATATGAGAAAAGAATTAGGGAAATGGGGATTAATGTTATCAATATTAATTTTAGACGCTCCTTAAATACACCATTTATCGACTTATGCAATCTAATTAAACTTATTAATTTATTTCGAAAAGAAAAGCCAGATATAATTCATAATGTTGCATTAAAAACTATATTAATTGGTTCAATAGCTGGGTTATTTACCAAAAATTCAATTGTTGTAAATGCGTTTACAGGTTTAGGCTATGTGTTTAGTTCAAATCAGTTAAAAGCGAGAATTATACAGATTATTATTAAACCGTTTTTGAAATTAATTATAAGAAAAAAGAATTACTGGGCAATTTTTCAAAACCCAGATGATATGCATTTATTCACTGAGTTAGGTTTGAATGTAACTAAGCGCAGCGTATTAATTCGTGGTTCTGGAATTGATATCAATAAGTTTTCTAAAGTAATTGATAAGAATAAGAAGCCTAGAGTTATGTTAGCGAGTCGAATGCTTTGGGATAAAGGTGTTGGTGAGTTTGTTAAGGCTGCTAAATTTGCACGAGAAAAAAATATAGAAGCAGAATTTATAATTGTTGGTGATGCTGATAAAGATAATCCAATGTCAATTCCAGTTCCTGTTCTAAAGAAATGGACCAATAGTAGTTATGTTGATTGGAAGGGGCACAGTGATAATATGTTTGAAACGTTAAGTTCAGCTAGTATCATTTGTTTACCATCTTACAGGGAAGGTTTGCCAATGGTATTACTTGAGGCAGCAGCAATAGGACGCCCCCTAATAGCAACAGATGTTCCAGGTTGTCGAGAGATTGTAAAGGATGGTTATAATGGAATATTAGTCAAGCCGAAGGATGTAAATTCTTTATATAATGCAATTTTTACACTTGTCCATAATAATGAAATGAGAAAAGTTATGGGAGAAAATGGACGAAAATTAGTAGAAAATGAATTTTCAACAGAAATTGTAAACTCACAGATTATCAGTCTATACAAGAAAGCGAGAAATATTAAGTATTAGTAATGAATTTATTTATTCTAATAATTTTATGTATTATTTTTATGGTGATATCAATCATTAGTACTGCATTTATTCGTAAATATTCCATAAATAATAATTTATATGACATACCGAACGAGAGAAGTTCTCACCGAGTACCAAAGCCTAAAGGAGGGGGTATACCTATTGTTGGTTTATTAATATTTACAATAGTTACTTTATTTTTTTACAACATGATTAATGCAGAGATTACGTTAAGCATGCTAATTGGGTTAATTCTTGTAGCAGTTGCTGGTCTAATTGATGATTATAAAAATTTATCGGTATCAATAAGAGTTATTATATATTTAATAAGTGCATTACTATCGCTATATTTTATAGGGGGATTAGAGTCTGCTTTTATAGGTGAATATAGTTATTATTTTGGAGGTGCAGGATACTGTATAGGAGTTTTATTTTTAGTTTGGCTGACTAATTTATATAATTTTATGGATGGGATAGATGGTTTTGCAGGTGTTCAAACAATTTGTGTTTCAATATTTTGTTGTTTTATGTTTTTTATGTCCAGTCAATACTCATTATTAATTATTATGCTTTGTTTAGCATCATCAACATTCGGTTTTTTGTATTGGAACTGGGAACCAGCAAAAATTTTTATGGGTGATGTTGGTAGTTGTTCAATAGGATTCTTTTTTGGCCTACTTTCTATTTATACGCAAAATGAGGAAATTCTTTCAATTGGTGTTTGGTTGATATTGCTCGCCCCATTTATTGGAGACGCCACATTTACTTTGTTGATGAGGATATTGAGTAATGAAGAATGGTATAGAGCACATAACTCTCATGCTTACCAGAAACTCTACCGTCTTGGACTTTCTCATCATCGATTATCATTAAATCTGCTGCTTTTAAATGTTCTACTTATATGGCCGCTCGCATATATTGCTAGTACTTATAAAAACATTGAATTGTTCATGATAGTATTATCGTATATTTCCACTGCTATTATTTGGGTAATAGCTCAAAGTAAATATAGAAATAGTATTCAATCATCATCTTGAAAATAAATAAAAGAATATTAGTAATAATCCATGACATATTGATGTCCGTGTTGGCGTGGCAATTTTCATGGTGGGCAAGATTTAATTTTATATTTCCATTTACGCACTGGGAAAAGAGTTTGATTCTTATTCCAATTATTATATTACTACAATTATTTATTTTTCAGAGATTTCGTTTATATAGAGGACTATGGCGTTTTGCAAGTATCCCCGATTTATGGGGTATTTTTCGCGCCTCAATAACCAGTGCTTTATGTATAACTATAATATGTTTTATGGCATTTAGATTAGAAGGTATTCCACGCTCAATTTTAATACTATACCCATTTTTTTTAGTGTTTTTCTTAGGCACACCTAGACTAGCATATCGTGCATGGCGTGATCATGCATTTAATATAAATACAATTTCAAACAGGAAACGTGCAATTATCATTGGAGCTGGTAGAGCCGCTGATATGTTGATCAGAGAGATACTTAGAGATGGTAATTATATACCAATTGGTTTATTAGATGATAATGAACAACTAGTGCAGTCTGAGTTGCATGGTATAAAAGTTCTAGGTACTACTGATAGTGTAAGAGAAATATGTAATAAGAAGGATATTGATATTGTTTTGATTTCTATTCCATCTGCTAACAGTCAACAGATGAGGAATATAGTTAAAAAGTGTGAATTAACAGGCCTACCAATTAAAACATTACCAGGCATACAAGAAATGATTTCAATTCATGAAGCTCTGTCAAATTTAAGAGAACTCTCTATTGAAGATTTACTCGGACGTGAAAAAATTGAATTAAATTTGAATGAACTTCAAAAGTCCTTAGCTAATAAAACTATCATGGTAACTGGCGGCGGAGGTTCTATAGGATTTGAATTATGTTATCAAATATCAAAACTTGGACCAGAAAAAATAATAGTTTTAGAGAGAAGTGAGTTTAATTTATACAAGGTTGAGAAAAAATTATCCGATAGCAGTGTATTGGTTGAATTTGTCTTAGGAGATCTTTGTGATAAAGAAAAGCTTAATCATGTGGTAAAGAAATTTTTGCCAGACATAATATTTCATGCAGCTGCATACAAGCATGTTCCAATATTAGAGAAAAATGCAAGAGAAGCTATCCGGAATAATATTATAGGAACAAAGAATATTGTCGATATGGCCTCTCACTATAACTGTGAAAAATTTATACTAATATCGACAGATAAAGCGGTAAATCCAACAAATGTATTAGGTGCTTCTAAGAGAATAGCCGAATTATATGTTGAGGATATGAATAATAAAAGTAGCACGTATTTTCTAACCGTTCGATTTGGTAATGTTTTAGACTCTGATGGAAGCGTAGTACCTTTATTTAGAGAGCAAATTTCTGAGGGAGGTCCAGTCACAGTGACACATCCAGAAATTACAAGGTATTTTATGACGATTAAAGAAGCATGTCAGTTAATTTTACAAGCAGGAAAAATGGCTAAGGGCGGTGAAATATTCGTTTTGGATATGGGAGTCCCTGTTAAAATTAGTTATCTAGCCGAACAAATGATACGTTTATCAGGTTTTTCTCCTAATCAGGACATTCTAATTAAATACACAGGGTTAAGGCCTGGCGAGAAAATGTATGAAGAGCTATTTTATGAAAGTGAAGTTATAGAAAAAACATCTCATGAGAAGATTCTTTTGGCAAAACATACAGTTTTAAATCATGGTGAATTTATGGTCAAAATGGACGCAGTTCTTGATGCATGTAATGATTTTGATGATAGAAAAATAAGGAAGTTGCTTAAGGATTTAGTACCATTTTATGATAGTACTCAAGATAATATTGTTTCGATAGATAAGAAGAAGCATGAAAAAAATAACTAAAGCAATTTTACCCGTAGCCGGCATGGGGACCCGTTTTTTTCCAGCAACAAAAACCAACCCAAAGGAAATGTTTCCAATTGTCGACAAACCATTAATTCAATATGCTGCGGAGGAAGCAATCAGTGCTGGAATAAATGAACTTATTTTTATAGAGGCTCCAACAAAACGTTCAATTAAAGACCATTTTGTTAAAACTTATGAACTTGAGGATGAATTAAAAAAGAGGGGGAAAGAAAAAGAGCTTCAAATTTTAAAGAGCATTATCCCTGATAATATTACTTGTACTTATATTCCTCAGCCTGAACCACTTGGATTGGGACACGCTGTTTTATGTGCAAAATCTGTGATTGGTGATTCGTCATTTATTGTATTGTTACCAGATGATCTAATTGATTCTGATCTAAAGGGCGTAACTGAACAATTGATAGATAAATATATAGACAAGGAAAAATGCATTATTGCAGTAGAAGAAATACCAAAAATTGAAAGTGATAAGTATGGTATTGTTGGTATTGAAAAAACAAATGATAATAAATTACATAGAATAACTAGTATCATTGAAAAACCAAAACCCGAAGAAGCAATTTCATCATTCGGAGTTGTTGGACGTTATTTATTAAAACCTCGTATATTTGATTATCTTGAAAAAACACAAAAAGATAAAAATGGTGAAATACAACTAACGGATGCAATTTCACAATTAATAAAAAAAGAAGATGCTTATAGTTATATATTTGATGGAGTTCGTTATGATTGCGGATCAAAAGTTGGTTATATTCAAGCATCTATTCATTATGCATTAAAAAATAATGAAACAAAGAGTAAGATATATGAGTATATACAGAGTGTGTCTAAATAATATTATAGATTTTATTTTTACATATTCTTACTTTATTTTTATGGAATATTTAGTAAATTGAAGATAATAAATAAAGAAGTCAATAATAATGAGATATCTTTACTATTGGAGAAATATGGATATGCAAATATAAGGGATTTTTTTGACAGAGATAGTATTAAAAAAATTCAAAAAGAAGTAGATTTAATTTTTAACAATGAGCTAAATAATAAAAAAGCATCTAATAGTAAAAAAAAAGCTGGAGGTGATCTAAGAGAATATTATTGCTCTGCTTATTATAATGCGAACAATATTCTTTCGACCTCATTATTAGGTAAATCTGAGTATATTGATAGATTCATGAAAGAATTATTCGAAAATACTTATTTTAATAACATATGCAAAAAAATCGTTGGCGATAAATATAGAGTATATACATTTACTGTTAGAAAAATATTGCCTAACAGCATACCTTTATCTCTTCATCAAGATAATTTTGGTATTCTTACATTATCAATTCCACTTAATGATATATCGTCTAATTCAGGCACAACATTATTTTTGCCAGAATCGCATAAATATCCAATATCTATAATAAATAAACTTTTATCAATACCTTTAACTTTTTTTAAATTTTTATGTATCAAACATACTGGGAAAATTGGTGATTTGGGATTTTTCTTTACAAAAATATTTCATGCTGCTCAAAGTGGTGAAAGTTCAACAATAATAATAATTGCTTTGGTAGGTGAGGATGGTATTCCATATAAACCCTGGCTTTTACCGAAAGATACAAGTTATGGAAAGAATTTTGCACAATCAATCGGCAAAAATCTCTTTCATAAACTTTCTTCAAATATTGAAATTTTTAATATTAACTCGAGTAGTTTTACAAAAAAAAATAGTAAAGATAAAAGTTTAGATAACGGTTCATTATTTCCAGTACTCTTGAAGAAAGGGTTTAATGGAAGAAAAATAGAAGTTTTATCAAATTTATTATACTCACCTATCGACTGCAGCTATAGAATTATTGATAAGGTAATTTTTATGAAGGAATTTACACTTAAATCAATTATGGTATGTAGTTATTTAATGATATTTTTATTTATTAGTATATTAAAACATAACGCACATTATATAAAAGAAAAATTATTAAACTAATTATGATAATTTAGAAATCTAATATACTTTTAATTCAATCCTTTAAAAATACAGCGTATAACATTACCTTCTTCGTTATACACAATTTTATTTTGTGAATATGTTTCATTTAATATTACATTTTTTGAAATCTTATTAAAAAAATCTGGAGTAAAGTAGTATGTGTGTGGAGGACGAATTATTGGTTCATTTTTCCGCATGCAATTTGGAACTTCGAAAAAAAAATGCGTACCATTATTTGATATTTTTTTAATTTTTTTTAAAAAAATATCTATATCATAAACATGTTCAAGACTATGTGAGCTATAAATAAAATCAAATATACCATTACAGTAATCTATAGATGAATATGTATTCCAATTCTTTTCATAGTATTTCTGAATATTATCTGGTTCAATATTAATAATATTATGACCTGACGCATGAAAAAGGTGAGAAATGCCACCATGTCCTGCCCCAATATTTAAAATTTTTAATGCAGACTTACTGAATATATTTGGTAATATTTTTTTTAATGTCTGGTAATGCTGGATATCTCTTTCGATTAATATGGTATTTATATTACCACCTCTACTTTCCCAGTAGAAACTTTTATAATAGCTATTTAATTCATCTACGGCTGGCATAGGAGATAGTTGCCAATAGCCTTTTTTAATCCATGTAAGTTTTTTATTTAAAAAATATTTTTTATTAAATTTTTTTGTGGTAATTAGAAGGCGTACACTGTTCTCATATCTTTTTGGTAAAAGACCAATATAATAGAGAAATACAGCAATAGTTATTTTAATTCTTCTATTCATAATTTAGATAATTTATATCCAAGCACAAATTACTAAAATAAGTGTTTATAAGTGTTTATAAGTGCTTATTTATAAAGCAAAAATTTCTCCTTTTTCCCTGTAAATATTCCGCACGCATTTCCAATAAACTCAAAAGTAAGTTTTTCCATCATTCCTATATTCCTAAAAAATAATATTTATCTTATTAAACTATTCTTCTTTTCACCAATGAACCAACCAAAATTATATCCCTAACCATACACCAGGGCCTATGAATTAGTAATAAAAACAACTAAACCAATTCAAATTCCGATGCAATTCGAGCCGCATTGGCCATTGCAAGTAGTCCAATTGTCGTTCCAGGTAAAGAGGGGAAGACACTGCTATCAATGATGTGTACCCTTTCCCAACCTAAGGGATTACCTAGTAGATTTGTATCAGTTACATTTTGGGGATTGTGTTTCATTGGCAATGTCCCCCCTACATGGAATCCTCCCGTACGAATAGCGTCCTGTACAAAAGGTAATAATATGTGACAACCCACCTTCCGGCCAATAAATGATAATTTTTTTAGGGCATTTTTAATTGCAATGTGTGGATCTGTAATATATTCCCGGCGAGAAATTAACTTATCGCTGCCCAGTTTATCTGATTTGATTAACTTTAAAATATAGCCGTTAGAATGTTCTGAATGTAAATTACCGTGTGCAATAATCAAATGTTCTGAAAAGCGTTTTTTTATGGTACTTAAAACTCCCTTTGAATTGGCTTTTATTCCCAGCTTTTCATACACTAATTCATTTGGAGTAGATAATTGAGTATGTACCCAATGATTAGACAAACTGTCCAATTTATACTCCAAAAATATTCCAGGCTGTGTATTGGCTTCAGGCCAGTCAGAAATCAGCCGTTTTATGCTGAGCATTGGAGCAACAAATCCAGCCGTTGATTTCAGGCGAATTTCCTTATCATACAATTCTCTTGAACTCATCAATATCCGTGTACTACCAACAGCGCCTGCAGCGAGAAATACTCGGTCAAATCGTAGGGTTTCGATTTGTTTGTTATTATTTGTTATAGATATTTCGACAGTATTATCTTTTTCAATTAAAGAATTAACGAAAGTTTTAGGTATATATTCAATTGTTTTGTCTGAAATCATTTGATCTATATCTTGAGAACTTTTGTAGATGCAATCATAAACACAGCCGCTCATACAACAACCACAATACTTACAGCCTTGATTAGATGAGTGGTCTGATGATCGAGTCAAAACACGAGCCTGTCCAAATGTAATATCTTCAAGTTTCTTATCAAACGAATTGTTTAAAGTTTGAAGAATCCAGTCATTTCCTGGTGTTAGATCAATTGGATCTATCTTTTTAGACATTAACGGAAAATGCGTCGTCAAACGGTCTTCAGCTGCAGAATATGGGAGGTCCTTTAATACGTAGTTATAATATTGATTTAGTTTTTCATTTTTAACTGGCCAATCTACTAAGTCACAATCGTCTGGGGGCAACACCGTTGCACCCCATCCAGCACTAAATCCACCTTTTGCATAAGTATACGGGAGCATTACACCATCGGTTTGTATTAACGAACTGTCACTCTTTCCATAAAAATAGTCAGACCCAAAAGCAAGTTTAAGGGGTAATTGGTTTTTAATTTTACTTGTATGGCTAGCTGTCACCAATTCACGGTCAGCATCCGCCCAGTGCTCTGGGTCAGTTTTTGACATATTGGTTACCACAGCCTGAGTTTTATCATCGAGATTTTCACCAACATCTAAAATGACAGGTTTTATACCTCGTTGAATTAACGATTTAGCGGCCGATACTGCAGCAAGTCCAGATCCTATAATGGCAATACTACTCAAAATTTATTCCTCTATATTATCTGTAAATCATTTAAAACATGACTTATGTGAGAAAGATCAGTTTCACTAAGACCTGGATACGCAGGAACAAATAAACCGTTGTAATACAGTTTATTTGCATTTGGTGTATCGCCTTTGATAGGGTAAGCTGGTAGATTAGCAATATATTCTAGACTTGTTGTCGAAGTATCAATATTTTTTGATTGCAGATATTTTTGTACTTTTGCTGGCTCATCAAAGTAAGCAACTAATTGCCAATATACACTCTTCGCATTTTTAACACTCGTTGGAAACATAACAGTACTAGTAGATGATTTAACTTGATTAACATTGTTTTTTCTTAATTGGTCGCTATTCTCAATTGTTTCAATCATCCTTAAACCTTCATTTGCCTGGAATGAGGTAAATGAAGTAAACCAATCTTGCGGTAAATTTTCAATCATTTCTTTTTTTCGATCACCGGTATGTTTTATAACACTTTCGGGATAGAGAAAATTGATCAGCTTGAGAAGTGGAAAAACAAATAAATGAAAAACAAGACGAGTAGTGGCTATGTTTCGAATAAGATCCGTAATAATTTTTTGAATAAGTTGTGTACGTTTGGCTGGCTGTAATGATTTTTGATGTCCTCGCAAACACTTAGCATCGTTTTCATCATTGCAAACAAGTAAACCACCCCCATAAGTATCCAGGGTTTTTGTCGATGATGCACTATAAACACCTATATCCCCAAAGGAGCCAACCTTTTTATCTTTGAATCTCCCGTTTAAACATTGAGAAAAATCTTCAATGACAAATAACTCATTTTCCTTGCAAAGTGTCATTAAATAATCCAATTGAGGCACCATTCCAAATAAATAGGTAATTAAAATTGCTTTTGTATTTGGGCCTATGGCAAGTTTGAGGTTTTCTAAATTAAAAGAAAGTGTATCTTGATTTATATCAACAAACACAGGTTTTAATTTTAAATCTAGAACAACATCCAAGATACTTTTTATGGTGATTGGTGGCATAATGATTTCATCACCGATCTTAAAATCTCTAGATTTCAAGGCATAGTAAATTGCAGTTCTTGCAAACGGGAATGAAATACAATAATTACAACCAATATAATTAGCAAATTTTTCTTCAAATTTTCTAATTGGAGCAACATCATTTAAACTCGAATAAGTAGATCTAAGCAATGCGGAAACATCATCATTAACATTATGGTATACAATCCCTCTCGGTATCACCAAACCCATTCCCAATTGCTCCCTAAAATAAATCTACAGAAAATAATAATTTTAATTTTCATTTTTTGTTAAATCAGTCGACAGCCTCTTTTGTAGAACTCACTAAAATCTTTTGCTGTTGGCATATAATAATAGTTGCTCTCTCTCTCAGAAATATCGATAGCATTGCAGTTATCTGAGGTGAGTTTTTCTACAGCCTTGATAATAGCAGGGGCGGTTTTTTCAATGGTTTCATCCATCAATATTTTCATGCTATTTGTATTAACTGGTAGGCGTACCTCTTCCAGCAGTTCACCTGTATCAATACCAGTATCAACTTTATGTACAGATGCTCCTGCTTCTTTATCTCCGTATCTTAGAATCCAAAAAGCGCTTAACCCGCCTCTGTAGGAGGGAAGCTTGCCAAGATGTACATTTAATGATCCGTATTTAGGGATGGTTAGAAAATTCGGACAGGCAATTTTATCGAAAGGCGCGAAAACGCATACATCAGGATTTAGATCCTTCAGTTCTTTCAGAAATAAATTAGTGCGGATAGATTCTATTTTTGTAGCGGTAGCACCTTTATGTTCCAAATACTTGTAGATGTTAGCATGCTCTTTACCGAACTTATTTTTAATAATGCCCAATGCAAAGTTAAATAAGTCCGAAATCCGAATGCAGAATGGATAGTAGTTTTTGATAAAGAAAAACAAGTTATTTTTTATAATGGCAAGTGGACCAGGAAATGAATCGGATACATAAATGTGGATTATCGAGTCTTTGTATCTATCGAGCAGTGGATCCAGTATTTTTGGGACGAAGTCCACGTCATCAACAGTAAATATAACTATCCTCATCGTATTATTCCAGAAAACCCTGTTTCTTTAATAAAGTTGCCTGACTTGAGAGATACATTCGATTATCGTGTTAGATTAATTTCACATCTTTTCCTACTATAGAGATCATTGTCATGGCTAATTTATGTTCAATCTCTAACCATGTAATAAGTAAATAAACAATATAAAATATTACATTAGTAAAAACACCCAAAATAGCATAGGTAATAAATTGTTTATTTATTTGTTTCGTCATGGAACAGGAAACATTCATCGAGCATTAAATATATTTTTCTGCAGAGAATGTTTAATGTTTAATGAAACAGAATAGGGCGTTCAGACATACTTTGCCAGTTCAGCTGCAGATACTTCCCGCTCCCGCTTTGCTTTTCTTTTTTCCCTAATTTCAACCATTTTATCGTATCTGTCAAAGGCTGGTACGGCTCCTGGTTCACAGGCAGCTTCATAAGTAGGCAGTAATTCGTCTTCGTATTTTATACCCAATAGCATTTTTATTTTTTCAACACCGAGTCGTGCTGTCACACTTATAAATCGTCCTGAAATAAGTGTCCCCACATCCCAGAATTTTTTAATTTCGCGCGGTTTAATATACCAATACCTCTCTAGTTTAATTACATTCCCCCCTGCATACCTTGCGGTAAATATTTTTATAATGCCGGAGAAACTCAGGTAATAAGATAAATTGGCAAACATTGTGTCAAACATCAACTGCAGACGACTCTCACCAGGAGGAACATAGGGAATTTCATCACCCTCCCACATGTATTGAACTCCAAAGTTTTCCCAACGTCCCTTAACCAGGAGCCGATTCTGGCTCTGAGCTGTGACATAGTCCTGAGTTCCTGGATATGGGGTTAATGTGTTAAAACGACAAGAAATAATTGGTAATTTTTTTACAAATTTTAAAGTATCTTTACGATCTTTTTGTGTTTCATTCGGCAGACCATATATTATTGTTGTTCCAACGGAAATACCTCTTGCAGAAGCTCGGTGAATAGCATCAGCAACCTGTGCTACAGATTCACCTTTATCAATCTGCTTCATTAATTTTTCCACACCTGTTTCAAGTCCAAAATAAAGAATTTTAAAATTAGCCTCTACAGCTGCATCAAGTATATCATCCGTCGCATTATCACCACGCATGGAACCATGAAAAAAGGCTTCTTTATGCAGACCTTCCTTGACGATCCCTGCACAGGTCTCCTTAAAATGCGTTTTATGAACACCGATATTATCATCCATTAAAAATACGGACTCCTGTTTATATTTTCGAATAAGAACCTTGAATTCGTGAGTTAATCTTTCGACAGAATGATAACGATACTTTAATCCTGACATACTACGCGCGGAGCAGAATGTGCAGAAATAAGGACAGCCTCTTGAACCAAATACACCGGCAAAGCCAGGATACTTGTGTAGGTCTCCTTCGAACATTTCGTAGGGAAATACCGGTATGTCATCTAAATTTTGTACCAGTTTAGTCGGAGGTGTGTTGATTACTGAACCATTCTCCATGTAGGTCAATCCATTGATATCTCCAAAATCAGTTTTCCCACTGAGAATTCCTTTCACCAGTTCTAGCATGGGAATTTCACCCTCTCCACGAATGGCATAGTCGATATTACCAATGTCAAAGGGTTCTTTGGGAAGTACTGTTGGGTGTATCCCACCAATGACAGTGATAACCGAAGGATCTATTTTTTTAATTTTTTCAGCCAATTGATAGGCACGAGATGCATTTAATGTTAAGGAACTGATGCCAATGATGGCAGGTCTCGACATGGATTTAATCAATGCCTCCAGATCCTTATCTGATAATGGATAAAGCTGTTCGTCCAAAATATCCACTCTGTCAACACCGTTCTGACGCAGGTAAGCTGCCACAAAACCAATGCTTGTGGGAAATGTTATATTGACTATAGAGTTAATTTTAGGATTCTGTGAATGATTGGGAATGTAGGGATTAAGGAGATATACATGGGGCCCTTTTCCATGATAATTAAATGTTTTGGTGGCAGTTCCAGTCCCCTGCCATGAACTTCTGGAAATAGGTCTGAAGCTGAGAGAATGGAATTCCTCGTGATGATTTATATCCTTAATTGAATCTTTCGTATGCACCTGTACGAGTCCCCTGTATGAATAACAATATAACCAAAACCCCTAAACTATTAAACTATTATGGGTGGAGCTTAAGGTACTATATTATGACATTATTGACAACATAGGACAATTTGGTACTGACAAGTTAATTCGTCATCTGTAACAATAGCGAAATGCTCAACAAATTCGGAATATTCTTATTATTCACTGTTTTCCTAGGCTACCTTTCTTATGGGACAGGAATTCACGGTGATGAAATTATACACACAATTTATGTATCATCATGGTCGTTCGAGCAATTATTGATACTGAATTATTTCGAGAGTCCGCTTCTCTATATGTTTTACAACCTTCCAGTGTATTATCTCGATTTTTTCCAGTATTATTTTTTTGGAGAAAATGAAATATTTTACGAAGCAATGAAAGTTTTAGTATTATGTTTTAGCGCCTATATGCTCTATTTTTTTGCTAGAGATTATTTGAGTGAGCAGAAAGCGCTTCTTCTGGCTGGAATCTTCGTATTGTTTCCATTACATGACTCCGTAACTTATCTCCTTCAAATATCCCAGTATATCCTTATAACTTTTGGGCTAATAGCGTGTTCTCATTCTTTGATAAATAGTAATAAGATGAAAACCGGTATTTTCATAGGTTTCATGGGCTCGTTTTTCAGTTATGCCTCACCACCTTTTGTTTGGGGACTTTCCGTTATCTTTTTAATAAAAAAGGAATACAGAAAGTTCTTTTTCTTTGTATTGCCTCAAATCATATATATTTTATACGTCATAATCTTATCGAAATTCTTAAAGCTGGAAAGTCTTAGGGCAGTAGATATCAGTAATATTCAAAATCTCTTTAAGCAATTCATCATGCAGATACTGTCATTTATCGATGTGGCGGTTGGACCTTCTTTTTGGCTGAAGTTATTTTATTCGATCACCGAGATATCGTTGTTGTCTATGCTGGTCGGTATACCAATAGTATTTTTACTAAATAAGTATTATAGATTCGATAAAGAAAAGTTTAATTGGCACCTTTTTTACGCTTTCCTATCTGTAGCAGTATTATCATTTTGCATGTTCGCTACAACAGGTCATTATCCGCAGACGGCATTTAATCTTGGGAATAGGGTGGTTATTTACTCATCTATGTTACTTGTCCTTCTGGTAGTTTCTTTAATGAACATTAACAAAATAATCAACATAGTCATTATCTCAATCCTGACCTTTAGCATGCTTGGAATTTCAGACCACTGGAAGAGTTGGAATAAGAAACAGAAACTAATTGCACACAACTTCGTTCATAATCAGGCTATTAGCACTTTTGATAATTCTAATAAGCTTTTTGTATCTCACAACCAATTCAGCAAGCTTGGTACAATAAGTCATATTGAATATTTTACAGAAGGAGCAGGAATTATACATTTGACCAAGGAAATGAATAGAGATATTAACTATTCTACTTTGAATAAAAGATTTTATCTTGATGGCAATAAGTTAATAGACAGGAAATGGGGTA
>Ga0315338_1002776_pt1 | contig 16466 bp, 11 predicted proteins | sample ASW8metaG_FD_204518 | JGI IMG/M metagenome (GOLD analysis project Ga0315338, IMG submission 204518) | Ammonia-oxidizing marine archaeal communities from Monterey Bay, California, United States - ASW #8 | ecosystem: Environmental > Aquatic > Marine > Coastal | place: USA: California | collected... | reverse complement strand
CGGCACCCCTGCTGCTGATGCAGTCGAATGGCGGGCTGATGACGTCGGAAGCGGCCATCCGGCTGCCGGCCAACATCGTCGAGTCCGGCCCCGCCGGCGGCGTGGTCGGCGCGCAGGCCCTGTCGCGCAAGCTCGACATGCCGGACCTGATCACCTTTGACATGGGCGGCACGACGGCGAAGGCCTCGCTGATCGAAAAGTCCGAGGTCACACGGTCGCTGGAGTATCAGGTCGGCGGCGGCATCATGATGGGCTCGCGCCTGATGACCGGCGGCGGCTATACCCTCAAGGTCCCGGCCATCGATCTTGCCGAAGTCGGCGCCGGCGGCGGCTCGATCATCACCATCGATGCGGGCGGCTCGATGCAGGTCGGCCCGCAGAGCGCCGGCGCCTTTCCCGGGCCTGTCTGCTACGATCAGGGCGGCATGGAACCGACCGTGACCGACGCCAATGTCGTGCTCGGATACATTAATCCGAGCCATCTGGTTGGCGGTGCCTTGACCCTCAACCCGGACAAAAGCCGGAGCGTGTTGGAGGAAAAGGTTGCCAAGCCGGTCGGGCTGGAGGTCGCGCACGCCGCCTACGGCGCGCATCAGATCGCCGCCTCGAACATGATCCGCGCGATCAAGGCGGTGTCGAGCGAACGCGGCCGCGACCCGCGCCGCTACGCCATGCTCGCCTTCGGCGGCAACGGCCCGCTGTTCGCCGCGGGCATGGCCAAGGCGCTGCGCATGACCCGCATCGTCGTGCCACCCTCGCCAGGCCTGTTCTCCTCGTTCGGGCTGCTTTATGCGGATGTCGAGCATCACTACTCGCGCACCGTGCGTAAGGTATTGCGCGGCAGCGATCCGGCAGTCCTGAACGCCGCCTGGCAGGAGCTCGAAGACCAGGCGCGCGAGCAGCTCGCCATCGACGGCTTCGGCGAAAGCCAGATGCGCTTTCGGCGCGCCGGGAGCATGCATTACAAGGGTCAGATCTTCGAACTGACGACACCGGCGCCCGATGGCGTGATCGACGACGCGGCGATTGCGGCCCTGGAGGAAGCCTTCGGCCAGGAGCACGAGGTGACCTACGGTCACCGCGCCGGCCCGGAAGAACCGGTCGAGCTGGTCAACGCGATGCTGGTCGGTCAGGGCATCCCGGACCGGCCGCGCGTTCCCGACCAGTTGATCAACGAGGCGGCGGAAGGCGACGCCCTGCCGTCCCGTCAGGCCTATTTCGGTCCCGATGCCGGTTGGATCGAAACACCGGTCCTGCGCCGCGCCGATCTGGCCACTGCGCAGACCGGCCCCTGCATTGTCGAGGAATACGACGCCACCTGCCTGGTGCCACCGGACGCGACAGCGTCGCTCGACAGCTACGGCAATATCATTGTCGATTTGGCAGACTGACCCAGGATCGAATTTTAATGCCTTACAAGACTTTCGGGTTCACCGAAGAACAAATCCTTATGCGCGATAGCGTGCTCGGCTTGCTCGAAAGGGTGCTGCCGCCGGAGAAGATCGCCGAACAGGATAAGAACTCCGAATATCCCCATGAGAGCTTCAAGGCGCTCGCCGACGCTGGCTGGCTGAACTTGCCCTTCGACGAGGCCTATGGCGGCATGGGTGCCGGTTACAAGGATTTCGCCGTCTTCATCGAGGCGCTCGGCTACCACTATCCGGGTATCCGCACCGCCTACATGACATCCGTCGTCTACGGCGGGCTGTACATCCAGAACCTCGGCAGCGATGCGCTGAAGCAGGAATTCCTACCCTGGATCATGAAGGGCGACATCCGTATGGCCGTCGCCATGACCGAACCGCACAGCGGTTCCGATGTCGCCGGCATGCGGTTGCGCGCCACGCGCGACGGCGACGAATATGTACTGAACGGGCAAAAGGTCTATATCACCAACGCGCATGAATCGGATTTCCTCGTCGTCGCGGTCAAGACCGATCCGGAGGCAGGGCGCAAGGGCATCAGCCTGGTCGTGGTCGACACTACCGACCCGGGGTTCGAGGCGCGGCCGATGGACCCGCTCGGCAGCCGCTCGACCTTGCTGAACGAAGTGTTCTTCGACGATGTCCGCGTGCACGCATCGCGTCTGCTGGGTGAGGAAAACGGCGGCTGGAAAGGACTGATGCAGGGGCTCAACCTGGAACGCATCCTGATCGCAGCGGCGGCGTCCGGCCAGTGCCTGAAGATCATCGAGGTCGCCAAGAATTTCGTCGAGGAACGCAAGGCCTTCGGCAAGCGCATCACCGACTTCCAGGCAGTGGCGCATAAGTTCGCCGAGATGGCGATGATGACCGAGACGGCGCGGCTGCACACCTACAACACCGCGGAAATGCTCGACGCCGGCGAGGACGCGGTCATCGAAACCGCCATGGCCAAGGTCGTCGCCACGGAAAACAACTTCAAGGTCGCCGACCTGGGCGTCCACATCATGGGTGCCGCCGGCTATGTGCAGGGCGACATGCAGCGCCTGTTCCGCGATGCCCGCCTCGGCACGATCGGCGGCGGCACCAGCGACATCCTGCGCAACGTCATCGCCCAGCGCATGGAGCTCTAAGCGAACCGATGCGCCGCGCGATCCTCCTATTTCTGGCAGGCGCGGGGTTCTTCTCATACCCGGCGGCGGCGCAGATTAAGGACCACGCTACAGTATGTTTCGCCGGCACCGGTAAGTTCGAGCTCGACATCACTTTCTGCAGCCTGGCGATTCAGTCACGCGAGCATCAGGGACCGAGTCTCGCAACCATCCTTGCCCATCGCGGCCGCGCTCGGATGGAGCTTGGCGACCTTACCGGCGCCGTCGCCGATTTCGATACCGCCCTCACTCACAATCCAGCCTCGGCCCTAGCCTGCAACGAGCGCGGCCGGGCGCGGCACAAGGCCGGCGACAATGGAAGCGCCATCGCGGACTACGACGCGGCCCTCGCGCTAAATCCGCATTATGGTGGTGCCTACCGCAACCGGGGCATCGCGCGCATCCATCGGGGCCGATTGGCAGACGCGCTGGCCGATTTCGACGCCGCCGCCGCCAGCGTCAGTTACGACCCGGCAAGCCTGATCCTGCGCGGCATCGCGCGTTACCTCGACGGAGATTTCGATGCAGCGGTTCCTGACCTGTCCGCCGCCATGTCCCACGCCTATCCTTACCCCGAAGCTGTCCTATGGATTTATCTCGCCGAGCGACGCGCCGGACGAAATGGCAAGACGGGCTTGTTCAACCATGCCAAGACCATGTCGGACGGAAACTGGCCGGACGCATTGATCGAAGCCTTTCTCGGCGAACGATCGGTCCAATCGGTATTGCAAGGTGCAAAGCATCCGCGCGACGACATCCGCCGGCGGCGGCTGACACAGGCGCACTTCTATCTCGGCGAACTGGCGCTGGTGAACGGCGAAACCGCGGAAGCACGAAGACACTTGCGGGCCGCAGTCGAATTGGATCACTTCGAGGCCATCGAGCGCGCAGGAGCAAAACTGTCTCTGCAGCGGTTGCCACGCTAGATATGAATTTCAGGGCCATATGCTAGAGTCACCGACGAAAACCATACCAATCGCCGAAAGGGCTTTGCCGTGACCTATCAGCATATCGAAGTGAACCCGATCTCTGGCGCGCTCGGCGCGGAAATCAGCGGTGTCGATTTGTCTCAGGATATGGGCAACGCGGTGTTCAGCGAAATCCAGCAGGCCCTGCACGATAACCTCGTCATATTCTTCCGCGAACAGGATTTGACGCCGGACGAGCAAAAGGATTTCGGCCGCCGCTTTGGGACGCTCAACATCCATCCGCAATACGTGCCGCTCGACGGACACCCGGAAATCCTGCCGATCCTCAAGGAGCCGGACGAGAAACTGAATATCGGCGACGTCTGGCACACCGATGTGAGTTTCCTGGAGCAACCATCGATGGGCTCGATCCTGTACGCGCACGAGGTTCCGACGGCGGGCGGCGACACGATGTTCGCAAACCAGTTTCTCGCCTACGAGTCCCTTTCGGAGGGCATGCGCGAGATGCTCGACGACATGACGGCGGTGCATAGCGACCGGATCTTGAGCAACCCAACGAGCGCCGTGGATCGCAACGAGGGCCGCTCGACCCGGATTCGCGAAGACGCGATGACCGAAGAAGAGATCGCCAACGAACACCCGGTCGTCCGCACCCATGTCGAAACCGGCCGCAAGGGCCTGTACGTCAACCGCCCGTTCACGGTGCGCTTTTCAGGTATGAGCGAGGAAGAGAGCAATCCACTGCTCAATTTTCTATACGAGCATGCGACTCGACCGGAATTCACCTGCCGATTCCGTTGGGAGAAGAAGTCGATCGCCTTCTGGGACAATCGCTGCACGCAGCACTACGCGCTGAACGACTATCACGGCCAGCGCCGTACGATGCACAGGGTGACGGTCAACGGCGAACGGCCAGTTTAGGCCGCGAAGTCGCGCAGGACCTGTCCTGGCCCCTTGGCGTGCTCGATATAGTCCGCGCCGTCATGGACCTGGGTGCCGTTAATCCAAACCCCGTGGATGCCGTTCGGCTTGCGGATCGTCCGCGGTCCACCGCCCGGTAAATCGGACACGCGTTGCGCGTCGCCGACGCCGATCGTCGCCGGATCGAACAGCACCATGTCCGCGTGCGAGCCCGGCGTGAGGCGTCCGCGACCCTTGATCCCGTACAAATCGGCCGGATGGCTGGTCAGCCGGCGCACGCCTTCGGCCAGCGAGAAGACGCCCAGGTCGCGCACCCACTTCGACAACAGATGCAGCCCATAGCCCGCGTCGCACATATAAATCAGATGCGCGCCCGCATCGGACAGGGAGACGACGCCACAATCGTGCTTTAGCAGACGGCCGACACCCTCGTCGCCGACATTGAGGAACTTGCCGAGGAACGCTGTCTCCAGGTTCTCCGACAGCGCGAGATCGAACATCACGTCGAGCGGGTCGGCCGATTTTTCGGCCGCCAGATCCGCGATATTACGGTTCTGCAACGCCGCGTTTTCGTCCCGCGCCGAGGCCGCGACGACGATCTGATCCCAGGTCCCCTTGAAGATCGTGCCGACGACCGGGGCTTTGAGATCCTCCCGGAACCGATCGCGGAACGCCGGATCCTTGTAGATCTCGACGAGCGTTTCGCGGTCCGCCGCCTTGATATCGGCGAAGGACGCGTGGCTGTGGAACGGATAGGCGTTCGCCATGGTGAAATCGAAGGACAGCGGTTGGCAGGGAATCTGGATATAGAGCTCGTTGCCCCGTTCGCGCGCCGCGGCGCAGTCCTCGAACCAGCTAATGCTGCGCTCCGGATCGCTGGCGCTGTACATCGCGGCACCGGTGGTCAGGAACATACGGCGGCCGATCTTCTCGACGATCGGCTCCATCGCCGCCACGGTGCCGCGTCCGCCGGCGGACATCTGGACGATGCCCTTGCCCGCCGCGCCAACGGCTTCGGCCAGATGGCTGAACTCGTCGACCGAGGCGATGGTGGACGGCATCGGAATGCCGCCATAGCCGGAATGATTGATCGAGAAAGACGACGCGAACCCAACCGCACCCTCGCTCAGCGCGCCTTCGACGAGACCGCGCATCGTGGCCAATTCCTTGTCGGTCGGCGTCTCGCGGATCCAGGCCTCGTCGCGCATCACCGCCGTCCGCACCGCGGAATGCCCGATGAACACGGCCATGTTGGGATAGGGGCCCGTCCGTTCGAGCGCCGCCATATATTCCGGGAAGGTCTCGAACTGCCAGTCGATCCCGGCGCGCAGCGCGTCCAGGTCCATGCCCTCGACGACCGACAGATTGTTCATGATGTAGTCTCGGACTTCCGGCGGGCTCGGCACGATGCCGAAGCCGCAATTACCCATGACGCAGGTCGTGACGCCGAGCGAGGGCGACGGCGAGCAGGTCCGGTCCCAGGTCACCTGCGCATCGAAATGGGTGTGCAGATCGACGAAGCCCGGCATCAGCGCCAAACCATCGGCGTCGATCTCTTGGTTCGCGGCCGGTGTGTCTCCGCCAACTGCAACGACCTTACCATTCTCGATCGCAAGATTGCCCTGCACCGGATCGGCGCCGGTACCGTCGAAGATTTCCGCATTCTTGATCAGCAAGTCGGCCATGATGGTTCCCTTTCCCGCGCTCCAACAGAACGCCAATTAAATCAGCCGACGGTTTGCCGCGCAAATAACGCGAAATGCGCGCGCATCATCGCGTGACCCGATCCGAGAAATCGTTATTCTGACCAAGCAGAATCCTTCGCTAAAAGGCACTCCCACATGACCAGCGTTTCGCCTCACACGGGCGGCGAGCAGCCGGATAGCCGTTACGCCTGGGGACGGCTGGCAATCGCGCTGGGCCTCGCCACGATCGGCGGGATCGGGCTGTGGTCGGTCGTGGTGGCCCTGCCGGCGATCGAGGCGGAGTTCGGGGTCGACCGCGGCGGCGCATCAATTCCCTATTTCGCAACCATGATCGGCTTCGCCATCGGCGGTGTGATGATGGGTCGGCTGACCGATAAATTCGGTATCCGTAGACCGGTGATCCTTGGCGCGCTGTCGATCAGTATCGGATATATCGCCGCGTCTCAGGCGACCAGCATGTGGCAATTCATCCTGGCCCAAGCAGTACTGATCGGCATGTTCGGCAGCTCCGCCACCTTTGGGCCTCTTGTCGCCGACGTCACCTTGTGGTTCGTCCGGCGGCGCGGTATCGCCGTCGCAATCGTCGCCAGCGGCAATTATCTCGCCGGGACGATCTGGCCTCCAATCCTGCAACACTTGATCGAAGCCTATGGTTGGCGCACGGCTCATCTCAGCATCGGCGTCTTTTGCTTCGTCACGATGCTGCCGCTCGCCATGGCGCTGGGCAAACGAAGGATTACGACGGAACCTGAAGTCGCGACCAGTGCTGGGACGGTGACGGCAAAGGCGCGAATGTCGCCGAACGGCCTCCAAGTGCTGCTGATCGTCGCTAGCGTGTCCTGCTGCATCGCCATGGCCATGCCGCAAGTCCATATCGTCGCCTATTGCTTTGATCTCGGCTACGGCGTCGCGCGCGGTGCGGAGATGCTGTCCCTAATTCTAGGTTTCGGTATCGTCAGTCGTCTCATTTCCGGCTGGATTGCCGACCGGATCGGCGGTGTCCGCACGTTGCTTGTCGGTTCGAGCCTGCAGTTTCTGGCACTGCTGTTCTACATTCCCTTCGACGGGCTGGCGTCGCTCTACATTGTCTCCGCCTTCTTCGGTCTGGCGCAAGGCGGCATCGTGCCGAGCTACGCCTTGATCGTACGCGAGTATTTTCCCGCCCGCGAAGCCGGTGCCCGGGTCAGTCTGGTGATGATGTCGACCATCGCCGGCATGGGCATCGGCGGCTGGATGACTGGCGAAATTTACGATCTAACCGGCTCTTACCAGGTGGCGTTTCTCAACGGCATCGCGTTCAACCTGGTCAATATGTCAATCGCCTTCTGGCTGCTCGCGGGACGTCCGGGAGCGGCGCGGGCCGTGGCCTGAACGGCAATTCGCTTTAAGGCTGCTGCGTTCGGTCGGCCCAGGGATCGCGCGCGAAAATACGGTGCACCATCGGCTCGAATGCCGAAAGCGGCATGGTGTCGTAGGCCGGATCGAATGATTCCTGATCCCACTTCTCGCAGAAATCGACCGCCTGCTGGAACGCCGGGTGGCCGCGATATTTCTCGCGCGCCTCGCGGTCCTTGCCGACGTGGTGGAAATAGTAATAGCCCTGGAAGATTCCGTGATGCCGCACAACCCAATAGGTGTCCCAGCCGACAAAGGGCCGAATGATCTCGCCCGCAAACCGGTCGTGATTGTCCGAGGCGAAGGGCACGCCGATATCATGCAGTAGCGCCGCGACAACGGTTTCTTCGTCGGCGCCGTCGCGAAAGGCGCGTGTTGCTGTCTGCAACGAATGTTCGCGGGTGTCGACATGTTCGCCTGGAATGCCTTCGAGCACAGTGTCCAGGTATGTGAGCAGGCGGTCAGGCGTATGACGCTGATAGGTAACGGCATTCTCGCCCATCACCGCGTAATCTTCCTTGGTCCCGTCCTTCATGCGTAGGTAACTGACTTGAGGTAAAATTTCCGGCATAAATTCCTCCACGTTTTGTCTCGGCGACTATATCGGATCGGAAGTTAGCGCGCGCAATTCCTCGACCACTTCCGGATTGACCAACGACGACAAATCGCCCGCGGGTTCGCCGAGCATCACTGAGCGGACGACGCGGCGCATGATCTTCATGTTGCGGGTCTTCGGCAGGTCGGAGACGAACAAGATATCGCGCGGACGGTACGAGCGGCCGAGGGCATCGGTCACCGCGTTCGACAGGGCACCACGTAGTCCGTCGTCACCTGTCTCACCTGGCATGGGCACGCAGACGCAGCACAGCGCGGCGCCCTTGACCGAGTCCGGTACACCGATTACCGCCGCTTCGGAGATCCGGGCACTCGACATCAAGGCGCCCTCGATCTCGGTCGGACCGGTCCGTTTGCCGGAAATATTGATGACGTCGTCCGAGCGTCCGGTCACGAACCAATAGCCCTCCGCGTCGATCATCGCCCAGTCGCCCTGGCGCCATTTGTCGCCATACATACCCCAATAGCCGTCCAGATAACGCTCGTCGTCGCGCCAGAGGCTGCGCGTATTGCCGATCGACGGTGTCGTCATGACCAGTTCGCCGAGCACGCCCGGCGCGGCGGGATTACCCTCTGCGTCGACCACCTTCGCGCCGGTGCCGGGTATCGGGCCGGAAAAGCAGCCCGGCTTCATCGGCTCCAGAATCGCACTGGCGATAATCCCGCCGAAACATTCCGTGCCGCCGCAATAGTTCAGGATCGGCAGCTTCGTGTCCCCAACCCGTTCGAACAGCCAGCGCCATGCATCCTCAGTCCAGGGCTCGCCGGTCGAAGCCATGATTCGGAGCGCGGAATAGTCAAAGCCGTCGACCTCGTCGCCGTAGCGCATCATGCCGCGCACAGTTGTCGGCGCGATGCCGAGCCAGGTAACGCCATATTCCTGCATCAACCGCCAATGGCGCGTCGTGTCGGGATAATCCGGCGTGCCTTCCGCCACGACCAATGAACCACCGAAGAAGCTGGTCGCCAGCCCGGTGAAAGGCCCGACAACCCAGCCCATATCGCTGACCCACATCATCCGGTCGGATTCCTTGAAATCGAAACACACCCCGATATCGAGCGCGAGCTTGCCAATGCAGCCGCAATGGGTCGCGATCACGCCTTTCGGCTTGCCCGTCGTGCCGGAGGTATAGACCAGGAAGGCCATGTCCTCGGCGTCCATTTTCTCGGTCGGGGTATCGGTCGGCTGATCCTTGGTGACCTCGTGCCACCAGTGGTCGCGGCCGCCAGTCATCGGGCAGTCGATACGGTCGCCGAGCCGTTCGACCACGAACACGTCCTTCACAGTCGGACAATCGGCGAGAGCCTCGTCGAGGGTGGCTTTCATCGCCACTTCCGCGCCGCGCCGCAGGGTACCGTCCGCGGTGACCACCGCCTTCGCTTCCGCATCGTTGAGACGGACCGCGATGGGCTGCGGGCCGTAGCCGGAGAACAGCGGCAACACCGCGGCGCCGATCTTCATGATCGCGAACATCGCGGCGTAGCTCTCCGGCAGCATCGGCAGATAGAGCCCGACCACATCGCCCTTGCCAATGCCGCGCGCCTTCAGCGCCGCGGCGAAATGGCAGATCTCCGCATCCATCTCCTTATAAGTGAGCGACCGCTTGGCGCCGTCCTCACCTTCCCATTCGATCCACACCTTGTCCCAGATTTCGGTATCGCGGTGCTTGTCGATGCAGTTCAGAACGACGTTGGTCGTCCCGTCGACGCACCAGACCGGCCATTGGATGCCCTTCGAAGTGTCGAGAACCTGACTGTAGGGTCGGTAGAAGCGGACATCGAGGAACTCAAGCAATTCGTTCCAATACCAAGAGGGTTCAGCATCGGCGCGGACGCACAGAGCATCGCGGTCGGCCAGCCCGACCTGGTCGAGAAACGCCTGCATCCGACTGTTCCGCCGCAATTCGTCCGACGGGCGCCACACGATCTCGCCATCCAGTTCTTTCGTTGACTTCGGCATTACCGACTCCTTGGCTATCGATCCACAAGCATAACGCCGGACGGGCGCAGATGCGCCCTTGCTGGACGCCGGCAATCCAAAGCTGAGGAATTAAGCGGGCGGCGCTTCTGCCGCGAAAGTCGTGCGGTGCATCAGGCGCCGCAGGGGCAGGTCGTAATCCTGGATCGCCAGATGCTGCACCGTGCAATTGTCCCAGATCAGCACATCGCCTTCCTGCCAGCGATGCCGGTAGACGAATTCCGGGCGGATGATGTGGTCAGCCAGTGCGGCGATCAGGCTTTGCGCGTCTTCGTCCTCCATATCGACGATGCCGGTGCAATCGTCGCGCATGATGTAGAGGCACTTGCGGCCTGTGTGGGGGTGCGTGCGCACGATGGGGTGGGTGACCGGCGGAAACCGGTCGCACTGTTCCTGCGTGATCACTTGCGCGCGTTGCCGGGCGGCGAAATCGAACACGGCCTGGCAGCCTTCGAGCCGCTCCTTCATCGAATCCGGCAGATCGTCATAGGCCTCATGAGTCGCGGCGAAACAGGTATCGCCCAGGGTCAGACCATCCTGTTGCGGCACTTCACGCGCGCACAGAATTGTACCGCGCGGCGGATTCGCGGTGTAGCACATGTCGCTATGCCACCGAGCCCCTGCCCGTTTGGTGCCGATCTCGCGGTCGCCCTCCACTACGTTTGAAATAATTACGATACCGGGGTGGTCATCGAGTCCGTGATCCTCACCGAAGACATTGAACTGCAGATCGCCAAACCGTTCGGTGAAGGTAAGCAAAGCCTCCGGCGAAATCGTTTGGTTGCGCAAGAAGATCACGCCATGCTCGTTGAAAGCATTTTCGACGGTCCCGAAAATGTTGTCGCCAAGCGGTTGCGACAAATCCACACCGCGAATCTCGGCACCGACCAGCGCGTCGGTGGGAACGATTTCGATAGCCATGCCCCTTATCTCCTCGCAGGTTCGACAGCCGAAGAAAGTCATTGCCTCCCCGGCGCCAGCCTTGATGATGGCGAAATGAAGGGTCCGGAGTCAAAGGCAGCCGCGATCCCGGCACTGACGCCGCGCGGGAAAGGCCATCAGTTCGTGCTGTACGGCGACAGCTGTTCCGGCGTGCCCGGTGCGCCGCACGAACGGACTTTCGCCAGCGTAAACGCCGTTCTTTCACGATTATCGCTACAGCCCGAATTCATTCTTTTTCCGGGCGACGAGGTCATTGGATTGACAAGTGATCCGTCGATGTTGCGCGCGCAGTGGCAGCACTGGAGCGAGGTCGAGATGGCCTGGCTCGACCGCAAGGAGACACCGCTCTACCACACGACATCGAACCACACGACCTACGACACGATGAGCGAGCAGGTCTTCACCGAGATGTTGCCGCATCTGCCGCGCAACGGGCCATCGGACCAGAAGGGCCTGTCCTATTTTATCCGCCGCGACGATTTACTTCTTGTTTTCGTCAATACCTGCTGGTCTGGCCTCGGCGGCGAAGGGCATGTCGAAACAGATTGGTTGGGTGCGACCCTTCGGCAACATTCGGATGCAAAGTACAAATTCGTCGTCGGCCATCATCCGGTTTTCCCGATTAACGGGTTTTCCGGCGCCTATCAGCGCGAGATCGGTCCGGAGCACGGCCCAACCTTCTGGGCGCTTCTGGTCGAGCACAACGTCTTCGCCTATCTGTGCAGCCATATCCTGGCTTTCGACGCCCAAGTCCATGCGGGCGTTCTTCAGATCGCCAGCGCCGGCGCCGGAACGGCCCACCGTATGCCGGAGGACTCCGAGTATCTGCATGCGCTCCAAGCCGCACTCGACGAAGAAGGGTTGCGATACCAGGTTCTTGACATAGACGGGAATATTCGCGAACGCTTGTCCTGGCCGTTCGCGTTACCACCGCAAAAAGCCTGGAAACCGCTATCACCCGGTGTCCAAAGCGCACCAGCGTGGAATAAACCCGAAATTGTCGCATGGCGCTTTCAAGGCCGATTGTCCGATGCCGGCGGCGGACAACAGACGCTGATGTCCGCCTGGTCGGAAGGTTCTGCGCTCGCGCCGCTTTGGATTGGCTTTGCCGGACGGGATCGTCGTCTCAGCGTGATAATCGGTCCCACGCCGGGACGCAGTCCGCATTACTGGTTTGGACCTAGTTTGCCTGCGGGACGCCCTTTCGATTTCGAGCTGGCACTGCACACCGCCATGGGGCCAGGCGGCATTTTGTGGCGCGATGCCGACGCGTCATCCTGGACCTCCCTTGAGGGCGCATCCGCGTGGGGACCAGAACGGATCGATTGGCCGGTGTATTGGAGTCTCGGCCACGGAAAAGGTGGCGCGGATGACCGGCCTTTCGCCGGCACGGATCTGGGAGCGGTTTGCTGTTCGTCGCAGCCATACGACTTAGATGTCCTGTAACCGAAAGGTAGCTCCGGCGTGGCAAGAAAACCCGATTTCACAAAGCGCGCGCTCGAAATTGGCGGCGGCGTCGGATGCCATAGAAATTTATCGCGTGTTAAACCGCCAGAGCCTGTCCGAGCGCAGCACCTTCCGGATCGGCTAAAGCCGCTTCCCGCGCCGCCTTGAGGCTGTTGGCATCGGTTGCGCCGCCGTCCAGCGCCGGCGAGACAATTGTCTCGAAAACGCGCATGAAATTAGCGTGACCGCGCGCGCTGGTTTCACCATAGCCTTTGAGAATGTTGGCGCATTCAACCAATTCGGCGGCGAAGGCATAGTCTCTCGGTGCGAGCGCGACCAGTGCAGCCAGCCATTGTTCGATCAAGGCCTGCTCCTGCGCGAAACGGAAGGTGCGCCGCCGCCAAAAACGGAGCTTGGCGAGCGACCACAATTGCAGGAAACCGAAAACCGTGTCGGTCCGCACGCGGCGCGCGATGTTCAGACGATGCGTCAAATCCCGCCGCGCGGCCCAGTTGGCCAGCGCCGCGCCCAGGCTAGGCGGCAGCATTGATGCGACTTCCTCCACCCCGGGCTTCAAGAACTCCGTCACCCGAACCGGTTCATTCGATTTCGCCCCCACTTCGGCGCGCACCCGGTCACGGCGATCCGAACGGGTCTTCAGGTCGGCGACGCGTATGACATCTTCGTAAGACATCCACAGCGCCAGATAGCGCGCGACCTCGCGGGTCAATTTCCAGTCCTTACCCGGTTCATCCACGGCGAGCACCATTTCTAGCCGTTCGAGATACAGGCGCGCATAACGCATATCCTGATAGTCGACGAGGCGGGACACGCCGTGCGCCGCGAATTCGACCACTGGCGCCGGAAAATCGATCTCGATCCGTTGCTCCGGAGGCGCATTTCCCTCCGCCGCCGGCACGGGCTCCGCGCCGACCCGCGCCAGGGTCAAACCGGCCTGGAAGCCGCGGAGATTGGCCTCCACCGCGACGCCTTGCGCCTTAATCGCTGCCTCATAAGCGTCGTCCGGGAGAGACAGCTTGCCGGAACCGGCGATCATGCCTAGCAGAACGGCGTTGAGCGCCGTGCCCTTTTCCTGCGCGGCTCGGTCGAGGTCGTGGAGCATCGTGGTCTGCGCCATTTCGCGCGCCGCGGCGAGTATCCGGTCGCTGTCGTGGATGCCGTCGCCCATGGCCGATTTCTCGGCGATGGCGTAGATCCGATGGGTCGAGGCGATCAGGGTCGTCCTGTCCGGGCTGACGAAGCCGTTCTCAAGCGCGCGGCCGGCTTCGAGCAGTTCCGTGGCGATCACCACATCCACGTTGCCCGGTCCGGGATAGAGCGAGAGGACCGGCGATTGGCCGTTCAACTGCGCGCTCGGCGTCGGAAATACTTCCAGATAGTATGTCGTGGCGCCGGTGCGCTGCGCCACCCCGGGGATCGACGTACTCTGCACCGGCAAATCGCCCGCCTTCGCGGCGGCGACGAGCCAATTGGTCAACAGACCGCCGCCCTCGCCGCCCAGCGCACCGATCAGGATCGTCGTCGGCCGCGGCTCGTTCGAGACCGCGTTCATGCCGGCGCCGGCGGGCCTTGCAGGAAGCCGATAACCTTGCGCCGAACGCGATCCAGCAGTCGGTCCCACGCGCTGGGGTTCTGCACGATATCGGCCCGATAAAAGCTGGGACACAGAGTCGCGGCATCGGCGGTCTCGCCGCACAGACCACAGCCGACGCAACCGTTGTTGACATGCGCCACCGGGTCCTTGCGCAGCGGATCGGGGTTGGGTTTGACCGTGAGCGAGGGACAGCCGGATAGGCGGATGCAGGAATGGTCGCCCGTGCAGACGTCGTCGTCGACGCCGAACCGGGTGCGGATCAGGCGCTCGCCCTGCTCCAGCTTCTTGCGCAACAGCGGCCGGATACGGCGTTGCTTGGCAATCTGGCATTCGCTTTCGGCGATGATGACCTTGAGCCCCTTGTTCTTGGTCGTCAGCGCCTCGCGCAAGGTCTTCATCATAGTGCCGACTTCGTAGGTCGTGACCGTGCGTTGCCATTTGACGCCGAGGCCCTTCAACGCGTCGCGGATGTTCTGTCCGGTCGGCTCGGCTCGGAAGTTCGTCCCCGTCGACGGGATATGCTGCTGACCGGTGGCGGAGCTGTAGCCATTGTTCATGATGACGAGTACGGAATCAGTCTGGTTGAACACAGCGCCCGCGATGCCCGAGGTCAGCCCGTTATGCCAGAGACCGCCATCGCCCATGATGCTCACGACGCGCTTGTCGCCGAAGGCGGGCCCAACACCCGCCGCGCTGGCGAGTCCCAGCCCGTAGCCGAGGACGGAATTGCCGATATTGAAGGGCGGAAGAGTCGAAAATGTGTGGCAGCCGATATCGGCGGCGACATGAACCTCGCCGACCTGCTTTTCAACCAGTTTGATCGCGGTGAAGACCGGGCGTTCGGGACAGCCGGTGCAGAATCCAGGAGGTCTCGCCGGCGTCGGCTGGCCAAGCAGTTCCATCGCCTTGGTCTTGTTCGCCGCCACACCCGCGCCGCGCTGCGCGACATCGGCATGGTCGATACCCTGCGGCAACGCGCCTTCGACGAACTGGGTCAGCCCGGCGATGACCACGCCGAGCGTGTATTCGCCGGCCATCGGCAATACGTCCTTGCCGACGACCCTGGTGTTGAGGTCCGCCTTGCGCAGGATGACGTTGATCGCCTGTTCGAGGAAATCTGGATGGCCTTCCTCGATCACCAGTACCGTGCACTTGCCGGCACAAAAATCGCTGATCTCGTCGGATACCAGCGGATAAGTCACGTTAAGCACCATGATCGGCAACCGCGCATGACCGTAGGCGTCGGCCAGACCAAGCTGCTGCAATCCCCGGATCGCCGTATTGTACAACCCGCCCTGCACGATGATCCCGACATCCTCGCAGTCGCCGGCGAAGACCTCGTTCAGCTTGTTCTCGCGGATAAAATCGATCGCGGCGGGCAGCCGGTAATCGAACTTGCGCTTTTCCTGCGCATAGGTCGCGGGCGGCAGGCAGATACGGTCGTAATCGAATGAAGGTTCGGTCAGGACGGCGTTGCGCGAGATCTTGGCCGGAACATTGTCCTTGCACTCAAACCGGCCATGCACGTGGCAGGCGCGAATACGGAACTCCATCATCACCGGCGTGTTGCTGGCCTCCGACAGCTCGAAGGCCTTCTCGACCATGTCGACGACCAAGGGCAGATGCGGCCGCGGATCGAGCAGCCAGATCGACGATTTCATCGCAAAGGCGTGGCTGCGCTCCTGGATGATGCTGGCGCCTTCGCCGTAATCCTCGCCGACGATCAGCAAGGTGCCGCCCTTAACGCCCGCGGAGGACAGGTTCGACAACGCATCGGACGCGACATTCGTACCGACAACCGATTTCCAACACACAGCACCGCGCATCGGGTAATTGATCGACGCCGCGCACATCGCCGCCGCCGCCGCCTCGTTCGAACAGGCTTCGAAATGGATGCCCATCTCGTCGAGCAGATCCTGCGCATCGGTCAGGACGTCCATCACATGGGAGACCGGCGCGCCCTGATAACCGCCGACATAACTCACGCCGGACTGCAGCAACGCCTTTGTGATCGCGAGGATGCCCTCGCCGTGGAAGGTATCGCCGTCGCCGAGACGCAGCGAGCGCACCTCTTTTTCAAAGGACCGTTCCATCGATTGTCCTCGGTGTCGTTTGTTTGTGCGAGTGTAGAGGAGGAATTGGCGCGAGGCGACCGCATGGAAATGCGCGCCGCTATTTGCTATCCGGAAGAGCCCTATTCGGCAATCATCCCCTCACCCTACCCTCTCCCCAAGGAGCTACGGGATTCACACAAGAGCCTGATCGTGTGCCAAGAGATAGCCTTGGAGCATTGTTGCGAGTTGCTTCCAGCCTGTTGCCATTGTTTTAGGGCCGGGAGGTTTGTAGT
>Ga0315338_1002775_pt1 | contig 16472 bp, 19 predicted proteins | sample ASW8metaG_FD_204518 | JGI IMG/M metagenome (GOLD analysis project Ga0315338, IMG submission 204518) | Ammonia-oxidizing marine archaeal communities from Monterey Bay, California, United States - ASW #8 | ecosystem: Environmental > Aquatic > Marine > Coastal | place: USA: California | collected... | reverse complement strand
ATATTGCGGTGGTCCACAACGGCCAGCTGACGAACTACTGGCGGAGCCGTCGCGACCTCGAACACCGGGGCCATCGGTTCGTGTCAAACTGCGATTCTGAACTGATCGCGGTGTACCTCGCCGACCGCCAGCAGAATGGCCTGACGCTCGAAGACGCGATGCGTACCTCTATAGACGAACTCGACGGGGTATTCACATACCTCGTCACAACGTCCGACAGCCTCGGCATGGCGAAGGACGTGATGGCGGCTAAGCCTATGGTGCTCTACGAAAGCGAAGACTTCATCGCGCTAGCCTCCGAGGAGATCGCGATCCGCACCATATTCCCCTCCGAGATCGAGACGACGGATCCTTATGAAGGAGAGGTGCGCGTATGGCAGACCTGAAGAACAAGCCGGCATCACACCAGGCCGGAATGACGAGCGAGCAGCTCGCGGGTCGCACGCAGCAGGCTTTTATTTCGCCGGAGGCGGAGACAAACTTCGTCTATTCTGACGCTTTGGACGTCGACTTTAACAAACGGGTTGAGTTCGACGCCGAGGAAATGGACCACGTGGCCATCAATCGGAATATTCGCGAACTCATGGCCCGCGGCGTCGGCACTATCGTCGTCAAGAACCCGTTATCCAAGCATTCTCTCGGTATCGGTATCCTTAACCGATTGCATCTCTACTTCGAGGGCAGTCTGGGATATTTCGGGGTCGGCCTGATTGACGGCCCAAATGTGCGCGTATCAGGCCGTGTTGGTTGGTCCTGTGCAGAGAACATGATGGCTGGCACCGTGGTGATCGAGAAAAACGCTGGATCGTGTTTCGGCGCCGCGCTGCGCGGCGGTGACTTGGTTTGTAAAAGGGACGTTGGTTCACGTACCGGTATCGACATGAAGGGCGGCACTATCATTGTCGGCGGCCGCACCGGCGCATTCTCGGGCTTCATGATGCAACGCGGTCGAATGATTCTACTAGGAGATGTTGGCAAGAATCTTGGCGATTCGATGTACGATGGGACGATTTACGTCGGCGGCGAGATAGCCTCCTTGGGAGTGGATGCGGTGCCCGGCGAGCTGACCGACCTCGACGTCACGTGGCTCAAGCGCAAGCTCGCCCTCTATGGGTTCGACGTCCCCAAAGGGGCCGAAAATATGAAAAAGATCGTCGCTGGTAAAAAGTTGTGGAACTACGACCAACTGGAGCCGACCGAAAAGAAGCTGGTGTTGTAGAACCTATCTAGACATCGAGAAACACAGCGTAGCTCGTGGAGAACTAAGGGTAATAATATGGCGGACGGCGATAACCGTGCAGACCGGAACAAGGAAATCCTTGGGCAAAACTTTCTGTTCACGCCCGATGTCATCAATGACATCCACATCAAGGCAGAGCTTGGGCGTTACCGCATGCGGGGAATGGCGATCTTCAAGAAGATTCCGTCTTGGGATGATCTAACCTTTCTGCCCGGCACGCTGACCCGCTTCGTCATTGAAGGCTACCGAGAGAAATGCGAAACCACGACAGTTCTCGGTCCGCGCGCAAAGCGGCCGCTGGAGCTCGACATCCCGGTCTATATCACAGGAATGAGTTTCGGCGCCTTGTCGTACGAGGCAAAGGTGGCTCTTGCCCGCGGTGCAACAATGGCGGGGACAGCCACATGTTCCGGCGAAGGCGGAATGATTCCCGACGAGCGTCGTTACTCCAGCAAATGGATCTATCAGAACATCCAATCGCGCTACGGGTTTAACCCGCATCACCTCCAACTTGCCGACGCATGTGAGTTCTTCATTGGGCAAGGCTGTAAGGTCGGACTGGGCGGACATCTCATGGGCCAGAAGGTCACCGACCAGGTGGCCGAGATGCGGTCTCTGCCCGCCGGTATCGACCAACGCTCTCCGGCGCGCCATCCCGATTGGCTCGGGCCAGACGACCTCTCTCTAAAAATACATGAAGTGCGAGAGGCGACTGATGGGCAGATCCCGATCCAACTCAAGCTTGGCGCGGCGCGCGTCTACGACGATGTCCGCATGGCAATCAAGTGCGATCCCGATTCGATCTACATCGACGGTATGGAAGGGTCAACAGGCGCCGGCCCGCACCTTGCCACTGAGGAAACCGGTGTGCCGGGCATCTCCGCCATCCGTCAGGCGCGCAAGGCGCTCGACGATCTCGGCAAGTCGGGCGAGATATCCTTGGTTTATGCGGGTGGCATCCGCAACGGCGGCGACCTCGCCAAGGCCTTAGCGCTCGGTGCTGATGCCGTGGCGATAGGCACTGCCGCGATGGTTGCCCTCAACTGCAATAAGGACATTCCTGAAGCCAATTTCGAGGAAGAGATCGGCGTCAGAGCGGGACACTGCTATCACTGTCATACGGGACGCTGTCCGGTCGGCGTCGCGACCCAAGATCCGGCGCTTCGTAGTCGGCTCGATCCCGATGCCGCGGCCGAGAGAGTCTACAATCTTCTCCACACGCTGACGATCGAATGCCAGATGATGGCGCGGGCATGTGGCAAGACGAATGTGCACTCGCTCGAACCCGAGGATCTTGCCGCCCTGACGATGGAGAGTTCGGCGATGGCCATGGTGCCGCTAGCCGGCACCCAGCACACGGTCGGTCGCCCCGATATGACACGCTACTAGGAGACCCCAATGAAACAAAGAACGAGCGTTGACCGCCACGTCACCTCCGACCGTCTGGAAACCGGGCGCGAACAAGAGATCGGACAGCGTATCGGTTATCGGTACGACATCAATTTATTGCCTGACTACGCTCGATTGACGCCATTTCTTACGAGATACATCGAGATCATGGGGTGGGACGATCTCAACTGGCTTGAAGACGTTCACATGGGATATGAGGAAGGACGTCCGGCCGTGTTCGACCGCAACATCAACGGCTGGATAACAGTTTCGGACAATACCGAATTTCCGGACGACCAACAAGATCGCGACATGCTAGCGCGAGAACTGTTGGTTAAGTTTCAGATGTCCCCCCAACACCCGTTGGTGGCCTTGAAGGACGAACACAAAAAATTCTAGCGGCAATTCTTTACGCATTGATCCGCTCTTTACGCATTGATCCGCGGGGCGGTTCCCGTGCCACCGACATCACCGCCTACCAGAAGGTGCGCAGTAGCTTCGACGAATGGAAGGCGCCGGCGGCTACCCCGTACGCATGGCGACGTCGCTGATGCTAGCCTCAAGGGCGCGATGGTCGAACACGACGTGAGTTCGCTCGTGATCGAGCGACGTGATGAACACGACGAGCTTGGCATCGTCGTGATCGGCGGCGTCGCCGCGCACGTGATCGCGGCAAAGCGCTCGCCCGACGGCGTCAACGTCTATGAGATCATGTCGAAACCGGTAGTCTCGCTGCGCGAGGACATGGACATAAAGTATGCGATCCGCCCGTTGTCTCGTTTCGACCTGTCGCGGGCCGTTGTGGTTGATCGGGGCGGCCATCTCGGCGGCCTGGTGACGTTACGCGGCGCAGACCGAAGGCCCACTGTAGGTCTTAGCCCTCGCCGGCATCCGAGTGCTCCGGTGCCGCGATGACGACCGCGCCATGAGAGCCGTCCCATGACGAGCGCCGTGATGTACGTGCAAGTCATCGGCGGCTTTATCGTGCTGCTGGCGGGCGGCGATCTTCTCGTGCGCGGCTCAGTTTCGCTCGCCCGACGCCTCGCCGTCAGCCCTCTCTTGATCGGCCTGACCGTGGTCGCGGCCGGCACCTCGGCGCCCGAGCTGGTGGTCAGCCTGGATGCCGCGCTAAAGGGCTCGCCCGCCCTCGCCATCGGCAACGTCGTCGGCAGCAATGTCGCCAACATCTTGCTGGTGCTCGGGCTCGCCGCCTTGCTGCGCCCGGTGACGTGCGATGTGCCGACCGCGAATCTCGACAACATCGTGATGATGGTATCGAGCGTCGTGTTCGCCGCGTTTTGCCTGGGCGGCGCGATCGAGAGCTGGCAAGGCCTGGTCTTGTTCGTCTTTCTTCTCGGCTATCTGTCATGGCGGTATTGGCACGGTCGGGCCAACGCCGCGGAGCGCCAGTACTACGCCGACGAGGTGGCCGAGTTCGAGGGCAAACAACGTCCATTGTGGCGTTCGGTGTTATACGTCGTGGCCGGATTGGCCGGACTGATGATCGGCGGCGATGTACTGATCGCAGGCGCGATCGATCTCGCGCGGGCGGCCAGCATCTCGGAAGCCGTCATCGGCCTGACATTGATCGCCGTCGGGACGTCGCTGCCAGAGCTCGTCGCCGTGATCTTCGCGGTGCTGCGCGGTCACGGCGATCTGGCTATCGGCAACGTGATTGGCAGCAACATCTTCAACATCCTGGGCGTGGTCGGCACCACCGCGGTAGTTATCCCGCTGGCGGTGCCACCGGAGGTGTTGAACGTCGATCTGTGGATCATGCTGGCGACGGCGCTGCTGTTGACGCCGCTCCTGATCCGCCGCAAACCGATCCGTGCGCCGGTCGGAGCCGGTTTTGTGGCTACCTACGCCGTCTTCGTGGCGATGCAATTCTACCTCTCACACCACGTCGGCTGACGGGCGGCCATGACCGAACCCTCCCTGCCAGCAGAGCCCGGTACGGTGCTGGTCACCGGCGCGGCGCGGCGCATCGGGCGCGCCATCGCCCTCGATCTCGGGCGGCGCGGCTGGGCGGTCGCGGTCCACTACAACCGCTCGCGAGTCGAGGCCCACGAGGCGGCAGCTAAAATCACGGCAAGCGGCGCCCGCGCCGCGCTGGTCCGCGCCGATCTCGCCGTCGAGGCGCAAAGCCAGGGCCTGGTCGCACAGGCGACCACCGCGCTCGGCCCCCTCACCTGCCTGGTCAACAACGCCTCGGTGTTCGAGCGTGACACCGTCGACACGCTCAGCCACAAATCGTGGTCCCGTCATCTCGATATCAACCTCCGGGCGCCGCTAGTGCTCGCCCAGGCCTTTGCCGCGCAGCTCCCGCGCGATTCTAGTGGCAACGTCATCAACCTATTGGACCATACAGTGTGGCGGCTGACATCGACCTATATGTCCTACACCGCGAGCAAATCGGCGTTGTGGACGCTGACCCGGACGCTCGCTATGGCGCTCGCGCCACGGATTCGCGTGAACGGGATCGGACCCGGACCGGCGCTGCCGAGCGCCCACCAGACGGCCGAAGCCTTCGCCGCCCAATGGGCCGCCACCCCACTGGGGATTGGGACCACGCCCGAGGAGATCTGCGATGCGGTGCGCTTCCTTTTGTCCGCGCCTGCCATGACCGGCCAGATGATCGCTCTCGACGGCGGTCAGCATCTGCTAGGATCGACGAACGAGGGCTGACAATCGATGGTCGACACCGGCACCGCCTATGGGACGTTTGGAGCGCTCAAGATAGCGGACGCAAGCCGCTCGCTTCGCCATATGTTCGTCCGCGACCTCGTGCTCGGCGCGAACATCGGAGTCTACAATCATGAGAGGAGGGCGGCGCAGCCCGTCCGGATCAACATTGACCTTTCCGTCGAGGACACCGCGATCGACGATCAGGTGAAGAACGTGGTCGACTATGCCCAGGTGATCGAAGGAGCGCGGTCGATCATCAGCGAGGGCCATATCAATCTCGTCGAGACCTTGGCGGAGCGCATAGCAAGCTGGTGCCTCGATGATGGGCGGGTAGTGGCGGCGCGGGTGCGGATCGAAAAACTCAATGTGTGCCCGGAGGCCGCCGGAGTTGGCGTGGAAATCGAGCGTTTCCGCGCTAATGGGTGAGTGCAGGCGGCGAAGCGCCCGCAGAGGACGACATTTGTACACAGGTGGTGGTGGTGGTGGCGGCGCTATCAGTGGCATGGGGCGACCGTACATCTCATGACCCCGACTATCGTCGGGGTGTAGGTTATGTCTTTGATTCAATGACTTACGTAATATGCACATATTTTGTGCAAATAGGTGTAAACACTGGTTTTGCTGGCCTGGGAGCGTTCGCCGTTGCCTTGCCCACAGAGATTCCCACAACGGTAGTGGATAAGGATACAAATTCGTGACCGCCCCGTGAACCCGCCCGCTTGGCGGCCTTCGAGCACGCCCAGCCGCACCGCCGTTCAGATGCTCAGGTCGTGACGGATCGATCTCCCGACAGCGCCGATATGGATGCCTCGCACGACCACTACACTCCGCACCTGACGGGGGTGGATGTGATTCGCGCCGAGCTCGCGACACTACCGGTGCGCCCCGGTGTCTATCGCATGCTCGATGCCAAACGCACGGTCCTGTACGTCGGCAAGGCCCGCAACCTGCGCAAAAGGGTCGCGAGCTATGCCCGCGAAGAGCCACATTCGACACGTATTCGCCAGATGATCGCGCGGACGACCACACTGGAGATCACGACCACCCACACCGAGGTCGAGGCTCTACTGCTCGAATCGAACCTGATAAAGCGCCTCAAACCACGCTACAATATTGTTCTGCGCGACGACAAATCGTTTCCCTATATCCTCATTACCGGCCACCATCGCTGGGCGCAGATCGCCAAGCATCGCGGACCGCGACAGGCTAAAGGCGAATATTTCGGCCCCTTCGCCTCTGCCAAGGCCGTCAACGAGACGCTGACGGCCTTGCAGCGAGCGTTTCCGCTGCGATCATGCAGCGATACCGTCCTTGAGAGCCGCACCCGCCCGTGCCTCCAGTATCAAATCAAGCGCTGCGCGGCGCCCTGCGTGGGACATGTCGGCATGGCCGATTACGAGGCGATCGTCGACGACGCGCGCGGGTTTCTCGCCGGCCGCAGCCACGCGATCCAGACGCGGCTGTCGCAGCGCATGGTGGCGGCCAGCGAGGCTTTGGATTACGAAACGGCGACCATATACCGCGACCGTATCCGAGCGCTGACACAGATCCAGGCCCGACAGGGCATCAACCTCCCCAACATCGATCAGGCCGACATCGTCGTCGCTCATCAAGAGGCCGGGCAGACCTGCGTCCAGGTGTTCTTCTTCCGTGGCGGCCGCAATTATGGCAACCGGGCGTATTACCCTGCCCATGCCGGCGACGCCGACGGTGCTGAGGTACTGGGCGCCTTCCTGGGCCAGTTTTACGCCAACAAAGAGCCCCCAAAGCTGGTGCTGTTGAGCCATGCTGTGGCACGGCACGATATCCTGGAGCAAGCGTTGGCGGTGCGGGCCGGGCGGCGCGTGCGCCTGACCCACCCCCAGCGCGGCGATAAGCGCCTCCTGGTCGAGCGCGCTCTGTCCAACGCCCGCGAAGCCCTAGGTCGGCGATTGGCCGAGAGCGCCTCGCAGCGGCGCTTGCTGGAAGGCGTTGCCAAGGCGTTCGGACTGTACGGACCACTGCGCCGGATCGAGGTCTACGACAATAGCCATGTCCAGGGACAACATGCGGTCGGCGGCATGATCGTCGCCGGTCCTGAGGGCCTGTTGAAGGGCGCATACCGCCGCTTCACCATCAAGGAGGCCATGGCGCCAGGGGACGACTACGCGATGATGCGTGAGGTGCTGGGACGGCGTTTTCGTCGCCTCCTCCACGAGGACGAGGAGAGGACCAGCGCCCAGTGGCCCGATCTGGTGCTGGTCGACGGCGGTGCTGGCCAACTGAGCGCGGCAGTCGAGGTTTTCGCTGATCTCGGCGTCACGGGGGTGGCTCTAGCGGCCATTTCCAAGGGTCCCAACCGTAACGCGGGACGCGAATCCTTTTATGCTCCTGGGCGCGCGACCTTCCAACTAGGCGAGCGCGATCCGGTGCTCTACTTCCTGCAACGCTTGCGCGACGAGGCGCATCGGTTCGCCATCACCGCCCACCGTGGCCAGCGTTCGCGCGCCATCACCCGATCGCTCCTCGACGATGTGCCCGGCATCGGCAGCAAGCGCAAGAAGGCGCTCCTGCATCATTTTGGCTCGGCGGCCGCAGTGGCCCGTGCCGGCCTCGCCGATCTCGAGAGCGTGAGCGGCATCAGCAGCGGTCTCGCAAGCGTGATCTATGGACATTTTCACACCAGCGACTGAGCTCCCGATCGGGTGGTATACTGAGGGCGCCGCCGCAAAGCTCTGGCTTAATGATCAAGACACTCCCCAACCTGCTGACGCTCTCGCGTATCGTGGTGATCCCGGTGTTGATCGCCGCATTTTACCTGCCAGGTCACCTCGCCAACTGGTTGACCTTCGGACTGTTCGTGGCCGCCAGCATTACCGACTTCCTCGATGGCTATGTGGCACGGTCGCGCGACCAGCACACGTCGCTCGGACGCTTCCTCGACCCCCTGGCCGACAAGCTCCTGGTGGCGGCGTGCATCGTTCTGTTGGTGGCGACCGATCGCTTTGGCGCTTTCACCGTCCTCGCGGCGCTGGCGATCGTGTGCCGAGAAATCCTCGTCTCGGGATTGCGCGAGTATCTCGCCAAGTTGGATATCGGCGTGCCGGTCAGCCGACTCGCCAAGTGGAAGACAACGCTGCAGATGGTGGCCATCGCAGCGCTGCTGCTGGGCGACGCGGCGCCGTTTGCACTGCCCGCGACGACGTTCGGCGTGTGGGCGCTGTGGGCCGCCGCCGCTCTGACGCTCTACACCGGCTACGACTATCTGCGCGCCGGGCTGCCACATCTCATGCACGCGCGCACCGACGCCGTGCGGCCCAAGCCGGCGCCCGAGCCGGAACGCACGCTCGGGACCGGCTGAGCGGCCGGGGCGGACGATGAAGATCATCGGCTTCGTTGGCTGGAGCGGCAGTGGCAAGACCACGCTGATCGTGCGGCTGATCCCGGTGCTGCTCGACCGGGGCGTGAGCGTCTCGACGATAAAGCACGCCCACCACGACTTCGAGATCGACCAGCCCGGTAAGGACAGCTTCGAGCACCGCGCTGCCGGGGCGGGCGAAGTGCTGGTGTCCTCGGCACGGCGCTGGGCGCTCATACACGAGCACCGCGGCGCGCCGGAACCAAACCTCGAGGAGCTCATCGCCCATCTCAGCTCGGTGGATCTCGTGATCGTCGAGGGCTTCAAGCGCCACGCACACGACAAGATCGGGGTCCACCGCAAGGGCAACCGGCCGCCTCTAGGTGCACCCGAGGGCCACCTCGTCGCGGTCGCCAGTGATGAGCCCCTGGCCGAGGTGACGCTCCCGGTTCTGGCGCTCAACGATGCGCCGGCCATCGCCGAGTTTATCATCGCGCATTGTGGTCTCTCGGCCCGCGACGTGGCCTGACCAGCAGCATGGCCCGAGCAGCAATGGGGGACTGACATGGCGCAGCTCTCCGACAACTGCTTTGCCGCGGGCGACCAGCTCATGACGCTCGCCGAGGCGCTGGCTCTCCTCGATCAGCGCATCGTCCCGGTAACCGGCGTCGAGGAGGTCGGGTTGCGGCGCGCGAGCCGGCGAACTCTCGCCACCGACGTGGTCGCTGAGCGCGACGTTCCGCCGCACGACAACTCGGCCGTCGATGGTTACGCGGTGCGCTTCGCCGATCTGGCGGACAAGGGCGAGATCCAGCTCGACGTCGTCGGGCGAGCCGCCGCTGGGCATCCAGTCGCGGGCGTGCTCAGACCCGGGCAAGCCATTCGCATCTTCACCGGCGCGACCATGCCGGCTGGGTCCGACACCGTCGCGATGCAGGAAGACTGTCGCGAGGCCGGGACTTCGATCTTCGTCCCGGCCGGACTGCGGCGCGGCGACAACCGCCGCCTGGCCAGCGAGGACATTCGCGCCGGCACCGTGGTTTTGCGGCGTGGGCGCAGGCTTCGCCCCCAAGACATTGGGCTCGCCGCCTCGCTCGGGCGCACCGCCCTGTCGGTTCACACAAGGTTGCGGGTGGCGATCTTTTCGACCGGCGACGAGGTCGCCGAGCCGGGCACGGCGCTGGGCCCTGGCAGCGTCTACGACGCCAACCGCTACGTCCTCGATGGCCTGCTTCAGGATCTTGGCTGCGTGGTCGACGATCTCGGCATCCTTCCCGATCGCCCCGCAGCCGTTCGCGCTGCGCTGCACGCCGCCGCCGCGGCCCATGATCTGATCATCACGTCGGGCGGGGTCTCCGCCGGCGAGGAAGACCACGTCGCGAGGGCTGTTGAAGTTATGGGCCGGCTTACCTTTTGGCGCCTCGCCGTGAAGCCGGGACGACCGGTCGCGTTCGGCCAGATCGGCGCGGTGCCGTTCGTCGGCCTCCCCGGCAACCCGGTTGCCGCGATGGTGACCTTCTTGCGGATCGCACGACCTCTTATCTTGCGTCTGAGTGGGGCAAAAAACACCGCGCCTCTCCTCTTTCGGGTCCGCGCCGGATTCGACCACTGCAAGAAGCGCGACCGCCGAGAGTGGCTCCGGGCGCGTCTTGCCGTCGCCGCCGACGGGGCCCTGGTCGCCGACAAGTTCGAGCGCGAGGGCTCCGGCATTCTCTCCTCGATGGTGGACTCCGATGGCCTGGTCGAGCTGTCGGAAGAGCTGACCCAGGTCGAGGCCGGCACGTTGGTCGATTTTCTGCCGTTCAGCGAGGTGACGTGAATGGAGGTGTTGTACTTCGCGTGGCTGCGCGAGCGGGCGGGGATAGCCCACGAGACGGTGAGCCCGCCGGCAGCTATCGACACGGTCGCCAAGCTTCTCGACTGGCTCAAGCAACGAAGCCCACGCCACGCCGAGGCGCTGGCCGATCTCCGAGTGGTGCGGGTCGCCGTCAACGAGGAGTACGCGACGGCCGAGGACGCCGTTGGGCCCGACGACGAAATCGCGTTGTTTCCACCGGTGACCGGAGGTTGAGATGATCCGCATCCAGACCGAGGACTTTGATGTCGGCGCGGAGCTGCGCGCGCTGATCGGCGCCAACCACGCGATCGGTGGGGTCGTCACATTCACCGGCGTGGTTCGCGCCAGCGCCGATGACGGCGGCGTCAGTGCGATGACGCTCGAGCACTACCCGGCGATGACGCGCCGCGAGCTCGACAAAATCGAGCGCACTGCCAACCAACGCTGGAACCTCGAAGCCAGCCTCATCATCCATCGCCACGGGCGGCTCGAACTTGGCGAGCAGATTGTTCTGGTCATCACGGCGGCGGCGCATCGCGGCGACGCGTTCGCGGCCTCTGAGTTCCTGATCGACTGGCTCAAGACCAGCGCTCCGTTCTGGAAACACGAGGAAACGACCGGGGGCGATCGCTGGGTCGCCGCCCGCGCTGCCGACGACGATGCCGCCGCGCGCTGGACCGAGAAACCCGAAACGACAAGCGGCGAGTAGGGCGGGCGCAAGGCATCGGCCTCGCCAACCTACAGGTTCAGGGGAGCGAGTCCGGCCGCCTTCTCGCGCCATTTGTGGCGTTCCGCGGCGGGCAGAGGGATCAGTCCCTTGTCGGTGAGGTAGCCGTAGTCGCCCCACGCCTTCTCGCTGGTGAACTCGTCGAGGTATTCCTTGATCCCCGGGATGGCGGCGACGTGGGCGTTCTTGACGTAGAAGTACATTGAGCGTGAGACCGGATAGTCGCCCGAGGCGATGTTCTCGAACGTCGGCTCGACGCCGTCGACGATGCTGCCTCTGACCTTGTCGGCGTTACTGTCGAGAAAACTGAAGCCGAAGACGCCGAGGGCCTCCAGGTTGGCCTCAAGCTTCTGGACGATGAGGTTGTCGTTCTCACCGGCCTCGACGTACGCGCCGTCCTCCCGCACGGTGTGACAAATGGCCTTGTAGCGGCTCCCGTCGGTGCTCTTGAGCGCCTTGATCGCGTCGAAGGTCGCGCAACCGCCTTCCAACGCCAGTTCGGCGAACGCGTCGCGGGTACCGGACGTGGGCGGCGGCCCCAACACCTCAATTTTGGCGTCAGGAAGGGACGCATCCACGTCCTTCCAGGTCCGGTGGGGATTGGGCGCCATCTCGCCATCGACCGGCACCTCCTTAGCGAGGGCAAGAAAGATCTGGCGCAGCGAGAATTTGTAGAGCGGCGCGGCTTTGGCGCTGGCCACAACGATACCGTCGAAGCCTATCTTGATCTCGGTAATGTCGGTCACCCCGTTCTGGGCACAGTTCTTGATCTCGGATTCCTTGATGCGGCGCGACGCGTTGGTCATGTCGGGGTATTGTTCGCCGATCCCCGCGCAAAATAACTTCATGCCGCCGCCGGTCCCGGTGCTCTCGACCACCGGCGTTCCGAACCCAATGGTCCGACCGAACTGCTCGGCTACCGCCGTCGAGAAGGGAAACACGGTCGAGGAGCCGACGATCCGTATCCGTTCACGCGCATCTACCGCCGGCGCCGCCGATATCGCGACCAGCGCGCCCACCACCACCAATGCCGCCTTGTTCATGTTCATGTCCCCACCTGTCCTCGGGACTCATACGATGCCTTCACGAGGTCCGTATAGCCGTCGTCTGTTGCCGATTTCTGACGACCGTGTGAATGTTTTGTGACGCGTGCGCCGATTGCGGCGAGGAGTACCGATGAGCCAGATGATCGACGGCGTCTGGACGACGGAAATGCCCACCGCCACGCCTACCAGTGGCCGCTTCGCGAGGGCGCGGACCGTCTTTCACGGGATCATCAGTGCCGACGGATTATCAGGCCACAAGACCAAGGCCGGTTGCTACCACCTCTACGCGGCCCATGCCTGTCCGCGGACCCACCGCACCATGATGGTGCGTAAGCTGAAACGGCTGGAGGCGGCGATCTCGGTCTCGGTCGTCGATCCGATCATGGGCGAGGGCGGCGGGCACTTTGGCGATCAGCGGGGCGGCATCCCCGACAGCGTACATGGCCCACTCTACCTGCGAGACGTCTACGTCAAGGCGTGCTCTGGCCACACCGGCCGCGTCACCGTGCCGGTGCTTTGGGACAGGGCCGAACATACGATCGTGAACAACGCATCCGCCGACGTCATTCGCATGTTCAGATCATTCGCATGTTCAACGCGGCGTTCACGAGTTTCGGCGATGACGGCCTAGACCTATACCCAGCGCCGCCGCACGCCGAAATCGATGCCGTCAAGGCGTTGGTCTATGCGGACATCAACAACGGCGTCTACAAGTGCGGCCTCGCGTCGAGCCAGGCGGCCTACGAGGAGGCGTTCGACGCCCTGTTCGACGCCCTGGACGAAATCGAACGCCGGCTCGGGCAACAACGCTATCTGGTGAGCGGGCGGCTCACCGAGGCGGACTGGAGTCTATTCACGACCCTCTTGCTGTTCGATGCGGTCTATGCTGGCCACTTCAACTGCAATCTGCGACGGATGGAGGACTATCCCCACCTCTCCAATTATTTGCGCGAACTTTACCAGGTGCCGGGGAACGCCGAGACCGTCAACATGGATCACATCAAACGCCACTACTACCAAAGCCGCTAGAGCATCAACCCGCAGCGGATCGTGGCCAAGGGACCCGATGTGGATTTCAGCCGGCCGCACGACCGCGCCTGCTTGGCGGCCGTCTCTTAGCTGGTCGTGCCGGCGAACGGGTAGACTCCGAATCGAGGCCGGGGTGAGATCGGTGGTGAGGCGCCTGATTGGTTAAAGTTCGGTGGCGCGCTTGGCCATGGCCCGCCTCCACTTACTATCGACGTCGTCATCAAAGATGAGGTCTTCGTCGGCCGGCACACTGACCCAGTCCTGTCGGGCTAATTCGGTCTCAAGCTGGCCGGGCGCCCAGCCGGCGTAGCCGAGGGCAAACAAACGTCGCCTAGGACCATCGCCGGTCGTTATCATCCGCAGCATCGCGACAGCGGCGGTAAGCCCGACGCCGCCAACCACGATCGTCTCGGCGCGCGCGACATCGGCCGAATGCAGGACGAAACCCCGCGCCAGCTGGACGGGGCCGCCATAGTGAACGCGGATTTTGGTCCCGTCGTCGTCACTCTGAACCAGGGCCTGGTCAACCTTGAGGCCAAATTCTCGCAGGATGTTCGAGGGGGTGGTGGAGCCCATCTGGCGGTTGACCACCAGGCCCATGGCGCCGTTGGCGTTGTGCCGCACCATGAGTATCACCGTCCGGGCGAAGCGCGGATCGGCCATGGCCGGACTCGCCACCAACAATTGGCCCTCAAGGTAGTGCGCGTCGCCGACGTGCTCTTCGTCCGCCGCCGCGACCGCGAGGGGAAGGAGAGCCGCGAGGAGGAGCGCGCGCAGCAGGGTGGTGAGACATCGCACGGAACCGCCACGGTACCACACCGCGACCGCTGATGGCCCGGCCCCGATTTTGGCGCTAGTGTCAATCGGCTACAAAACTAGTGAATGAGGATTGCGATGCGGGTGGATATTGGCGAGATCAGGCTGTTCATCGATGTTGAGGGGGCGAAGTTGGTGCCAGATGGGCCGGAGATGGTCGAGCGCAGCGTCATGAATCGCAACATGCTGGGGCACTTCTTCGGCCCCGACGGCGAAGGCCATTGCTTCGACTTCCTGCCCGATCTTGGCAAGGTGCACTGCCCGACGTTGGTCCTGACCGGCGCGCTTGATCCCATCACGCTAGTGGCCGACTCCGAGGACCTGGCGGCCGTGCAGCCGGCGGACCTGGTGCGCCACGAGTTGTTCGAAAGCTGGGGCCACAGCGTTGATCAGGACAAACCCGAGCGTGCCGTCGCCGTTATCAGCGACTTCATCGCTTCGTGACGAACAACGGCGGCGCCCCGGCCCCAACGCGCGACACCCCAACGCGACGCATGAGAGTCTGGCCCACCAATATCGCCCTCGTCGCGGGTGGCATCCTGGTGGCGCTAGTCATGGCCGAGGTCGCTTTCCGCGTGCTTGGCATCGCCTACCCTGAGTTCGGCGCGCGCCACGACGAACTAGGCTGGGCGCCCGTCGCCGGGACGACGGGCACCTATGCGGTCGAGGGACGAACGCTGATCAGCATCAACGCCGAGGGATTTCGCGACATTGACCACCCGATCGCCAAACCAAAGAATACTGTACGCATTGCTACGCTCGGGGATTCGTTTACAGAGGGCCGCGAGGTCGCCCTCCAAGAGACCTATTGGAAGGTGTTGGAGGCGCGGCTCGGTGAGTGTCTGGCGACGAGCGGCCGTTCGGCCGAGGTGCTCAACTTCGGGGTCAGCGGCTATGGGACGGCACAAGAGTACCTGGTATTGAACCGGTATGTCTGGAAGTACGCGCCCGATGTCGTGCTGTTGGCCGTCTTCACCGGCAACGATATTTGGAATAATAGCCGGGCTCTGGATGGACACGAGCGTCGTCCCTTCTTCCAACTGCGCGACGGTGCTCTGACGCTCGACCAGTCGGACCTGACATCCTCGTTGTTCGGAGTGGGGAAGCTATGGACCGACGTTCAGCGTACGATCTTCAATCGGGTGCGCGTCTTTCAGGTGATTTATCAGGCCCGTCGGTACGTCAAATACCGGTCCAAGTACAAGGACCTCGGGCTTTTCGATCAGCTCAACGGCAGCCTCAATAAGGGCGTCTATCGGCAGCCAGAGGAGCCCCGCTGGCGCCAAGCATGGCAGGTGACCGAAGCCCTGTTCGCCGCCATCGCGGCCGCCACCGACGAGAACGGCGCCACCCTTTGGCTCGCGACGCTGACCAACCCAATCCAAGTCTATCCGGACGCACGCGTGCGCGCATCGTTGATGGACGAGCTGGCGGTCACCGACCTCGATTACCCTGATCGCCGCATCGCGCGCTTTGCCACGGCCAACGGCATTCGCCATGTCTCCCTGCTCGGACCGTTGCGCGCCTACGCCGAGACGCGCCAGATTAATCTCCATGGCGGGCCAAGCTTTGCCGGCGGGCATTGGAACGCTACCGGTCATCGGGCAGCGGGTGAGGCCCTGGCCGCACCATTGTGCGCCGCCTACGCCACGCCGTGAGCGAGACACTCGCGCCGCGTCGGGTGCCGCTGATCATACCGGCCGTGCTGATCTCGGCCAGCGCCGCCAGCATTCTCTCGACCGATCTGTATACGCCGAGCCTGCCGCATCTGCCAGCGTACTTCGGCACCGACGCCGAGTCGGTGCAACTCACGCTCAGTCTTAACCTCCTCGGCTTTGCCGGCGCGCAGTTGGTGTACGGGCCACTCTCCGATCGTTTCGGGCGGCGCCCAGTGCTGTTGGCGGGAATGCTCGCCTTCGTGCTGACCAGTCTGGGCTGCGCACTGGCCCCATCGATCGAGATGCTGATCGTCGCACGGACCCTCCAGGGTATAGCTGCCGCCACCGAAGCGGTGGTGGCGCTGGCCGTCATCCGCGACCTGTATGACGACGAAGGCGGGGTTCGCGTACTCGCAGCATACGGCATGACCGTGGCGTTGGCCCCCGCGGTCGGGCCGATCATCGGCGGCTATATCCATGTCTGGCAGGGCTGGCGCGCTAACTTCTTTCTCCTAGCCTTGGTTGGCGGCGTCGTCGTCGCGCTAGTGGCCAGTTTTCTCCCCGAAACGACAGTGCCCGATCGCGCCGCGATGCATCCGCGACGCCTATTGACCGACTACGGGACGTTGTTTCGAACGCGGCGCTATCTCGTCACCGCGCTGGTCCTCGGTGCGACGCTGGGGGCCCTGTTCGCGTTCATCACAG
>Ga0315338_1002774_pt1 | contig 16475 bp, 14 predicted proteins | sample ASW8metaG_FD_204518 | JGI IMG/M metagenome (GOLD analysis project Ga0315338, IMG submission 204518) | Ammonia-oxidizing marine archaeal communities from Monterey Bay, California, United States - ASW #8 | ecosystem: Environmental > Aquatic > Marine > Coastal | place: USA: California | collected... | reverse complement strand
TTGGAGGTTGGGTACTATTGTTCTCGGGATTCGGAAACGCCAAGTCCGACAATCTGCGTAAGCAGTAAGGCGTGTCGGTCAGCCCTCAGTGGCTCAGGGGCATCAGTGCGTGTGGGGTATCGCATTATTATAGAACGCGATATTAAGTATTTTTTAGCTATCAACCTTCGGCGGCTTGCTATCTGCTCGAATTGCGCGAGGTCGCTTTCACCTCTGCAGGATTGACGGATTGCTTCGTGCATGCGGTGACGCCCACCCGTGCGCCTTGGCGAAGGTAAAATGGTCGCACAATTCCAGGCTGGGGGGAGGACTAGTAGATCGAGTCGACGTACAGTTGACCATACATGTGATCTCGGGCAGATCAGGAAGCCTAATTTCGCTAGAGGCCGGCCCGCTTTATCGCAAATAAGCAATCCCCGGCATCATGTCCAGTGCTGGCTAATGCTCGCAAACACCTTTACAGAAGGGCTTTGCGACCAAACAACGCCATCAAGGTATAGTGCATGCCTGCTTCGGCGAGCGTGCATAAAACCTTGATCGCGGTTGTGGCTTACGGTGTAGCGATCTCATGCTTAATTTGTAGTAAAAATGCGTCATAATAATATGAAGGGTAAATAGCTATCGGCATAAGGTGCCTAAAAGCCGCTATAGCCGCCAATTCACGAAGCTAGCATTGCTGTCGCGGCTCGGGCTGGGCTAATCCACCCTTTGAGTATTTCGATATTGCAATGCCAGCATATTCGGTTGATAACTGTATATAGAGGCAAAGGAATGCCTTTGCACAACATGTAGTTATTGCTATCAAACAGCAAGGAGGCTGATATGGCAACTCGAAGTAGACGCCCCGGCACACCGGAAGTGCCAGCAGATTTAGCGGCAATAGCCTATGGCTATGGCAACCGCCTGGCAAACGTGATCGTTCTCTGGTTGGATTCGCAAGGCAAGCCAGTAGAAGAGTCCGGTGAACCGGCTCCCCTGCACTATCTCTTGGAACTCGGATCTGTACTGCAATTAGCACTGTGGCATTCTGCGGGAATCGCAGACCACCTGCCAACTGAACTTCCCTCCCTCAACAAAGCAAAAGACAATCTGAAAAAGCGCGCAGCTCGTGGACCAGAAGAATTCGAAGGCCCACAATCAGCGCCGCTCTTCGCCAAAGTATTTCTAGTATGGTGGGAACATTTCGCCTGGCACGCACCGGATCTTCTCGATGCCGAAGTTTTACTCGGCCAATTCAGCGAAGATACATTAGTCCAAGAGTTTGCCCAATTTTTCTGGGATTCAAGACATACTGCTGATATTTGTAATGAGGAATAGAACCATGGCAAAAAGCAAAAAAGGGCGTGCTGTGTTTTACCATCGCGATAGTGGTGGCGAGCACGAAATGACTCCCAATCAATATCTCGAATGGGCTCAAGGAGAAGCCCGAAAATACAGTGTAGTATTCCGGGGCAGTTATCGACAATTTGAACAAATGGTTACTGAAAAGATATCGGCTCTAGAAGATATCTTTTTAGACTATATCGTACCGGGCGACCAGCTTTCACGTGATGGCTTAAACGCTCTTATCAAGGAAATTGATGCGGATAAATCTATTACCCACCTGATAATCACACGTCCCGATCGACTAGCACGACCGAAGGATCCCATCGATGCCGTAAAAATAGAAAATGATTTACGGCGCAAAGGTATAACCCTTGTATTCAGGGATAAGGTTCTTCAACCTCTTGCACGTGGCCAACGTGCTGAAATTGGTGAAACCATCTCTTCAATAGTGTCGTATGAGGAAGCAGGAAAATTTTCGCCTATCCATGCTCAAAAAATGATTGATGCCCAAATTGGATTAGCCAAGAAAGGCAGATCTACGGGAGGGCGTGCTCCCTACGGCTTTCGTCGCTATCTAGTCGCCGACAACAATGAGGTAATTCGAGAGTTAAAAGATGGTGAAATACTTCGCATGGCTGGTCATCACACTGTGTTGTTACCAGGCTCCCAGGAAGAGCTCGATGTTATTCGTCGCATTTGCGATCTTCTTGAGGAGAATCCTGCGAGCAGGGTTGCAAAAATACTAACGGATGAAGGCATTCCGACTCCCGACCAAGGACGTACAAGAACGGATAACGGAGTCACACATCATACATCTGGTATCTGGCATGCAAACACCGTGACGAACATTGCTCGCAATCCACTCAATGTTGCTATGAAAGTCTATGGCCGACGCGGGATGGGTAAGAATCTCCGCTATACACCTGATGGTCCCCGCGAATTGGAGGATAGCGACTTTCGAGATGATATTGCCGATAAGCCCAAAGTTATCGTCAATGACGCAAGTCAGCATATCAGTGCAGAATGTCTCTTCGAACCAATTATTAATCCCGAACGGCACCGTAAACTAATCGAAAAACTCGATCAACGTGGGCAATCCCAACGAGGAAAACCACGTTCCCGGGATCCCAACAATAATCCTCTCGGTAGTCGTATCTACGATATGAACTGCGGAGGACTGATGTACCGGAACCCATATAAAAACAGCTTCAAATACAAATGTGGCTTGTACCAACAAAGCCATGGAGCAATCTGCTCCAGCAACGGAGTCGATGGACCGACGGCTACGAGTTTTGTTCTTGGAAGCATTCAGCAACGCGTATTAGAGCCCTCATTCCTGTTGAAGATAGAAGACGAAATCAGGAAAATCGCAGCCGATGGATCGAAACACGATGTACACCAGCAAGAGCTGGCAAATAAAAGGTCACAATTAGCAAAGGTCGAAGCTGAGCTTGCTGTTGTTAGCAAGAACATGGCCAGGGCCAAGTCGGAGCAGCAATATGAAGCTATTGCAGCTGAATATGATAGTCTGCTAGACCGCCAGCAAATGCTCGAGAAGCACGTTGTCGAAATTGAAAAGAAACAACCACAAGGAACTAGTGAAAAAGAAATCGCCGCAGCGATGGCGCAGGCGAAGCAACTCGTCAAGTTGGCAAGTCAACCAGAGGATATGGCTGCAGCAAGTGAAGTCATTCGTCTGGCCAACGCAAAGCTATATCTGAAGTTCCATCCGGTGAAGCAGACGAAACGTTACGTCAATCGAGTCGAATCAGGTATAGCGACCTTTGGGTCAGCGCCAACGCCTATTAAAATATACGAAGGCCCTACGTCTCGGGAAAAACTTGGGAGATCGGGCAAAGCGAAGAAGTCTCACGGTAGTCGTAAATCCCGAAACCGTGGGAAAGATTGTTGTTCTTCCGAAGAGGATGGAAAGTCGATAGGAAATGTGAATCGGGCTGACAGGAGTTGAACCTGCGACCTCTGCGTCCCGAAGGAAACAAGAACCTATAAGAAAAACAGCTTTTCCACTACTATAGTAGAAGTATAGCGTTTTCTAACCGTGTTGCAATCCGTATCAAACTATCTCATTCTTTCTCGAACGATAACGGTAGTCGAAGAGAGGCATGACGCCACAAACGGTAATTACCGTTTTTCAAATGATCGAGTTTCGATCTGCCGATGGCTCCTGATTCCATAGCTGACACCACTTTGCCAAGCTGGTTTTGACACAAACAAAAGACCATGCGTACGGTGGATTCAAAACACAGAATCTGGGGCCCCATCCAATCCTTATTTTTTTTACCAACCCCCCTGCCCCTTCATGGGTTTGGGTAGTTGGTTATCTGGGCCAAACATATCGGCTGTTTTCTGATGTTAATTTGGGGTGAGTCTGGTTACATTACAGCAATACCCGCAATCATTTCACACGGTCCATTATAGAGAGTACTATTGCCATCGCGGTTTTCTTCGCAAGTGCAGCTAGCGGCAAGACGATCAGAAATTTTATTGGACTCATCGATAGAGGAACAATCGTATGACTTTGGAATCGCAGCCAACCCGTCGAGGATTTCTTCAGCAGAGCTCTACTTGGGCGGCTACAGGAATTGGTTTGCCTTATTTTGTGCCATCCTCAGCACTTGCAGCGCCGGGTAGGTCAGGCGCCAATGACCGCATTGGCGTGGGATTTATTGGTGTCGGTGGCCGCGCTCGGCAACTAATCGATCATCTGCCTGATGAGGGGCAAATCGTTGCTATCTGCGACGTATACCGCAAACGGGCTGAAGAAACGAATGCGGAAAAGAAAGCCAATTGGCCAATCTATGCCGACTACCACGAACTGCTCGAACGGCCAGATGTCGATGCGGTTGTAGTCGCTACGCCAGATCATGGTCGCGTGCTGCCTTGCATCCATGCCTGCCAAGCTGGCAAAGATATCTACGCCGAAAAACCGCTCACCCTTACGATTGCCGAGGGTCGTGTCCTGGTTAATGCTGTGCGAAAGAATAACCGTGTTTTCCAGGTAGGGAGCCAGCAGCGATCGATGGAAATGAATAGATTTGCCTGTGAGCTGGTACGAACTGGTGGGATTGGCAAGCTTAAGGTTGTTAAGGGTGTCTGCTACTCTGGCCCTAAACGCTACGAGGGACTCCCCGAAGAACCTGTGCCAGAAGCAGATAATTGGGATGCCTGGCAGGCCCAAACTGAAGTGCGGCCCTTTAACAATCATTTGCAGTTCGGTTGGATGCAATGGCGAAGTTACTCCGGAGGGGAGATGACGAATTGGGGTGCCCACGGTGTTGATCAAATTCAATGGGCACTAGGCATGAGTCAAAGTGGACCGATTGAAATATGGCCAACCTCACCAGGTCGCAATGGCAAGGTGCGAATGAAGTACAAAAGCGGCGTCGAAGTTCACTATGAGCTTGAGCAAGGGCCCCATGGTGGTGGTATCTTTGTCGGCGAAGACTGCAAGATCGAAATCAACCGCAATAAGTTTACTACCAATCCGAAAGGCTTTGTACAGAACCCGCCAGACCCTGCGACTGCCCAGCTATGGGAAGGACCGGGTTGGATCGCACGTCCGCACATGCAAAATTGGCTCGACTGCATCAAAACCCGCGAACGACCCAATGCCGATGTTGAAATTGGCCATCGTTCGATAACCGTCTGCCATCTAGCCAACATAGCCCGCGAGCTTGGCCGCAGACTTCGGTGGAATCCAGAGCGAGAAGAGTTTCTCGACGACGACCAAGCCGGTAGTATGTTGGATCGACCGAAACGCATAGGATATGAATTGCCCGAACTTGTTTGATTAAGCTGGAAGGGGCCCCATCCAATTCCCAGTTTCTTTACCAACCCCCCGGGGCCTTCCTGAACTAGGGTAGTTAGTTATCCCCCACGTCACCGGATAGCGTTTTTCGATGTTAAGATAGGGGGGTATGCTGCTACGGTTACTGACAAAGGTCTATGTGCTAGGCAATTGGTTAAGACCGTTTCTGGCCTGTCGCATCAGGTCGAGCGCTTCCGTCAGTCTGGCAAGCCACCAGTTGCTCCACGTGGCTCCGGATCATTCTCGCTTGCTTCACTGGCACCTTGCCCAGTCGGATCGCTTTCCGTTTACCATCTTTGCCTCTGAACTGAATGCGACGTTTGCCGCCACCGTCGTTTGATAAACTCGCCATCGTTCATACCTCCAAGTTAAGTGTCAGGCTACGCTGCATTTAGGTGTGCACACACCCATTCTCAAAATAAACCGAATAGATATATCATTTTTAGTTGCACCATTACATTTGGGTGCTAAGGTTTGTGAGTTCAGACGGTATGCCCTCCCAAAAGGCACGCCTAGGATTATTAGTCGCCACCACCCTGCTACCCTGGGGTGGTGGTTTTTTTATGGTCGCATCTTTTCTCATCGTGCTTTTCTCTAGGTATTAGAGTCGGGTTGGTGCGTTTCAGGCCATCCTCAGGCCTCGCATTATGTAACAAATGGCTAATTTCTTTGCAGGTAAGACGCAACATTTTTACATGGCAAGTCTGTCAGTCACGTGCAATCATTCATTTGGCTTTGAGAAGATGCCCAAACCGGAACTCAAAGCCACATACTAGCCTTTGCCAGCCGCCTTCACTTGTTTCTTTTCTTGAAGGCGGCTGGCTGTTTTTATATACCGACCGCTTAGCTCTGAAGCTAACACCGCCTTCCTGTGTGTCACTGCTCATACGGTAGTAGGCTACTGCTGGTGTTAGTGGCTTCATGACCTCCTATCCTTTCTGGATAAATATTCAATAAACACCCACCTGACATATGCAGTTTGTTAATCTGGCGAGTTTGTGTGGGTTAAATACCACACAAACTTCCTAGCTGTTGTAATACTTGGTGTTTATTACGCAGTAGCAATAGACATGCTCTTTATTAACGGTCATAAGTAAAAACTCCCTCCCTGAAGAGTCGGCCAGTAAGTTTCTCAACTGCATGGTCGGCTCTTCTTTATTTCACTAAGCCTCGGGCGACTCTTCTCATCCTGCTTGTCGATACTCATGCGGAAGTATCCCACCGCTGTTATTAATCTCGCCATCGTTCTTCCCTCCATAGTTAAGTGTCTGATTGCAATGCAATCAGGTGTGTGCACACCCTTTATTGGCATTTCTCAAAACAACCTGGATAAACTCACCGCTTTGATGCGATTTATTCTGCGTGTGTTAAATGTAAGGCTGCCTGCCATTTAAACCAGTGTGGCACGACTGCCGGTTTGATGTAGCCGCCACTGCCTGGGGCAGGTGGTGGCGGCTTTTTTATTGGTGTGCGCACACCTAATCACCAAAATATTAAGGACAAATCTGTCTTTTTAGTTGCCCCGGCACATTTCAGTGCTAAGGTTTGTGAGTTCAGGCGGCCTTACTGTCATGCAGGCACGCCTAGGATTATTAGTCGCGCCACCACCCTGCTACCCCGGGGTGGTGTTTTTTTTCGTACCTACTGTCGTCACTTGTAGAGGTGTCACGGTTAGTGATACCTTCGGCATGACAATTTCAATAAACACACCATCCGCTAGCAAAACCCGTCCATGAGGAAAAGCTACGGATAGGCCCGCTGCCTTGGCATCTTCCAGCAGAACAGCTGGGGTGGCGGGTGTTTTACAATCAGTTGCACCGGCACCCGACCGGCAACTTGATTATTTCCTTTGCAATCACAGTCGTAGGTTGATAGGCTGTGTTCGCAAGTGATTTGTTGGCAAAGGCCATGGTTGGCCATGCCAGCACGTTTCATCAGCCCGCTACTTTGAGCACCATCGAGTAGCGGGCTTTTTATTTGCATTGCCGCCGTCAATCACTTATCCCACTTCCCTACCCCAAACCACCCTAAGCCTCTGTCTACTAGCAACCCGCCGCAGACGATGACCAACTTCTTCGCCAACTTCAACGTAGTCATCGCCAAGCCAAGCGAACTGGCCGACCCTGCCTTCGACATCGAAGCAAAGCCCGACAACCTAGGCGGCTGCGTGCTACTGGTGAATAGCGAAGGCGGTTACTTCCAAGACAACTTCGGTGACCAACAAACATTCACCAAGCACGAGCGGCAGCAGCTAACGCTATTCGCAATCGGTTCATTCCTCAAACGCAACCCAGAAGCAAGACGCAAGTATTTGCCTGGCCTGGAAGATGAGTGCGGGGTTGATGTGGCGCTTGCTGAGGGGGCTGTTGAGCGGGGTGAGTTGTAGGGGGGTGGTGTCGGCTTGGCTTACTGCGGTTCGAGCCGTCGGGCAGGAACACTTTCGCACTTAACTTGCTGCCCAAACAGACAGCGGTTTGGACAACCTCTGTCACTTGGCGGGTGATTTCTAATGTCGCCAATCTGCCTTGGCGTTTCACGCCGGTGCTAGTTAACGGTCAATTCTCAATGCCAGTCATGGCCACACCAAACATACTGTTTGGCTTGTGGCGTGCAAATACTTCACGAGCACTGGGCAGCAGAACTGCAATCACAGCGAAATGTTTGCAATATTATGCCCCGCCCTGCATAATCGTAAGCTCACTGCATACTACTCTACACTTCTTCCAGGAGTTTCCATGAAGGCAATCTACCTAATTCTGGTGAGTACCTTCGTCCGCCCTGCGGCATGCCCTATCTTTTTCGTTCTAGTAGGTGCAGCGTTAGCCATGTTTGCTTCTATAGGTGGCAGCGCGGAAGCTGCCAATGGAGAAGGTTTCTTCTCGGTTTCGATGTCGAACAATACTGAAGCCATTGATATCATAGCAGTACATCCTGATACTCTCCTCCCACTGCCATCGACGTTCAGCGCGAATGAAGTGGGCGAGTATGCGCTGTCAGGATTACTGGTCGTCGACGGCGACACAATAAATCCTTTCGGCAGCTTTGAACTTACTGGCTTGGGAGACCCATTTATTCAAACCAAGGTCAAACTGTTTTTACCTGATAATGTGACGGGGACTTCTGGACCCAACCTATTTGCATCTTTGCTTGCCGGCATCGAGATCGTCCCTCTCGGGGGCGGCGATGGAACTCAAGACTTCCGCATTGAATCGATCCAGACTACTACGACAACTGGTGACCCAGGTACATCGCCTGCGAGTGCATTAATCTCCACTGGCGTCTTTCTAGATACAATGGATGGTAAAGAAGCACCCGCAGCCGGAGTGTCTGGCCCGGTCGTAATTCCTGGCCTTACGACAATTGAATCAGGAAGTTTCCCCCTTCCACCGATACCAGCGGATTCAACAGAGACAACGTTCGATACTTTGGTCACACAGGTTGACTTTGCATTGTTCGACTTCGACTTCGACACAAATTATGACATCGATGTAACTTCGCGGACTGAAATAATTCTCCCTCCGCCAAGCATCCCAGGCGATTACAACATGGATGGAGTGGTCGATGGAAAAGATTTTCTTTATTGGCAACTTGGCTTGTCGCCAAATCCGCTGAGTGCGTCAGATCTTGCAATATGGTCTACTCATTTTGGTCAACCCACGGCATCTTCAACGACTGTGCCTGAACCATCGACGTGGGCCATGCTTGTGATGGTAATAGCAATCTTGACCACAACTCAACGACCGAAAATGGCAATTCAGTAACGCATTATATTATCGCGAAAACGGCATTTCTAGCTAACCGGTCCCGGGACGAAGCAGGAGAACTTCTATGAAAGTCATATACTGCCCATGCCCAAAAAACGCTGCCAAGGATTCCGAGGCAAAGTGGATCACGTAGTGTTTGTCCGGACTGCGAATCAAGCAACAAGCTTCTGCTAGTGTGCCACTCCACCCCACAAAGGTACAAGCTAACGCGTTATATCGAGCGAGCAGGTATAGAGGAGCAGTGACAATCCCGGAGAGTGCCATCGCAAACATGACTTTGTCAGAAGGATTTCGAGCAGTCTTAGTCATTTCGGACTCGTTAGGGCTTGCATCAGTTACGGTACATGAGATTGTACCAGAATCGTGCAAGATTGATGGTCCCACATATCTCGCCAACCTGCCTCAGCTTCATCGCCCAAGGCACTTTTGGCAATTCTCCAACTGACAGAGGTGTCGATGACCACAAGCAATACCAAGAAAAAACCTACTTGACACCCAAGCCTCTTTCAGAGATGTCCAACTTCAGCGACTTGGCGACGTGCCAAGATCGCAGCGGTGATTTCTACCTTAGCAGCGTAACGGGCGCGCTCAGGACACGCCTACCTTGGGCAGAAACAAAAGTGCGAAACTACTTCGAATACATCGTCTGAAATGCCTTCTATGGTTGCACTGGTGCCTGTTGGCAAAACGTCCTGTTCATCCTGCGGGCAATGTGATGGCTGGCTTTAGCACTTTGCCGTTATCGGCAGCGGACGTGAATCATACCGTACGATAGATTGCTGCGATTTGAGACGGAAGTAGTGGCAACCAACGCAGGCAAGCAACATGCCTCCAGCACAAACGGTTAGAGGAACGTAAGTAGGCTGAAACATGCGTTTCTCACCCAGGAACGCATATTTACCCAGTCGCTTTCAATTCATTGGCAAACTAAGGGCTGCCACATTACAATAAACACGTTCTATTCCCATTCGTGGGGATTGAGTTGGGGGCAATCATGCTCCTTCCCACGAATCGTGATTGCAGCAGAACGCGCTTGTCCAGCTTGTCGTTCATTTTCATCGACTTCGAGGATTAACTTTGATGCCACATAAACACCTTTGGCTGCGCCCATGCGCCAGTTACTTGTTGCTTTTCTGTTTCATCAATTCAGGCATCGCAGCAGACCCAATTAAAATCAACGGACCACTTGTCTCAGGGGGCGGTGTTACAAACTACAGCCTGCAGTTTAGCCCCGACAGTAGCCGGGTTCTCTACCTGGCCGATCAGGATACCGACCAAGTCTTTGAACTATACAGCGTCCCCTCAGGCGGTGGCACACCGACAAAGCTCAACGGCACCCTGGTTGGGGGGGGAGGTGTTGACGTTTTCAATGTGGACTTCAGTCCCGATTCAAGCCGGGTTCTCTACAACGCCGATCAGGATTCCGACGAAGTTTTTGAGGTCTACAGCGTTCTCTCAGGCGGAGGCACGCCGGTTAAGCTCAACGGCCCGCTGATCTCGGGAGGGGATGTTTCCCCCTACAGTCAGGAGTTCAGCCCCGACTCAAGCTTCGTCCTCTACAACGCCGATCAGGACACCGATGGCGTCAATGAAATCTACAGCGTTCCCTCGGGCGGCGGCACGCCAGTGAAGCTTAACGATACTCTGGTCGCTGGAGGCAATGTTTTCTCCATTGGCAGTGGACTACAGTTCAGCCCCGACTCTAGTCGCGTCCTTTATACGGCTGATCAGGATACCGACGAAATCTTTGAAATCTACAGCGTCCCCTCGGGCGGCGGCACGCCGGTTAAACTCAACGGCCCGCTTGTCGCGGGGGGCATAGCTTACTCTAGTAGCCTGCATTTCAGTCCCGACTCAAGCCGGGTTCTCTACGTAGCAGAACAAGATACCCTCTTCGTCAAGGAACTCTATAGTGTTCCCTCGAGTGGCGGCACGCCGGTTAAGCTCAACGACACCCTGGTCACAAATGGCGATGTTTCCTCCGATGGTTTGCAGTTCAGCCCCAACGGCAGCCGGGTTCTCTACCTAGCCGATCAGGATACCGACCAAGTCAATGAAATATACAGCGTCCCTTCAGGCGGCGGTTCGCCGGTTAAGCTTAACGACACCCTGGTTGCAGGAGGCGATGTTTTTTCCAGCGGTCTACAATTCAGCCCCGACAGCAGCCGGGTTCTCTACAACGCCGATCAGGACACCGATGGCGTCACTGAAATCTACAGCGTACCCTCGAGCGGCGGTACGCCGGTTAAGCTTAACGACACTCTGGTCGCAGGAGGCGATGTTTCTTCCGGCGGTCTACAGTTCAGCCCCGACAGCAGCCGGGTTCTCTACCTGGCCGATCAGGATACCGACGAAGTCTTTGAAATCTACAGCGTTTCCTCAAGCGGTGGCACGCCGGTTAAACTCAACGACACTCTGGTCGCTGGGGGCGATGTATCCTATAACGACCTGCAGTTCAGTCCCGACTCGAGCCGGGTACTTTACCGGGCCGATCAGGATACCGATGGCGTGATTGAAGCCTACCTCGTACCCAGCGAGGGTGGTACGCCTGTGAAAATCAACGGCCCGCTCGTCGCAGGGGGAAGTCTTTCTCCGGCATTTTCCGGCGCAGTACAGTTCAGTCCTGACGGCAGCAAGGTTCTCTATCTGGCTGCACAAGATACCGCCGGCGTTGCCGAAGCCTACATTCGCATTATCCGCGACCGGTCGCTGGGAGGCGGCGGTGATTGGGATACGCCTGGGACGTGGGACCAAAATGTACTACCCGACGAAGTGATGCAAGTTTTTATCGAATCGCCCGTGGTTGCCAATGCTGGTACGCCGCGTACCGTGAACGAGCTGATTGTCGCCGACGGTAGTGCTAGCCTTGCTCTTAAAACGAACGCGGACATTAACGCCACCAATGGCTTGTTTCTTAAGACTGGCATACTCAGCATCGAAGACGACGGATCGGTGCTTAACCTGGGCACCGATCCCCTACCTGCCGGTAGCGGGTTGCTCAACATTGGCTCCGATGGCAGATTTTCGATGGATGACGGGTCGGTAACGGCTGCCAATTTTACTAGGGCCGTGGGGGGCACCTTTGACTTTACAGGTGGCACGTTCGAAATCGACGGCGGCGATGGTGTTTTCAACTCGTCGTACGTTGTGGAAGGTCCACAAGCGACTGCGCCCGATTTTCGTGCCACCGACGGCGCCGACGTAGCCGTTGATTTTTCTTGGCAGATTGGCACTACCGCTGGGCAGTTCGGTTCGACATTCATCTCCGGCGTCAATGGCGCACGACGTTCAACCATTCGAGGAATAGGCGGCGGCGGCGGGGCTGATTTAGTTGTAGGACTCGACGGCACAGGCACCCTCACGGTATTAGACGGTGGGCTTGCCGATCTACGAGATGATTTCATCCTCGGTTTTAACTCGACCGGCAACGGCACGGCTGTTATCTCGGGCGTCAACGGTGCCTTCCGATCAACCGTAGAAGCCAACAACAGTGGCGGAAACTCGGCGGTTCAGATTGGCGCTTCTGGCTTTGGTGACTTGACTATTGCCAGCGGTGGACTTGTCACCACCAGCGGCGATGCTTGGGTTGGGCAATCTGGTGGCGCACTTGGGCTTGTTACACTCAGTGCCAGCAGTGGTGGATTCGACGCTACGCTTGAAGTGGCCGACGACATGGGCATCGGCGGAACGACTACCTCGGCGGGAGGTACCGCGATTGTCTCCGTCTTTACTGGTGGTCTGCTTGAAGTCGGTGGCACGACTCAGGTGTGGGACGGGGGTACGCTCACACTCGATGGTGGAAGTGTGATCACAACCGACTTCCAAAAAACCTCGGGCGCTACATTTACTTTCAATGGCGGCACCTTTGAAGTACGCAGCGGCGATAGCGTGTTCAATACATCGATGATCTACGGAGGACCCCAGGCCATTTCTACGCCAACTTTTAAGGCCACTCAAGGCGCTGACGTGGCCGTTGATTTCGCATGGCAGATAGGGGCAAGCGGTGGAGAATTTGGGGCAACGCTGATCACAGGTGTCAACGGCGCACGGCGTTCAACTATACGTGGTACAGGTGGCGGTGGCGGGGCCGATCTTGTCGTAGGAGTCAACGGTACAGGCACACTAACGGTGTTGGACGGTGGGCTCGCCGATTTGCGAGACGACTTTATCCTCGGCAACGGATCGACCGGCGACGGCACGGCCGTTGTCTCGGGCGTCAACGGTGCCTTTCGATCAACAGTGGAAGCCAACAACAGCGGTGGAAATTCGGCAGTTCAGGTTGGTGTTTCTGGCATTGGCGACTTGGCTATTTCCAGCGGTGGGCTGGTGATGACCAGCGGCGATGCTTTTGTAGGACAGTCATCCGGCTCAAACGGGACACTGACCATTGGTGGTAGCAGTGGTGGATTTGACGCCACGCTAGATGTAGCTGACGACATGGGCATCGGGGGAACAACAGGTTCTGCGGGCGGAACCGCAAATGTTACTGTCAACACCGGCGGCCTACTGCAGGTAGACGATACACTCAAGCTTTGGGGGGCGGGTACCCTGAATCTTTTAGGTGGCACCCTCGACGCAGCGACGATTGACCATACCGAAGGCGGTACATTCAACTTCACGGGGGGCAGACTGCAAGTCGACACATTTACCGGTAGCTTAACCAACCAGGGCGGTACCCTTGCTCCTGGAAGCTCGCCTGGCACGACGGCTATTACTGGCAACTATGATCAACCATTCGGATCGCTTGAAATTGAAATAAGTGGTCTTACAGCAGGTACGAACTTCGACCTTGTTTCCGTAACAGGTACCGCCACTCTTGGAGGCGACCTGACGATCGACCTGCTTAGTGGCTTCATTCCCGACACGAGTGATTCGTTCACGGTCCTCTCGGCGGGTGATCTCAGCGGTTCCTTTAATAACGTCGCCGACGGAGCTCGCCTCGCTACGGTTGCCGGCACGGCAGATTTCCTAGTGAACTACGACGGGACAACTGATACGGTCGTGCTGTCGGATTTTGCTCCAATACTAGACGGCGACCTCAACATAGACGGTTTTGTTGATGCCTCGGATGCTGGGGTTATGTTTGCAAATTGGGGACCGACAACACTTGGCTATTTCGATGGTAACCTCAACGGCGATGCTTTTGTTGACGCAGCTGATGCAGGGATTATGTTTGCAAACTGGACTGGCGATACAGGGCCGCTCTCTGCCACTATACCAGAACCGACAACGCTGTTACTGGCCAGCCTAGCAGGTTGTATGCTGCTGCAACGAAAGCAACGTATCTAGCTCAGTATAGACCTGCAAATCTGCTGATACTTCTGACGGTTGCCAAAATGTGCCGGTATGGTCGCCCGCGGCAAGAAACTTCACGTCGGCTAGGCGCAGAGGTTACAACACCGACAGCAGTTTGGAGCATCGGTCCGTGCTGGCGGTTGCATCATCCTCGGCAGGCAAGGCAGAGCCGAAACTGACAGAGGTGATTTTCACCTCTGCGCCCAAGCCCAGGGCCGTTCGGCGCGTGGGTTGCCCCCACCCGTGCGCCTTGGCGAAGGTAAAATGGTCGCACAATTCCAGGCTGGGGGGAGGACTAGTAGATCGAGTCGACGGATAGGTGACCATGCATGTGATCCCGGGCAGATCAGGAAGCCTAATTTCGCAAGAGGCCGGCCAGCTTTATCGCAAATAAGCAATCTCCGGCATCATGTCCAGTGCTGGCTAATGCTCGCAAACACCTTTACAGAAGGGCTTTGCGACCAGACAACGCTATCAAGGTATAGTGCGTGCCTGCTTCGGCGAGCGCGCACGATACCTTGATCGCGTTTTAATCTGTGAAATCGAGCTGTTGCTTAATTTTTGGCAAAAACACGTCACAATATAAAGGGTAGACATTATCTTTTCGAACTCGAGTCGCAGGCAGTTTTTTGCCGCTTTTTAGCATCGTACATAGTCGTGTTCTCTTACCGAGCCCCACGAGTGCAGATTTAGTCCGTAACCAAGTGTCATTGTCCATCCGGGGCGGCATCGCGGACGATCTGGAAGACTCGTAGCATCGACGGCGGGGGTAGCGAGCCGCTCCGTTGGCGGTCGTAATTGGGCGGCAGGACGTCCCACGTTAGGACATAGCGTACATTTGGATCGTCCAACTTGCCGAGGTCTGGTACTCGCCGAACGCCGATGCCCTCGAATTCGATCTCGGGCCGGCTTAGTTCGACGGGATACTCACGTGGCCGTGGCTTGAACTTCGACGTTACTGGTCGAAGCGTCGCCTCGTCGAACGCGACCCTGCCTCTGCCATAGTCGCGATGACGATAGCCTACCACCCACACGCTCTCCTTGGCGGGTTGGGGCGTGGATAGCTGAATGCCGATAAACGGCATCGAACCACCACCGGAAAATTTAACAGGCTTGTCCCAGGCGGTAATCACACTTCGTGTCCATTTGCCCTTATCCAGTCGAGTCACGTAGAGTTGCATATTGTCGTTCGCGTCGGACTTGTGGTACGCGATCATCGGGCGATGTTTCGAATCAAAAACCAACTTTGCGCCGCCGTGATAATTCCACCGTCCGAAGGGATTGGATCGACGATCAGACCCTTTGTCTGGATGGTCATCGGAAGCTCGACGTCCTCGCCGGCGGCAGTTTCCCAATGGATGAGATTGGGACTGCGAGCATAGGAAAGATTGTTGTTAGTTGCACAGTCAGGAGTATCGCTTCAGACCCAGATAATATGGAAGCGTTTGTCGGGGCCGAGCACCGGCCCGCCAGGATACGCGTTTCGTTCTCCTTGCCCTTCGAACAACGAAGTTTCGAATAGTCGTGACCAGGTCCGCGACCGCAGGACGTAGCCGTTGTAAAAGCGTCGCCCATTGCCGCTACCGCCGTCGCGGTAGTGAAAAACCAGCCGGCCCGATGTGTCAGATAGAAAATGTGGATAGGTACAACGCTGCTCGTTTTTGCCAGTCATCGGCTGTCGCTGCAACGTCGTGATATCGCCTGGGATGTCAGTGCGAAAATAGAGCAGCGGCACGCCGTGCATGTTGCCCGCAAGGTGCAGATCGCCATTAGCGTCGATTGCTATCGTAATGCCGTTATGCGAGTCCCACCCGACCTTTGATTCGAGCTTGACCGTCTGCCACTGGCGCTGGCCCAGAGTGCGAACTCCCACTGCCATCAGGTGCTAAGCATCGTAGTAGGCCACGTATTGGCGCTGCCCTTGGGTTAGCAGCGAGAACCCGACCGGGAACCACGAGGGTACGGTTTCGACATCATCCCGATCTGCCACGCGCCAAAGCGACTCGGCGGCACTCAGGCGATTTCCAGCCAAAATCACAATCAATGCTGCTGTACTAAGTACAAGCGTCGTCTTTATTTTCACATTATCTTCCTTTTTACAGCCAGAACGTCATTTCCGGCCAAGAATACTGCGTTCGCTATTCGTACCTGTGGAATCATAATCCAGTTGCCAGCGATTGGCCTATCATTTGCTTAATTTTTGCGAAAAACACGTCATAGTAGAGTGCAGGCAGAATAGATATCACGAACACAACTAGCAC
>Ga0315338_1002773_pt1 | contig 16477 bp, 16 predicted proteins | sample ASW8metaG_FD_204518 | JGI IMG/M metagenome (GOLD analysis project Ga0315338, IMG submission 204518) | Ammonia-oxidizing marine archaeal communities from Monterey Bay, California, United States - ASW #8 | ecosystem: Environmental > Aquatic > Marine > Coastal | place: USA: California | collected... | reverse complement strand
ACTCAGTAGCCCCTGTGATACGCAATCTCTCTTACGTTAAAAATTACACCCTTTCAACAACCTTATAAAAGGTCCTCGATCGGGAGGATCAGAATTCTCTGATGAACTGGATTTAATGTTAATGCAGGATAAAAATTTGAGTTGCTTGCGGTTATGACAAGACACTACTAGTTTTCTTCCACAACTATTACTGGAGTATTTTAGATGGATTGGTCGGAACGTCGATCCCGTTTCAGAGAGCTGTTGGAAGGTGACGAATGTTTACAACCAGCGTCAGTCTATGACCCCATTTCCGCTCGTATCGCCGAGAATTTAGGATTCAAAATTGGCATGTTCGCCGGCTCTGTCGCCTCTTTTACAGTGTTAGGGGCGCCAGACTTGATTCTTCTAACCTTGAGGGAATTTTCAGATCAAGCTTACCGTATATGCAGAGCCGGAAACCTCGCTCTCTTGGTTGATGCAGATAATGGCTACGGTAACGCACTAAACGTCCGTCGGACAGTGGAGGAACTAGAAACCGCTGGGGTCTGTGGGATGACCATTGAAGATACAGATTTACCGCAACGCTTTGGTTCGGAAGGCTCGCCAGGCCTTATTTCCATCGACGAAGGCATTGGTAAGATGAAGGCTGCATTAGATGCACGTCAAGATCCTAAGCTAGTCATTGCAGGACGTACCAGCGCACCCGCTACAACAGGTATCGATGACGCAATTATTCGTGCTAAAGCTTATGAAGCCATTGGCGTGGACGCTATTTTTTTTACAGGTGTTAAGACCCGTGAACAGCTAGAGGCACTCTCTACAAGCATCCACATTCCTATATTTCTTGGCAGCACCCCGGAGGAACTTGCAGACTTTGACTATTTGTCGGCAAGCAAGGTCCGTGTTGCCCTTCAAGGGCACTTACCCTTCATGGCAGCAGTAAAATCAGTTTATGATACTTTGAAATCACTAAAAGATGGTACCTCTCCGGCAGAATTGTCCGGCACTTTTTCACAAGATCTAATGAAAAAGGTTACCCGCAATGACGAATATCAACAATGGATAAATGAGTACCTTGCTAAATAGTAACTTTATGCCGCCTCAGAGTATTTCCTGACGATCATAGTCCGATACAAAACGAAAATATTTCATATTTTGCCAATTTTAAGCCCTAGGTATGTCTTTGTAGTATTGTCATCATCCGGAGCGCGCTTTAATATTGCTTGGAATTTGCGCAACGATTATAACCACCTCTCGGCGCAGCCTTGACCGGATCAGATTACAGGGCTGGGACGGAACCAGACTTGTAGTCAGGGAGACCCATCTATGCGGCCCGTACCGAAATGCCTAACCAGACCATTCAATTTGTTTGGATGGTACAACCGGGATCACGTCCGCTCTTGTGGTGGCAAAAGCAACCAAGCCATCGGTCCTTTCGTTGATAATAACCGGCTAACAATGGGGTAAGTTGATGTTCACTATCAATCCTTTTGCGGAGCTTTCGTCATTCATACCGCCCATTATCATGCAAACGTATATCGTCGTCATGATATTCATGGTCGCGGGTGGCACGCTATTTGATATCATTCATAAGAAGAGTGCCCTGTACTTCTTCCGCAATTGGCGGAATTCAAATGGTAGGGCGACGCGGCAAATCGGCAGCAGCAAGATGACGTCCTTGGCTATCCAGACCGCCGTGGTGGAGGTCCTGGCGTCCGGTGAATTCTGCAACATGAGGCGTAGAATTGCCCATATCTTGACGTTCTACGGCTTTCTGGTTTACATCGTCACCACCGTCATCCTGGTATTCTCGTACCCAACTCCCGCCACGCCGGCTCCTGTTATCCTGCCGATACTTTGGAACATTGGGGGCCTGATAACCCTCGTTGGTGGTTACTGGTTCTGGTTCTTTATCAGGGTCGACGTCGCCGCTGAGGGCAATTCGCCATTCCGCTTGGTGCGGGCTGACCTGTTCGTCGTTTCGCTTCTAGTGAGCGTGACGGTGGGTTTGGTGTGGGCGTATGTACAGGCGACGGGGAGCCCCACATGGGCAAACGTGTTCCTTTCTCTATACATCCTCTCTACGACGGTGTTCTTCGGATCGGTTCCCTGGTCCAAGTTCTCTCACATGTTCTACAAGCCTGCAGCGGCCTTCCAGAAAAGGGTCGAGCAGGCAAGTGGTTCGAGCAATCTGCCAGATCCCGCCGACAGTCCCGAAATTTATGGTAGCTCGGGCCAACAGCCTCGAAATTTCTAGTCAACCAATAATTGCTCTTCAATACAGGAGATAATGCAATATTATGCCTACTTTTGTTTATATGACGCGTTGCGACGGCTGCGGACACTGCGTGGATATCTGCCCGTCTGATATTATGCATATCGATACCACGTCCCGCCGGGCTTTTAACATTGAGCCTAATTTTTGCTGGGAGTGTTACTCGTGTGTGAAAGCGTGTCCGCAAAATGCTATAGACGTCCGCGGCTACGCTGACTTCGCTCCCCTGGGCCACAGTGTCCGGGTGCGCAGGGAAGAAGAGAAGGGAACTATTTCTTGGAAGCTGAAGTTCCGGGACGGCCGCCAGAAGGACTTCGTTTCACCGATCAGGACCACGCCATGGGGGTCGATTAAATCACCATCCGATTACGAGGCACCCGGCCCGGATGCCCTTAACGGCCAGGAACTTGCACACGAACCCGAGGCACTCAATATTGATGCGCTGCCCGCGCTAAGCCCGGGCCAACTCAAGCAAGGTTTGCCATAATGGGCCTGTTTACACGCAGAAAAACGATCTTCGTGGATTCAGATATCCTCGTCATCGGTGGCGGCTTTAGCGGATGTGGTGCGGCGTACGAATCCAGGTACTGGGGGCGCGACAAAAAGGTTGTCGTCGTCGAAAAGGCGAACATCGAGCGCAGCGGCGCCGTCGCTCAAGGGCTGTATGCCATCAACTGCTACATGGGCATGCAATGGGACGAGAACCAGCCTGAGGATCATGTCCGCTACGCCCGGAACGACCTCATGGGTCTGGTGCGAGAGGATCTAGGCTACGATATTGCCCGCCATGTCGACTCCACAGTGCATAAGTTCGAGGAGTGGGGTCTGCCAATCATGAAGGACGAGGAAACCGGCAGGTACCAGCGTGAGGGTAAGTGGCAAATCATGATCCATGGCGAGAGCTACAAGCCAATCATCGCGGAGGCTGCCCGTAAAGCCGCCACCGAGGTCTACAACCGGATCATGGTTACCCACCTGCTGATGGATAAGACGCGACCTAACAGAATTGCCGGAGCCGTCGGGTTCAACGTCCGTGATGGGAATTTTTACGTATTCCGATCCAAGGCAGTCATTATTGCTGCCGGTGGCGCGTCGCACATCTTCAAGCCCCATTCGGTCGGCGAGGGCATGGGACGGACCTGGTACGCACCGTGGAGCAGCGGCTCCGCTTACGCGCTGCCGATCCAAGTCGGCGCCAAGATGACACAAATGGAAAACCGCATCGTCCTCACCCGTTTCAAGGACGGCTATGGTCCGGTCGGTGCCTACTTCCTGCATCTCAAAACCACTACCGAAAACGCATATGGTAAAAACTACGAGCCCACCTGGTACGACTCAATCAAAGAATTGGTTGGAGATTACGTAGATCATCACCCGGTACCGACCTGCCTCAGGAACCACGCCTTCCTGCAAGAAGTCAAGGCCGGCAGAGGCCCCATCCGGATGGTGACAAAAGAGGCCTTCAAGGATCCACACAAGGAGCAAGTTGGCTGGGAAAACTTCCTTGGCATGACGATCGGGCAGGCCGTCGTCTGGGCATCGCAGAATATCGACCCCAAGGAAACCAATCCCGAGTTGGTCATGTCCGAGCCCTACGTCATGGGCTCACACGCTACCTGTTCAGGTGCCTGGGCGAGCGGTCCGGAGGACTACGCTCCCTCTGAATATCAGTGGGGATACAACCGGATGATGACTGTTGATGGCCTCTTCGGTGCCGGCGACGCCATCGGCGGTACTGCCCACAAGTTCTCATCGGGATCCTTCACCGAAGGTCGGATCGCCGGCAAAGCTGCGGTCAAGTATGTTAACGATCTGGGTAACGACCAACCTGAGATCAGTGAAACGGAGTACGAAAATCTCAAGGCGGTGGTCTACCAACCCATGGAGAACTACGAGGTCGGTCGTAATGAAATCACCGCTGGAACTGTTTCACCGAGCTATATCCTTCCAATTCATGGACTTCAGCGCCTCGAGAAGATCATGGACGAATATGTTGGTGGCACCAGTACGAACTACGTCACCAATGAACCAATGCTCACCCGCGGGATGGAGTTGCTAAGCATGTTGAAGGAAGACCTCAACCACATCGGGGCCGAAGACCTTCACCAGCTTCAGCGGGCGTGGGAGCTGCAACACCGGGTGTTGACCTCAGAGTGTGTGGCCCAACACACTATGTACAGGACGGAAACACGATGGCCGGGGTATTATTATCGGGCCGATCATCCAAAGCTGGATGATGATGACTGGCATTGCTTTACTCTTTCCCGTTACGACTCCGCATCTGGCGAGCGGAAAATGGAAAAGGCCCCGGTGTATCACATTATTGACTAAAACCAGGGCTTAATGACCATGATCATCGCCCAGATTACAGACACTCATCTCTCTGACGTCGACGCGGCGGATCCTAAATTCAGCGCGCGGGCGGAGAATTTGCGCGCATGCATCGCCGACATTAACGACCTTGACCCCTTGCCCGACGCCGTCATCCACACCGGCGATATAACCCAGCATGGACGGGCAGCAGAATTCGACCACGCCCGGGCGCTTCTTCAGTCTTTGGAAGCGCCGCTCTATGTTACACCCGGTAATCGCGACGGCCGGGAGGGTGTAATACGGGCTTTTACCGTCGACGGATATTTCATGCCTGATTACGCATTCGTCCATTATGCCATTGATGAGCATCCAGTAAGACTGGTCGCCGTAGACTCCCTTGGCAACGGGATCGGGCCCAAGGGAGATTTTTGCCACGATCGCCTAGCAGCGCTGGATGCTACCCTGGCGGAGGCTCCGGCTCGGCCGACTGTTTTATTCATGCATCACCCGCCGTTTGATGTACCGGCTGCTCCCGACCCATTTGCCTACCAGCGCCGTCAGGCGGTTGTTGACCTGGCGACGGTAGTTTCTCGACACAAGCAAGTGATCCACATTTTTGCCGGCCACATGCACCGACCCTGGACAGCAATGCTAGGAGGCGTCAAAGCCAGCACGGTGCCCAGCGTCGCGTCAGACCTCCGTTACGGCAGCTATCTGCCAACGATGGCTACACAGCCGGTCTACCAGATTCACCGGTTTGACGGCGATGAAGGTTTTGTCAACGAGCCCCGCCTGCCTGGTTCGGGCGTAAGCTATCCAAATACGTAACCCGGATGGTTTAAACGTATTTAATTGCCACCCATGTTTTCAGTTAAATTGTTGGTGAAATAAAGCTCGGCCGACGTATCCATTGATGAATTTCCTGACGACTTAACATTCCTATCCGCCTGCGGTGATGCTGAGAATCCGGAATTTTATGTGCGCCCCCAATCCCCCACGGTCTGGTAGAATTTGTCCATTTCCACGAATGCTGAAATAGCTTCTTCCGGGATGGTTTTTCCGGCATATTCGAAAGCGTCAAAACCGCAACGGAGCATGAACTGAAGTTGATCGCGAAGCACCTCGCCTACCGCACGCAATTCGCCCTTATAATGATACCTTTCCCGCAGCATTCTCGCGGTTGAATAAGAGCGCCCGTCTTTAAAAATGGGAAATTCCAATGCTATAAGATCAAAGTGCGCTAAATCATCGGATATCATTTCGGCCCCTTCCGCACTTTTCAATCGAATGCCAAGCGGTTCTTGACGCTCCATCAATAGTTTACGTTCTGACTGCCAACGTTTAAGCGAGACAATTACCTTGCCCTCCGCAGATAGCGGTGTATCGTCATCTAAATGGTTCCAACTGTCCCGAATAATAATGTTATTTTTAATTAGTGACATAGAGATTTTCCTTAAAAGGTTGCTTGCCAACACGCCGGTAGGCATCAATAAAACTCTCATTTTTCGCGCGTAAATCGACATAGGTTTCGACAACTCTCTCAATGGCATCAACTACTTCATCATAGGGGATTGCCGGTCCAATAATCTCTCCAATACTTGCATTTTCGTCGGCGCTGCCGCCAATGGTGACCTGGTAGTATTCTTCACCCTTACGATCGACGCCCAACAAACCAATATGGCCTACGTGGTGGTGGCCGCACGCGTTTATACAGCCGGAAATGTTCACACTTAATTCGCCAATATCATTTTGGCGCCTAAGGTTAGAAAAACGATTGCTAATATCCTGAGCTAAAGGAATTGAACGGGCAGTCGCAAGACTGCAATAATCCATCCCGGGGCAAGCGATGATATCGCTTATCAATCCAAGATTTGGCGTTGCAAGATTATGCTCCTTGAGGGTATTCCAAATACTATAAAGATCAGTCTGTTTCACATGTGGTAAGACCAAATTCTGTTCATGTGCCACACGTATTTCCCCAAAACTAAATTTCTCAGCAAGGTCAGCTACCACCTCCATTTGTTTCGCGCTAGCGTCACCTGGGATGCCACCAATAGGTTTCAGTGAGATGTTAGCAATTGAATAACCAGATTGCCTGTGCGGCAAAGTATTGCCCCGTACCCAATGGGAAAAATCTTGATTTTCGAACTCGAGATGAGAGAAACCCGCGTCATTTTTAGGCAAACTTTGGTAAGGCAGGGGGGCAAAAAATGCCCTTATGCGTTCATATTCACCCACAGGTAAATCGATTGCGGTGTCTCGTATTGTTTTCCACTCCTTCTCGACCCGGCGAGTGAATTCCTTCGCACCTAATTCATGTATCACTATTTTAATACGGGCTTTGTAGATATTATCTCGTCGACCAATTTGGTTATAAATACGAAGGATTGATTCCAGATAAGATAATAAAAACTGTTGCGGCAGAAATTCACGAATGGTTACCCCGACTATCGGTGTGCGACCCAATCCGCCACCAACAATCACCTCGTAGCCCATTTCACCGGCCTCGTTAATTTTTATTATCAGGCCGATATCGTGTACGCGTACCGCGGCACGGTCTCGTTTCGAACCGGTAACGGCAATCTTAAATTTTCGGGGAAGGAATGAAAACTCGGGGTGTAAAGTCGACCACTGACGCACCACTTCCGCTGTAATACGGGGATCAGCTATTTCTTCAACTGCAACACCGGCATACTGGTCTGCTGTGACATTGCGAATACAGTTCCCACTTGTCTGAAACGCATGCATTTGAACATCAGCTAAATCGGCCAAAATATCAGGCGTCTCCTTCAACTTTGGCCAATTAAATTGCAGGTTTTGGCGAGTTGTAAAATGTCCGTATCCTTTGTCATAGCGGACCGCAATATGAGCTAGCGCTCGCATCTGCTTTGATGACAACGTCCCGTAGGGAATAGCCACCCGCAACATGTAGGCATGCAACTGAAGATACAATCCGTTCATTAGCCTCAGCGGCTTGAACTCTTCCTCATTAAGTTCCCCTGACAGGCGTCGACGAACCTGATCACGGAATTGTTGCACACGCTGATTAACGAGACTTTGATCTACAAGATTATACACATACATCCGCATTTACCTCTCAAGTTTAAGCATCAAGACCTCACCTGCCTGGCGAGATCCGGCCTCACTGTCGGGCCTATTACGCGGATAAATTCGCGGTATTTGGTTGGGTTGTAGTACTCCCCTTTTTGTTCAATTTCGACAAGATACGAACCTACGACAATACAGGCCTCCTCTGCAGTGTACGCTTTGCTCAGTGCTTCATCACATGCTGCTTCATCGTTAAAAACCTCAGCATCTGATATACACTCGGACCAGTTATTATCTTTTGTAATATAAACAACGATTCCGTCCTCCAGGCGGTTGGCTGAGATCACCTTGGTTTCCATTTTATTCCCCTAAAATGCATGCGCATATCTTTCTATATGCGCATCGGCTTTGCGAGATTCCTCCCGGGATAGCGCCGCAACATCACCTATAATTAAAAGGACGGGACCTCCGATGCACTGCTCAGTCACCGTTACACCCAAAGTTTTGAGGGTGCCGTGCGTAATAATTTGGTCAGGTAGGGTCCCATTCTCTATTACGGCAACCGGCGTCTCAGGCCGCATACCGTGTTCCACCAGCCGCTCACCTATAACGCCAGCCTTTGCAACACCCATGTAGATTACGAGCGTGTGCCGGAGCGTTGCAAGAGATGCCCAATCGGGTTCCGTCCCCCCATCACACGTGCTGCCTGTCACAAAGCTAACCCCTTCAGCGTAATCTCGATGGGTCAACGGAATGCCGGCAGTCGCTGCACATCCGATCGCCGCAGTAACACCAGGAATAACTTCGACCTTTATTGAAGCCTCCTTTAGGACAGCCATCTCTTCGCCACCACGACCGAATACGAAAGGATCGCCACCCTTAAGGCGCACTACATTCTGACCGGTATGGGCCCGTTCCAGTATTAATGCATTTATCGCCTGTTGGTTCATAGACTGGTCTGCAGGAGCTTTTCCGACATAAATTCTCTCTGCGTCCCGACGGACATAATCCAGTATTTTGTCGCCAATTAAACGATCATACAGAACAACATCAGCGTCCTGCATAGCTCTTAAAGCCCGCAGTGTAAGAAGATCTGGATCACCGGGACCCACACCGATGAGAGCTACCGATCCTTCGGGTGTTGACCTGCCCACCCCGTTAATTATGCGCAGCATAGCTTTGGTAGCTTGGTGCTCTTGGCCTTTCAAAACGAGACGTGCAACAGGGCCGTCAAAAAATCCTTCCCAGAACCTCCGGCGAGAAATGATATTCGATTCTGCATTTGCAACTGCGTTTCTAAAACGCATTGCAAACTGTGCTAGACGACCAAGTCGGGAGGGTAAAAGTCCTTCTATCTTCTCACGGAGGCGGCGTACTAAAACTGGAGCTGTCCCGGAACTTCCGATCGCTATTAAAACAGGATCTCGATCAACAATACCAGGAAACACGACTGTCGAAATATTCGGTCGGTCAACCACGTTGACTGGAAAACCACCTTTGTGCGCCCATGAAGCCCACGCTTCGGCATCTAAAGGATTGGCCTCTGCCACAACAATCAAAGCAACATCTGACGAGCAAAATTTTGAAATAGCTTGAGATCCGTATACAGATGGCTCGACACGCAAGCGGCCAGCCGCCTCAAGGCTACGGATCTCGTTGTTAACCTTGGTGGCTATCACAGTCAGGCGAGCACCCGCACCTAACACCAAACGTATTTTCTGTGCAGCTACCTCCCCGCCACCTATAATAAGGCAATTCCGCTCATTAAGATCAGCAAATAGGGGTAAATATTTCATCTTACCTTTTTCAGAGTGGATTAAAAATATTCGTGCACATACCGGCCCTCGATAATCTCTCCAATACTTGCATTTTGTGTCGGCGGCACCGCCTAGAACGACACCAAATATATGGAGCTCCGAGTTTAAGCTTTGATAAAAAGTTCTGCTTTGACGAAGACCCACTGACACCAAAAATATTTTGGGATCGAAAATCGAAAATTGGCATGAGCTTAATTTCGATGGCTGTTATAGTGCTCTAATATTATTGATTAAGAATTAGCTAGGGCCTGATCCAAATCAGCAATAATATCATCGACATGCTCAATCCCGATGGACAAGCGGACATAGCCATCTGTGACCCCAGTTTGTTCCTGTTCCTCCGGAGATAACTGTGAATGGGTCGTTGAAGCAGGATGAATAGCGAGGCTCCTAGCGTCACCAATGTTTGCGACGTGGTAAAGTAATTTTAGTGAGTCTATAAACTTCCGGCCAGCATCCTTTCCTTCTTTTAGTTCAAAATTGAGAAGTGAACCGTATCCACCAGAAAGATAAGTGTCCGCACGGCGTCGGATCTCCCCTTTCTGTAAGGTAGGATAAATTACATTAGAAATTTTTCCGTGGGAAGAAAGATACTCGGTGATTTTCTCAGCATTCTCACAGTGCCTCTCCATTCGTAGAGGCAGCGTTTCCATTCCTTGAATTGCCTGAAAAGCATTGAAAGGGCTCATGCAGGCACCCACGTCACGCAAAAGAACCACGCGGGCTCTAATAATGTATGCAATGGGTCCCAGCGGCTTAACGGCTTCTGTCCAGACAGCGCCATGATACGACGGATCCGGTTCATTTAATGTTGGAAACCTTTCTTTATGACCTTCCCAGTCAAAATTTCCACCGTCTACTAATAATCCACCAATGGATGTTCCGTTACCGGTTAAATATTTCGTAGTGGAATACATGACGATCGCGGCTCCATGGTCAAGCGGGCGACAAATTATCGGAGAAGCGGTATTATCCATAATCAAAGGTACGCCAATTTCACGTCCAATATCGGCAACTTCCTTGATTGGAAAGACCTTAAGCTTTGGATTAGGTAAAGTTTCTGCATAATAGCAGCGAGTACGTTCATCTGTAGCATCACCGAAGCTTGATGGATCAGTGGGGTCAACAAATCTAGCTTCGACGCCAAAATCTTTCAGGGTATTGGCAAACAAATTCCAGGTTCCACCATAAAGATCTGTTGAACTTACAAAATTGTCACCTGAACGACAGAGATTCATGATCGAGTACATCGATGCAGCCTGACCTGAAGCTAATGCCAATGATGCAGCTCCTCCCTCTAAAGCAGTTACCCGCTGCTCGAGCACATCCGTCGTTGGGTTCATTATGCGAGTATAAATATTGCCCATTTCTTTAAGTGCAAAAAGGTTCTCGGCATGTTGTGTATCATTAAATTGATAAGAGGTGGTTTGGTACAATGGTACTGCAACTGCTCCTGTCTTCTCGTCACTCCGAAATCCGGCATGCAGAACTATGGTTTCTGGTTTGCTATAGGCTTCGCTCATTATTCTTTCTCCAGTTTGTTTATCGATTACTTGGGTTGAGGCACAAATCGAAGGTATGGCAACGGAGCATCCCATCCATCTGGATATTTTTCTTTAGCGGCCTCATCTGAAATCGAAGGCAGGATGACCACTGGCTCACCCTGTTTCCAATTTACAGGCGTTGCTACTTGCTGTTTGGCCGTAAGTTGGCAAGAATCAAGTAACCGAAGAATTTCGTCAAAATTCCGACCCGTACTCATAGGATAGGTCAAAGAAGCCTTAATTTTTTTATCCGGTCCAATAACAAACACTGAACGAGCTGTCGCATTATCCGCTGCCGTTCGCCCCTCTGACGTGTTTCCTGCTTCAGCCGGGAGCATATCATAGAGTTGCACAACTTTAAGTTCCGGGTCGGCAACTAGAGGATAATTTACGGCATGCCCTTGGGAATTTTCTATATCTTTTGACCACGCCTCATGATCCCTAACACCATCCACACTAATACCAATAACCTTGCAGTTACGCTTCTCAAATTCCGGCTGCAGCCCCGCCATATAACCAAGTTCTGTGGTACAAATTGGGGTAAAATCCTTGGGATGTGAAAACAAGATTGCCCAACTATTTCCGATCCAATCGTGAAAATTAATGGTACCTTGAGTTGTCTCAGCTGTGAAATCTGGCGCCTCGTCGTTAATTCTCAAAGACATTAGAATACTCCTTCAGTTTAAAAACGCGTTTTAGACGGACGATTTCAATTTATCTTATTAATTATTGTAAAAAATAAATAAGCTAACGATACATTTAGAAGAATCTTTCTTTATTGACAATCTTATTTCAAAAAATAGAATGATTTGTTCTATTTATTTACTTATTTAAGTAAGTTTTTTCTAATATAGGGAATCAATTGGATGGATCAAACGGACCTGCGAATACTAAGGATCCTGCAGGAGGATAGCAGTCTACCAGTGTCAGACGTGGCAAAGAAGGTCGGTTTATCGGCTTCCCCCTGCTGGAAACGTATCAAGAGAATGCATGATGAAGGGATAATAAAATATCAAATTTCAGTCCTCGACGCCGAACGGTTAGGGTTTGGATTAACCGTATTTATAAACATTAAAACCGGCGAACACTCTACGAGCTGGCTGAAAGAATTCTCTGCTACCGTAACTGCCATGCCGGAAGTAATGGAGCTACATCGAATAGCCGGAGATGTTGATTATATGCTAAAAGTCATTGTGCCCGACATGGCTGCTTTTGACGCTTTCTACAAAGGTTTAATTGGAACTGCAGCACTTACTGAAGTATCGTCATATTTTGCGATGGAGACGATGAAGGAAACGACAGCATTACCAATTTAGAACCCTTATTAGATCATGCGTGAGCTAAAACATCGGCTAATTCATTAAAGTTTTTCACAATTAAGTCGGGCTGATGCGGGCTTTTCCCAAATGGTCGCCTCCTACGATCTATAAAAACCGTTCTAAAACCCCAAGCTTTTGCGCCAATACAATCAAAAGCGTGATTGGCAACAAACAGAATATTAGTCCGTTCAGTACCCTTAAAATTACTACTGATTATCTCTTCTGCTTTGGAATAAGTTCTTTTATCAGGCTTGAATGCCCCAGCTTCCTGGACCGATATAGTTAGATCAAAATTGAACCCAATGTAACCTTTCGCCGCTTCCAACATGTCCCTATCGCCATTAGACAGAATGGATAATTTATAATTCTGATGTAAGCGCTTAAGGTTTGTTAGAATATCCGGAAATGGCTTTAAATTTTCAATTCCTGAAACAAGCGATTCTACCTCTGATTGAGTATATTCTATATTTGCTCTCGAGAGAACCTGACTGACGGCCCTGTGTCCAATTTGTCTATATGTAGTGTGACCTCGATCAATAAGAGAATCGATCATAGAATCTTCAAAATGTGTCCGTCTCCACCAAGTTACAAATTGGTTGGGATTACCTCCCCATCCCTTCCCTTGAAGAAAGGGTGTGACCATATCGGTGAGTCCCTTTTGTATGTCAACAATTGTACCGTATTGGTCAAAGGTTAGATGTTTGATTTCGCTTTTTAATGTCTCAGAAAGTGTAACGGTCATCAAAAAATTCTTTCCAATTTGTGACTATCTTTCTCTGGTTAGTCCATTGGGTATGATGTCTCTCTTCTTCCGCAGCGATCATCAAATTAAAAAATGGTCGGACAAAGTTTTTTATCACGAGATAAAACTCATTTCTTGTTACCTCTGCGTTTACTTCTGCGCCAAGCCCAGGGAAATTTAAAGGTCCCTTTCCAAAGGCCTGTTTTTGCACCCCTAGCAATCAATTCTTCATCCACATAATCTCTAGAATACTTCCGATAGGCCAACGCCCAACCCTCCCGTACCATCAGAGCATTGAGGTTAATACCTCCTACCGTACAAACAGCAATAATACGCCCATACCTGTCTTTATCCTTTTTCTCGCAACCAACTTTTTGTTCACCAATCATATTTACAAGCGCTTTGCGAGCTTCAATGCCGCAGTTCCACGTTTTATCTTTGAAGATACATGTTTGTTTAATTTCGGGTGCATCAATCCCGAATAACCTAACCCTAGTCTTACCAAACCTTATGGTGTCGCCATCGGTAACGCGTGCTTTACCGGATAATATGATGTGTTCTAAATGATTGCCAGTCACGTTAATAATTTGGGGCTCTTCTGTGCCTTCTTCCAAATCCATGACTTCCTTTTTGGATTTGAAATCCCTTCCTGAATATTCACCCTGATCGCATTGATACATGCTTGCCTGAGCGTCGCGATGACAACCAAAGGTATCTAACATGGCGCCATGTGCAGTGGAAGACTGGTGACCTGATACAAACCAAATCATAAAAAATATCATACACTTTATCATGTTCAGCATCTTGAATCTTTGACATTTCGAATGGAAGTTAAAATCTTTCAAGACCGAAATAAATAATTCCGAAATCATGAAGTATAGTGAAAAACACCCATGAATATCGGGGATAATAATGAAGCCACCATGTAATTTGGATAAGTGACAAATCAAATTTATATAGTTAGGCTTTTATTGTAACAAAGATTAAGAGTTGCCCAAGTTAACAGACACGGAATATCAGCCGATGCAGACTAAAATACCTTGTGTGATGATGCGTGGCGGCACATCTAAAGGTACTTATTTCATAGCTTCAGACCTACCAAAAGATGAAAAACTTTTGGAAAAAATTTTGTTATCGGTCATGGGTTCGCCAGACGTTCGACAGATCGATGGTTTGGGTGGTGCTGACCCCTTAACCAGCAAGGTAGCTATAATTCAAGCATCTGAACGCGAGGGAGTGGACCTGGATTATCTATTTGTCCAGGTTTTCGTAGATGAGGCGCGTACAAGCACATCACAGAACTGCGGTAATATTCTGGCCGGGGTTGGACCATTCGCTATCGAAAACGGTCTCGTTAAGCCAAGTGACCCAGAGACGACCCTGACAATTTATTTGGAAAATAGTGACAGTATTGCCGATATTACATTCTTAACACCGGGGAGCGTCGTAAAATATGATGGCGAAGCAAGAATAGACGGCGTACCTGGGACGGCGTCGCCCGTCATGATTAGTTTTCGGGATACCGAGGGTTCAACATGTGGTTCCCTGCTGCCGACGGGTAATTTCGTGGATACGATCGACGGTGTTGACGTCACTTGTATTGATAACGGAATGCCCGTGGTACTTTTTGAAGCAACGGCAATGAATAGGACCGGTTATGAAAGTCGAGACGACCTAAATGCGGATGTGGAACTTAAAAATTCGATAGAGGCAATTCGCTTAAAAATAGGCCGGAAAATGAACTTAGGAGACGTTACCAATAAAACCGTGCCCAAGATGACTATGGTCTCCCCTCCTCAGATGGGGGGAGCTATTTGCACCCGTTCCTTCATTCCGCATGACTGCCACGCAGCTATTGGTGTTTTTGCAGCGGTCTCTGTAGGTACGGCCATAGCGCTTCCGGGAACCGTTGCCCATCGCGTGGGGGTAATACCATCTGGCACTACAAAACTCGTTTCAGTTGAACACCCAACAGGTGAGATCTCTGTCAAAATGAACATTGATGAAACCGGAGGTAAAACCAAAGTTAAGAAAGCTGATATTTTAAGGACTACACGACGCCTATTTGAAGGACAGGTATTGGTTCCATATGGTGTCTGGAATGGAAAAATAAAATCAAAGTCACGTGCCACGGTATAGTAAGATGGATACTTGCCAGGCCCCTGACCCATACACTAAGAAGCCCAATATCACTTTACCCCCGAAAGCATGTGATGCCCACTGCCATGTCTTCGGACCGAGCGCCATCTTTCCCTTTCATCGTGACCGCAGCTATACGCCGCCAGATGCAGGAAAGGAGCTTCTAAAAAGTCTTCATAAAAAACTTGGATTTGAGCGTGCCGTCATTGTGCAGGCGACCTGCCATGGAGATGATAATTCGGCAATGTTAAATGCAATTGCGTCATCCGGTGGATCTTACAAGGGTATAGCAATGGTAAATGAAACAATTACGGAAAAAGAACTAGAGGGACTTCACGCCGGAGGGGTACGCGGTACGCGGTTCAGTTTCGCAAGACACTTATCCGGACAACCCGATTTTGAAAAAGTCCACCGCCTAACCCAAAAATATGCACCTCTTGGCTGGCATGCAGTATTATACCTAGAGGCTGAAGATATTATCGAATACACAAAAGAAATCACTACTCTCCCCGTACCAGTTGTCATCGATCATATGGCCCGTTTCAAAGTTTTAGATGGATTAAAACAAAATGCCTTTCAACGGATACTAGAGTTTGTCCAGAATGATGACTTTTGGGTAAAAATATCCGGAGCTGAACGCCTTTCAAAAACACACTACCCCTTTGATGACATTGTACCATTTGCCAGAGCTCTAATAGAAACGGCGCCCGACCGTATCATCTGGGGAACTGACTGGCCTCACCCCAATATCCTTGGCCAGATGCCCAACGACGGCGATTTGGTGGATATGCTTGAAAAGTACGCCCCAGATAAGAAAATCCGTGACCGCATCACCGTCCATAACCCGGCTCAACTCTACGGATTTGATGCGTGATATGGAAAATTCCGCTGAGAAAAGTTCTCCGAAGGTGCGTGATATTGCAATGACTGAGGTTCCCGAACCACCTAAAGCAGACTGTCGACCCGTGACTATCACTTATCATGGTAGAGACCGCATTGATAACTACGCCTGGCTTAAGGACGCAAACTGGCAAGAGGTGATGCGCGACACCTCCAAACTCGAAAAAGAAATCCGCACACATCTGGAAGCCGAAAACGCTCACACCGAGTTAGCTATGTCAGGTACAAAACAACTCCAGGCGACACTGACAAAAGAAATGCGAGGGAGGCTCGAAGAGGATGAAGCCAGCGTGCCCGCAAAGGATGGTGCATACGAGTATTCAACCCGATTTGAAACTGGCGGCCAGCATCCCATATTCTGCCGTCGCCGGGATCAACGTAGTTCTGAAGAAGTTCTC
>Ga0315338_1002772_pt1 | contig 16477 bp, 26 predicted proteins | sample ASW8metaG_FD_204518 | JGI IMG/M metagenome (GOLD analysis project Ga0315338, IMG submission 204518) | Ammonia-oxidizing marine archaeal communities from Monterey Bay, California, United States - ASW #8 | ecosystem: Environmental > Aquatic > Marine > Coastal | place: USA: California | collected... | reverse complement strand
CACGAAGAAGATGAAATTCCGCAAAGCGCCCAAATCAAAAAAACACAGGAAAACAAAACGGAAAGGGAAATAATCATCACCCCCCCTCTCCTAGAGTATCCCTCATTATTTCTCTCTATACAAAGTATAGCATGAAATCGAATCGTATGAAATACGGACAGGGTGTCGTTATGATACTTGTCGTCGTGCTAGTCTTGGTAGCAATGCGTTGGTTCTATCTTCATATGCCTCGCACAGCGATAGATGTGGAGGAATCCTTGTTACGTAAAGTGGTCAAGCCGGGAAAATATGTAGGTGAAGCCACATATAGTCCAACGCCCCTTTATCCCAATGGTTTAGTCACATCTAACGTTTTAGAGATTACAGAAAACGCAGATGAGAAAAACATCCAATACACAAATGAATTGGTGGCACGTGATCGAAAAACCGACGAGATTCATTATAAAATGGTCCGAAAAGGAAAATATTTTCAAAAACCAAGTCACGGTACCAATCTATTCAATACTTCCGAGTCATACATAGACGGACGGGTTGTCTCTACTAGTCACGGATATGCGACTGCGAAAACCGATAATTCAATTGATTTTACAGTGAATTCGGCATGGCATGTTATCGATGATGAATATACAAATGCAAAGAAGGATTTGAGAAGAGAGGGTGATGTGCTTTATGGAGATTTTACACACCCCACCTTTTTCGGAGGAAGTGCATTGACCTTTATGGAGAAGTATACGATGATAAAGGGATAAAGGGAACCATTGGTTCCCTTTAAAACCCTCCTTTATGTGAAGGGGGGGGGTAAGGGAATGATCGAAAGATGGGCGTGAGGGAATGATCGAAGGATGGGTTTTAGTTTATACGATTTGTATAATTTCAAATCGTATATAAATAATGCCAGCTCAAGAAACACTCACTTCGGAAGTTCCATCATCATTAAATCCGAAACAGATTCAGGTGATGGCCTTTTTAGCAAATGCCTTGGAAAAAGGTTGGACGGTGAAAAAGCGCGATAGCGAATACATATTTTCCAAAAAGCATGAGGGAAAAAGGGAAGTCTTCCAAGAAAATTATTTAGAAACATTTATTCATTCGAATTTGGATATGGATATTCTCAAAAAGGAATGAATATAGGTTGTAAATATATATATGGGTCTATTTAGGAAAAAGACTAATACTCGCAAAAAACGCAATGGAGTTACTCGCAAAAAACGCAATGGAGTTACTCGCAAAAAAACAAGATCCTCACGAAAAAGACGTGGTGGAGAATCTTCTATGAAAGGGACTCCGTCCCTGAGTGATTCAATGAAGAGAACGTTTCCAATGGTGACTAAGTTTCCGTCATGTCAAAGATGTATGGATGCGATGGATAGTGTGAAGACAGTTTCACCATCTAAAAATGCGAATACAGTTTCACTATCTAATCAACCGTATCAATGGACGGATGCTGATATATACAATTTAGGAGAGCCCAATTCTAATTCAAACTCGCATAATAGTGATAACTTATCCCCACTTGATAAATCACTTGATTTCAAACTAATAAAACATTATTCATCGACGAATATAGGACAGAATCCAAACAATCCTTATAGAAAAGGAGGTCCGGGTCCTAATAAAGTTTAGCGGCAAATGATTGTAAAATTGAAGACCAGTCATATTTTTCATTTAATATTTGGCGACTAAGTATTCCATGATTTTCTCTTAATGATGGATTATCGTAATATTGTATCAATGCATTTGTAAAATCAAGTGTAGAACAAATCTCCAAATATCCCCCATGATAATCGAGGCTATTTGGGACATAAATTTCGGAAATAGGTTGTATTGGCATAGAAAAATCCGGATTGAAAATATCACTTAATCCCCCAACATTACTAATAATTTGGGGTTTTCCGAGAGAGCCGTGCTCTAGATTGCATAACCCAAACCCTTCTCCCATGCATGTATTCATACCAATATCGCAGGCATTATATAAATAATTTAGTAATTCATCTGTCATGGATGCGTCTTTTGGGTAACGATAAAAATGATGATTTACCACAGTATCATAGGGTATTTGATGTTTAATGCATGAAATTTTGATTAAATTTTGGATATTGTATCCGGGTTGGGTTGGGCCTTCATGGAGATTCATATTCAAAAACATTTTGATTTTCGGATTCATCTGTTTCCTTTTTAAAAAAAGGACAAATGCGTCGATAGTTTTATCAATACATTTTCGATAATTATTTCGATTTGAATTCAAGACAATAAAATCATCCCTTCCTAAATTTAATTTTTCGCGTGCAATATGTTTTTCGACGGGGAAAAAAATGGTTTTGTCTATTCCGTGGTATAAAAAATCGATTTTATTTTCGGACACACCCATCTCCATTAAATTCTGTTTCCAACATTCGCTAAAAACGAGTATTTTATCAGAAAATCGGTTAACATGCTCTATTAAATCTATTTTTTCATAACGATAAACCAAATCTAAATACACTATTAATTTAAAATTTTTTTGAATATTTAGTTTCGTGAAATTATTAAATATACGACTGATAACAATAATATCGTTATAAATCAATACCATATCGGGTTTTACCTGTTGAATATATTTACATATGACGTTGACGCCATAAAGTTCGTTACCGATTTCTTCTTTTGCCGCATCGATTAAGGTAATATTGGGGTGAATATTGCGAGAACAGTTTTCGATATTGTTAAAATTGGAAATGCCAATGTAATAAATATCGTGACCCAGTTCGGCAAGAAAGTTGGATAAAATGTTTGCGATTCGAGAATAACCGATACCTAAATCGGGATAAGATGCAAAGAAAATGATTTTCATATGGATCCGAGTCGTCTTTATAGAGATAAATAGGACAACTTTAAGTGGTTTCGAGTCGAATCGACGTTTCAAATATGTTTTTCCCGAAAACGATAGAATCAAAATATTGGTATCAGTAGCATAATGCTAAGGAATCCAATATTTTGATTAACAAAACCCAAAAAACGCCTAAAGAATTCAGACCGTTTCCCAAAATAAAGAAGCTGCCGGTATTTATTTAGCCAAAGTTTGAATGGCATTTTCAAAACCGCCAAAATAATCGTTGATGGATTCTTTAGGCATTTTGTTTTTTTCTATCTATAATGCCTTGTGCGATTATTTCTGTAAATATGCAGTGTTTTTGTGTATAAACCCGTGAATTTATGCATACAACGTGCTGTATAAACGGTTTGCGTAAATTATCCCGTAAAAAGTGGATAAAAAATGCATTTCTCTGAAATTATTTTCTAAGAGTAACATATAAAATGGCTGGAGCACTCATGCAACTCGTCGCCTACGGCGCACAAGACGTTTTCCTTACCGGAACACCCGAGATTACTTTCTGGAAGGTGTCTTACAGACGCCACACCAACTTTGCTATGGAGTCCATCGAGCAGACCTTCTCCGGTCAAGCCGATTTTGGTCGCCGCGTGACATGTACCATCAGTCGCAATGGTGATTTGTGTTACCGCACTTATCTCCAAGTCACTCTTCCTGAGATCAACCAGTCCATGAAGGGTACCACTGGCGATGTCTATGCTCGCTGGTTAGATTTCCCCGGAGAGCAGCTCATCGCTCAGGTTGAGGTTGAGATTGGAGGTCAACGCATTGACCGTCAATACGGTGACTGGATGCACATCTGGAACCAACTTACCATGCCTGCCGATCAACTTCGCGGTTACTTCCAGATGGTTGGTAACACCACCCAACTTACCTACATCACCGATCCTTCTTTCGCTGATATCAGTGGACCTTGTGCCGCTGCTGGTGGACCTACCCAGGTCTGTGCCCCTCGCAAGGCCCTTCCTGAGACCACCCTTTACGTTCCCCTTCTTTTCTGGTTTTGCCGCAACCCCGGACTTGCTCTTCCTTTGATCGCCCTTCAATACCACGAGGTCAAGATCAACATTGATTTCCGTCCTATTGGTGAGTGCTTGTGGGCTGTCAAGACCCTTGACTGCACTTCCGGTCCTCAATCCGTTTCTGCTGCTTACCAACAGTCCCTTGTTGCCGCTTCTCTTTACATCGACTATGTCTTCCTTGACACTGACGAGCGTAGAAAGATGGCCCAGAACCCCCATGAGTACCTCATCGAGCAACTTCAGTTCACAGGTGACGAGTCTGTCGGTTCCTCTTCCAACAAGATCAAGCTCAATTTCAACCACCCCTGTAAGGAGCTTATCTGGGTCGTCCAACCTGATGCTAACGTAGATTACTGTGCTTCCCTCGAGTGCGGTCAAACTCTTTACAAGACCCTTGGCGCCCAACCTTTCAACTACACTGATGCCATTGATGCTCTTCCCAACGCCGTTCACGCTTTCGGTGGACCCGAACAGACCTCTGGTTCTGATGCCTTCATCACCAGTGCCGGTCTCTTCCAAGATCCTGGAGCTGCTGGAGGTGCCGACGGAACTGGTATCAACTACGCCGGAACTTTCGCTCCTGCCACTGGCCCTAACGGTGCCGGTGTCGATGAGGGTTCCTTCGTCTCTGATGCCGGTACATTCGTCCTTTCCGAGACTGCTCTCGATATGCATTGCTGGGGTGAGAACCCTGTCGTCACTGCCAAGCTTCAGCTTAACGGCCAAGACCGTTTCTCTGAGCGTGAGGGTACTTACTTTGACGTCGTCCAACCTTTCCAACACCACACACGTACCCCCGATGCCGGTATCAATGTGTACTCCTTCGCCCTTCGCCCTGAGGAACACCAACCTTCTGGCAGCTGTAACTTCTCCAGAATCGACAATGCTACCCTTCAGCTTGTCCTTTCCAGCGCCACTGTCGGTGGTACTGCCACTGCTAAGGTCCGTGTCTATGCTACCAATTATAATGTTTTAAGAGTCATGTCCGGGATGGCAGGAGTAGCTTATTCAAATTAATTTGACTGCATATTGCAGTATATAAAATATAAAAAAGGGTTTTACCCATAAAAACAAAATAAAATATAAAAAGGGGTTCGCCCACAAAACCAAATAAAAATTATGTAATTTTCGAATTACATAATTCCGTTATTAATAAAATAATTCCACTGTTTCTATCGTTATATCGGGAATATTACTTATCCAATATTCCACCTGTTGAAACAATGCGTTTATTCTATCTTCCCATTCTTCCTTTTTCGCATTACGTTCTTCCAGTTCCTTAATTCTAGCATCTTTATCCATTGTTATACTGTATAGTGAAAAATGTTTAAATAATTTGTATAACTATACTATACGCCCAAAGATGAATTCGTATCAACTCAATCATACATTTGATTATGTGAATATCGCAAAAAAACAAGAGGAATGGAGAAGAAAACAGTTCAGTATATTTTATGGTTCAGGAAGACCTATATTTAACATTTGCGAAGAAACAGAACATTTACGATTTCACCGAAGTCCGGCCCATACAAAAGATGCGAACATTCGCACATACATAGGTAAAGAAACAAATAAGTCATATAAAATTGAATGATTTTTTGCACGTAATTGATTTTATACAAACACTTTATAGTAAGAATGGACGCAGCACAACAGTACATCAAACATCGAAATGAAAAAAAAAAGCGTGCGAAATCAAAGCCAATCGAAAAAAGTGCAGATACAGAATATATAACATCAAATCTTTCACAGTTGGAATGTGAATGGTTTTCGAGACTTTGTCCTAATTTTACTGAAACGCGTCATATATATGAAAAAAAATCGAATTAATTAATGTAACTGGCAATTTTCTGGTATAACAACAAAACTATATCCCCAATAGTATTTGTGCCATAATTAACGTTGGATGATTTGTGATGTTTCCAATGAAATTCACTATAATGTATATTTTTGTATCCCGAATGGTCGATCACAACGCTAATGGTAGCTATCATAAACCATAAATTAGTTATAAACCAATTAGAGCCCGTTATTATTGGTGGTATTAAAAAGGATGGTAAATTAACCAGCATAAATTCGACAGGATGTGCGTATGCCGCCGCCAAAGCACATGTATTCGTCCATTCATGATGAACTTTGTGAATTTTTGAATATAGTATAAAATGCGACCAATAATGCATATAATAAAAAATAGATTCCCCTAATAATCCATTAACTCCCAATTTAATAATATCAATATACTCAATGGATTCAAATAAAATAGTGTTATTTCGCCATTTCCATACAGGAATTAACATATACATGATTGGTAAACTAAAACAAAATTGCAAATATAAAACATGATAAAACGTTTTTTTATACAACATCCAATCTATATTTGTATCAATTCGTTGGGATAAATCTCCGTAATAATCGCGTAAAAAGTAATATCCTGAAATGGACCAATATACAAAAAAAGAACATGCAAATGGAATGGTTACATATGTATTGATATCAGTCATATTATAAAAATAATAAGTGTTCTCTTTAATACAGTAAAAAACAATATTTACACTAGTTCCGACATCCGGCCCTCATCTAGCTCCACACTCTCTCGCATCGCGTACATACATATTTAATTCGGCGATAGTTTTTCGTTTGGTTTTATTGTATTGTTCGAGTATATTGTCTATTTTCTCTCTGTTATCGGGATTTTCGTATTTTTCTTTCAAAATGTTGGTCCAATCGAAGATAAAATGGTCGAAACGGAACTGATCTTCTCGTTCAAAATTCCATTTCCAGGTGTATGTCGTTTTTCCATTCTGTCGATTTCCGTACATAGTAAAGTACTGTGGGTCTCGTCGATGTAGGCATGTGAATTGATGTATGTATTCGTCTTCGTCTTCGTCTTCGTCTTCGTCTTCGTCTTCTCTCATAAACGCAAGCATGTATTTGCGTGTAGGTTCGTTTGGATATAGTGCACAAAATATATTGTCTTCGGGAAATTCGATATGGTATGCGTAAACCAAATCCATCATCGTATTTTCAGCACATTTGAGTCGATTTATGTATCCCCCGATAATGACACCAAGGGATTTCGACAATTGTTTCCACTTTCTTTCCATAATTGGTTGGTTCTGTTGATACTTTATCTATTACAATGAAAAGCCTTTCAATTTTACGACCGATACTTGGCAAATGTTTTCTCGAAAAAAACATATAAATACATTATTGGGTTGGTTATATAATATACATGTCAACAATCAAACACAAAACGCAGAATGGACTGTTAATGGATAATCTCATGGCTTTTTACAAGAACAAGGACCATTTGACTTACATGATGAATGTCATTGGAGGAGATACACATATTTCATTGCGAATCGTGGATTGGTTTGTTACAAATTACGCAAAGAAATATTATACGGTATACGATTTGACTGACGGTGATCGAACATCCCGTTTCAAGGTATACAACGATTACAAACTGAAGTTAAAGGCTTACTCAAAACGTAGATTTGACCCATTTTGTCGATGGGAACGCATACGAATTCCTTATGATAATGATAATTATATGGAGACCACCATCGGTCAATTGAATTTTTTCAAGTGGGCCATCGAACATAAAATAGTGGATTTTATTAAAGAGAATTACGATGATATTGAGCGTGACATGAATGACCGAAATAGTATTTCCAAGAAAAAACAGAGTTTAAATACACACGAAACGACAAATATTACCTTACAAAATGATAATGGAAAGACCCGTAAAAAGCGAGAGGAGTTGTCTATTTCGGCATGCAAATGCATCAAAAAGGAAAATGTGAAAATCGTTGTGTCGTTTCATGATTAGTATTGCACTCTATTTATTTGTACGATTATCCAATACATAAAGACTCGCGCCCAAAGTACCAACTTGTTGACAATGCGGGCATTTACAGAACCCTTTCCCTCCTCTATATGTTTCTTCACAATACGCGTGTAATGTTATATTGCAACAATAACATTTGACCAAATCAATGGATTCAACTGGGTCCCAGCAAACTAAGCATGTTTCTGTATTATTGCTCGATGTGTTATTTCCCATTATAATTGTAATATTATACCCACTATTGAATATGTAATATATTAGATCAATTTTATAATTTCGAATTATTACGTATTAAACATTTATAACATCTATAATTATAGATGTTATTACTTTTAAGAGGACACATTCGAAATAGTTTTGATAGCAAAGATTTGTATCTCTTTATCGAGCAGTTATATCGGATAGATTCCTCACTCAAAATATATATACATACATGGAACGTTCTTCAAACTAGTCTTAGTTGGAGAGATGTCGATATGAATATTACACCTGTATCAAAAGAAATGATACATGAATATTTCGGCCTGTTTTCAAATTTGATTCAACATATTATCATAGATGATGACACGAAGATTCAATTGCATGGTAAGAGTGATGGATGTGTAAGTTTAAGCAAAATGTCGTTACGTGGCTGGAAAAATTATTGGTATGGTAAATATGCACTTATTAAATATGTAAAGGATGTGAATGAATTCATCGATGATTCCATGGTGATCAATACGCGTTTCGATTTATTTTCGAATCCGAATTTTTGCGGAATAAGATACGATATACAACCAGTGATCGCTTTTATAAAAACCTATTTTCAGAGTAAACTTGTCAAGAATCAATTTATTTACGATTATCCTGAATGCAATATTGACAATATTTATATTGGTCCAATAAAGAAACAATATCTATTGATCTCGCAATTTCATTATTTACTTGATACTATTCTCAAGGTGTATGGTAATATATATAATCATGAAAAATATGTTTTTATGGTAAATTACGATTTGGATTCCAATCACTAAATTAGCCTCTATTCTTTTTCCCGCGTAAATATATAGAATGGAAAAATATCATCGTGCGTTTAATATATTTTTATTTTGCATTTTATTCGTTAAAATAGTGTATATTGGTTGTATGTTTGCGGGTGTATATATTAATCGTGGGTATAACAATGATTTGAAATTGCAATTAGAAACATGCAAGGAATATTTGCATGTTGTTTTTACCATGTCAATGGGGGTATTATTGATCTTATTATTTAGTAACCTTATTAACAAGGGTGAGGTATGTGTTGATGGTCACTTAAAAGTGTATTTATCAACTTTCGGTATTTTATCATTGTTAGAATTTATTCGCAAGTAAACTAATAATATTTGTGTTTTTTATTATAATCGGTTAGCATATAAGATGCTAACTGATTTTTATAAGTATGTTGTTTCTTTTTTTGAAAAAGGTGGGTCATCTGAAATTCACCCTGTAAAAGATACTGAAATTTTTGAACCTAGTCTAGAACCAATCAAGGAAGAGGAACCAATCAAAGAAGAGGAACCAATCAAAGAAGAGGAACCAATCAAAGAAGAGGAACCAATCAAAGAAGAGGAACCAATCAAAGAAGAGGAACCAATCAAAGAAGAGGAACTTACCAAAGAAGAGGTCGAAGAAGAGGAAAAACGTGCCGAGAATGAATTAGAACATTGTTTTCTTACATTTTTTTAATTCGTCCAGATCTCATCGATTAACCCGTATTGAATACACTTTTCCTTATCCCACCAAAGGTCATGTTTCAATACATCAGCTAATTCTTTCTTTGGGATTGATGCATTTTCCTTATAAATATCTTTAATACGATTCATGATAGATTGTAGATTTTTAAATTCATCTTCAATCTCAGCCATTTTTCCCCAACAGCCAGATGATAGTTGATGGATTAACATATAAGCATTTGGGCGCATGAATCTCTTTTTGCCAACAACACTCATAAGTGTACCGGCAGAAGCGGTTGCGCCTTCGATAATTGTGTGGACCGGAACCTTGCTATTCTGAATGACATCAATCGCGGTCATTGCATCAAACACAGACCCACCGAAAGAATTGATGTGAAGATAAATGGGAATATCGGTAGTGGAATAACGATGATTCATTAAAATACATGCTTCTTCTGCTGCGCGCAAATGATTGATTACTTGGAAAATAGATCCACGATTCACTTCAGCGTGAAAATATACGTGATTGTTCTCGCGGGAAATTTGCTGATTCTCCTTGTTGTCTCCATTCGTAAATCCGCTATCTTCGTCGTCATCGGACTCGTCGGAGTCGTTCTTCTTGACTGCGCGTTGCTTTTTTGGACCATTATCGTACTTATACATAAATCGACTCATGTATAAATATATAGGCTTCATTATTTAAATTGATTTCATAACAATGTTATATTTTGCGAATTCTGTTATTTTGGCACAGGAAAAGGGCGCTGGTTTTGCAATGGCTTTAGTGGTTCTGGTAAAATAAGGGGTACGTGGCGATCAATAATAGATGCCGAGTCCAATATTTTCAAATCCGCTTTAAAGCTATGTTGTGGGTGGATAAAATTGTTTGACCCAATGCCAAATAAAAAGGATTCAATATTGGTCGGGTTTTCAGAAAGGGTGCTATCGGGCATATGACCTTGAATCAATCCAGAGCCGGCTAAATATGTATGGGCGGCATACATTTTTTCTGGATTGGTTGTATAATCAGAAATAGTAATATTTTCACGTACTTGTGCCTTGTAATTACCTGTGGTATTTTTATTACGTGTGGAAGACATTGAGTATAGTATATGTATATATAAATAAAAACCAAGGTATTGGGCTTGTCGAGATTTCCCACCTCAATTTAATCGATTTGCTCCTTTATCCGTAGGTAATTTACATTCATCTCGTTAAAAGACTCCTTTTGTTGAAAATAGGATTGAATGCATTTATGAAAGGATTGTAAATAATCATAAGAAAAGAGCACGGCTAGTCCAATCGTTTTGTCTAAAGAGAACATGTGTGATGCTGCTTTTTCGTATAAATGCATGAAAAGAGGATGTTTGCTAGTATTTTCATAAACATAATCCATGGCTCTTCTAGCAGCCAATTCGTCGTAGTCATTTTCGTCACGAGTGATGTCATCAATACTATCATCACTGTCTTCCGATGGAATCATGCAAAAAATACAGCGAAGACATTCGCGATATTCAACATCATTATTGTAAGATACGTCTAAAGTAATTTCGTAGGGTGTTTCCATTATAATACTTCACGATTTGACGTTTATATTGTTTTGGATTAGGAAGACAAAACAATATCTTGGAATCTCGTGGGAAAAGATTGTGAGAAGGTTATATTCACACAATCGCGCATCTACTTTTTTGAATCTAATTCCCATTTCTATTTCTATTTTTCCAAGATTAAAATTAGACAATTACATAGAACCAGAAGTACTCTTTTTCTTATAATAATCGACATTGGATTCGCGTGTCGATGAACCACCACGAGGAGCGTTCAATGCGGCCTCTTGGACGGGTTTCTTTTGCATCTCGGCATTAAATTCGTCACTTTCAGGGTGTAATTCGTATTTTGAGAAAGTATCCAAGGAAGGAGTTGCACTTTTCTTGTCCTTCATGGAATCTCCTTGAAGCATCTGTGATTCTAGTGTGGGATCGACAGATCCGCGACCCAAGAATGGCACTGTTGCGAATTGACGTTGCATCAAGCTTAATCTAGAAAGATTTCTCCCCTGTGTGCTGTCAACCAATAAAGCACTTTCATCTTGGACGTGTCCTCCACCAACACCAGCGCCGCGAACACCAACCGGAACCATACCGGGGTGATCTAGAGCGAAATTGACCTGTGACTGTTGGTTAGAATAATCATTGGCAAAAGGATTTCCGGCGGCAAGTCCAAGATAATTAGCACTTTGTATTTCGTCCTGTGTTTTAGACGGGTCATCATTTCCAATGCGATCGGAAGCGAAAAATGTGTACGACATAGATTTAACCATTTCTTATACTATGTGTATATATATTTACTTGTATTTTCGAATGTAATTCATTCGAAAATATATTCAAGGATGTAAAACGGACAATTAACTATTTGCATTGATCCACTGAGGACTATTTTTACCAAGAGCAAACATATTACCTTCTTTTGCAGATATCATATCTCCGTAACAAAATTGTGCGAAAGCACCTTGGTCGTTTGGAATGGTCGTATTTGCGTTTGAGTAAAAGGGCTGAAGAGATTGTTCGAAATCAAGTTCATCGCCTAAATCTCCGAAGAGTTTATCCGCAATATCCGGTTGTCCTGGATTTTGTTCGACAACCATTTTCTTGGCATTCTCTAAAATGGTATCCGACCCTTCTTCCGTAAAAGCTGGTGGTGCCGGTTTTTTATGAACGTCATATCGATAGTCAGGAACAAGGACATTTGATAAAGGGTTTTCCGAAGTGGGTTTATCAAACGTTTTACTAAATTCTGCGGGTGTCATATTGAAATTTTGTTCCCCGCTCATTACATTCATCGGTATGTGGGGACCCATCGCCGGTAATGATGGGTCGGGTGTCATATATCCCCCACCTAAACCTTCCTGCTTTCTATAAGCAAAATGCAAAAGAAATATAGCTAGTACGCTGATAGAACCAATAGCCATAATTCGCATATTTTTCGTATAAAGGAATGCAAATAACGTCATTACAACGACGAGACGAGTAATCGCATTTAATTTTTGAGTAAATGTCATCCCTTCTACGGGAAAAAATTCCAAGACGTATTTTTGATTCAATAAAATATTGGGGTCATTCGTCCAAAAAGGAATCATTTTCTTTGATTTTTTTTTCAAACGTGACAAATCTGGCAATTTTGCGGGAGTTTCATCGTTATGAAACGCAGGAAGCGAGCCTTCACAAGTGTCTTGCTGACATTTCGTTTCTCCGGGTTGTTTGAACGGTTTTTCTATAAACGGATCACCTTGAGGATATAAACATGAGGATCCCGATTGTTCTAAATGGGTAACAGATGATTGGACCATATATATATTCTTTCTTATAAAAATTGTATAGGAAAGAACTAAATAAAGGGAACCAAGGGTATAAAAACCCCCTTTCTCATTTTCCCTTTTACACCGATGAAGATTTACATCTTCAAATGTGTAAATCGTTGAAGATGTAAAGCATCGATTAATCAAGATTGCGTCTGCTTTGGGATGTTCGATGTAATCGAAATTGATCCTTGGACTCGGTTGTGAATCGCTGTTTGGCGGATACCTTATCTTGATCAGCATATCGACCAACTATGACTCTGTTCGTATTACCATTACAACTTATGTTACTCATGTCAGTTTCGGTCTCATGTGAATGAGTACTAGAACCTAGCGCAGCACTCATCGCGTGACTACTATTATTGAGTGAATGAGAGCTATTACTAAGCGCGTCATCATCCCCGTAAAGACGAGAATCATAATTTACTTTGCCTTTTCTCATCGCTTCCGCTATCATATCAGCTCCAATATTACTTGCTTGTAATTCTCCTTCTAATTTAACACTCTTTTTTTCAAAATCCATACTATATATAACAACAAATATTTAGTTGTATGTGATATTACTATCCGTATGCGAAGCTGTATTCGAAAATATGAGATTCTTACCAATTAATGGTTTAATCCTTAAACGATTTAAGGATATTCATGCTAATATGAATGTAATGGGTCAAGAAATCATAATGTTATTTATTTTTATATTAATGATAACATGTACGTGTTTTATATTAATGGAGTGTGAATTCTGCATATGTCATGAAAGTGAAACACATCCTATGTCTGAAAGTGAAACACCTCCTATGTCTGAAACGGAAGAACTATGAGTTTTTGTGTTTGGTAATACACCAAACGCAAAATTAAATTTAGAACAAAAACGAACACCATGTTGTAAAGGGAACCCTAAGTTCCCTTTATTTGAAAAGTCTCACATTTATCCGTTTGAGGTACAATTTGCAAAACGCATTTTGATTTTTTCCCCACCACAGGTTCAGTGCACCCATCTTCTATTTTCGTCTTTGTTTTCACTTGACCCGTACAACGTGCCCGAAAATGTTCGTATCGTTCACGAACATCTTGAAAGGAAAGGCCCGATTTTTTCCCTAACATTTTATTCACAACTTCATGTAACTTATACATATATTTCGAAAAAGTGTCACGACTCTTCATGTGACTCCATAATAAGGGCAATTTCTTAAAATTTTTCTTCAAATTTGTCCTACATTTTCCACAAGGTAAAACATTCTCTAAACTGAGGACAAAATCGCGATATTCTCTTTTCTCATCACACGACGGGTGTATAGGATAATTGAAACTAATGGTGTGGAGAAAATGCCATGCACCTGGACCCCAAACACTTGTTACCATACCGTCATTTGATTCGTAATGTTTCCGTGTATATATACGTTTCTTTTTACTTGATGTGGAACGTTTTTTCCTTTTGGTGTGTGAAGATTTTCCCATATTTGAATTCAGATATACTATTTAGACAAAATAACCCATTCGAACGGAATCATTGTGTCAGGTATTCGATTATTTAATATCCAGATTCCATATATAATGGCGTCTATTATCGACATACTGAGTGAAAAATACATAGAACCAAATAAAACCTATTTATTAGCATTTCTTATGCTAATTATCTTTGGAGTGGCTGGATATTATGCATACAAATGGTTCGGACAACCGGTCATTGAAAACCAAACCACACAGGACATGGCAAATTACAATGGGCGAAAAAGTGAATCAAAGGTGTTGTTTTTCACCGCCGATTGGTGTCCGTATTGCAAACGCGCCAAACCCGAATGGAATGATTTTGTGAAAACGTATCATGGAAAGGATGTGGGTAATTATGTCATCCAGACGCAAGAGGTTGATTGTACGGAGGGAGATTCCCCTCTTATCCAAGAATATGGTATCGATGGCTACCCCACTGTGTTATTGATAAAGGATGAGAACCAACGTGTAAATTATGACGCCAAGGTGACTAAATCAAATCTGTCAGATTTCGTGGAAAAAGTATTACAATAATTCTGATTTGCTACAATCCGTCCATTTTTCAATATGATTTTTGGCTAAAACGCGTCCCATTTCCGCCCATTCGGCTCGACATGTTTCTGATTTACAAAATTCGAATATTTCACCAATATTAATAGATGGCGAATCGATCTTGATTTCATATGGAATGATCGAACAATCCTCTCGTTGTATTCGATAACTTACTTGACCGAAAAGGATGCCAATATATTCCAATAAATTGGAACTGGTTTTCATTTTTTCCGGTTCATCTGTAATTTTGTATATCCCCAAAATTTCTTCATGAGGATATAGATCAAGACATTTTTCAACGGGATAATTTAGGAATACACCTCCATCAATATAAAATTCACCGTCTTTTTCAAAAGGTTTGAAAAATATAGGAATACAACCAGAAGCATACGCCGCTTCCAATAACGTCCAATTAGGATGTGTTTTATGTGATAAATCTACAGCGTCGAATGCATTTACAGAAGTTGTATAAATATGAAAATCAATATTGGTTTTTTCATAGAATTCTAGCAAGGTAATATCTTCTGATATATCCATTCCTTTAAACAAGGGTCGAAATAGTTGTTTAAAGGTGGATATATCATAAAATCCATTCGTATTAAAGGAATTCAAAATCGAATATATATCATAGTGAAATAAATGATGCCAAGGACGCTTTATAATGTAATCGTCTAGTTCTTTCCATTCATACTGTAAAAAAATCATAATACAAATAACGACACCCATCGAAGTCGCATGACACGACTGTAAATCATTCACCGACCATAATCCTTGTTTTTGTGTTTCCTGCAATGAACCATAAGCCTTTAGTCCGTAAGTACCTCCACCTGCAACAACTAAGTGTTTGATTGTAATTTTATGGACCGGTTCTTCCGAATCGACCTCATTGTCCTCATTTTCAGCCTTTTTTTCATTATCTTGGACGTCCATATAACAAACATATAAACATAGTGTTTATATGTTTTCCTTTTTTTTCATTATATAATGCAAATACATGTCTTGCTTTTTATACACAACCGACGATGACAATATACAAAACATAAATATTGATGAACTGTATGATAAACAGCAACAGCGAGATTTACGTCAAGTTTCCATATTTAACAAAATATTGAATCGCATTCATCACCGTATCAAAATTACCTCTCGAAACAAAAAACACGATAAACATATATGGTTCACCATCCCGGAATATATATTTGGAGAGCCGGTTTATAACAAGGCTGATTGTATCGCCTATGTTATTGCCAAATTAGAGAGTAATAAATTTCATATTCGATATATTCATCCAAACACGCTGTTTGTATCTTGGGAAAATTGGGTTCCGTCTTATGTACGGTCTGAATTTAAGAAAAAAACGGGAATGATCTTGAATGAAATAGGTCAAGTGGTTGAAAAAGCCGACGACGTTGAAAATGTCAATGAAGATCCTAACTCTCGTTTATTAAATACCGGAGGTCCACCCGCCCAAAAACCGAAAAAGGAGTATAATGATGTAAATGAATACAAACCCACCGGTCAATTCATTTACCGTCCTGAATTTTTTGACAAGATTGAGAAGAAGATCACATAAATATTACGTTAACATTACATATTTGACTAATTAATTGGATGCGATAAATTAAAACATTGCGTAATATCACA
>Ga0315338_1002771_pt1 | contig 16486 bp, 17 predicted proteins | sample ASW8metaG_FD_204518 | JGI IMG/M metagenome (GOLD analysis project Ga0315338, IMG submission 204518) | Ammonia-oxidizing marine archaeal communities from Monterey Bay, California, United States - ASW #8 | ecosystem: Environmental > Aquatic > Marine > Coastal | place: USA: California | collected... | reverse complement strand
CCGCAGAGGAGCCCGTGACATGGAAGACTGGGTCCTGCTGATCGAGAAGGGAGACGAGATGCGCCAACGAGTGCCGCTCGTCGTGTTTCCCCATGTGCTCGGCCGAGCGGGGCACGCAGATACCGGGTTCGAGAGCCCGCATGTTTCCCGCCGGCACGCGGAGGTGTTGGAATCGGGCCCCAGCCTGCTGATTAGAGACCTGGGGAGCCTCAATGGGACCTTCGTCAATGATGAGCGCACGGACAGCTCAGGGACTGTGCTCAAACCTAATGATCGCATCACGCTGGGGAAAGGTGTGGTGGTGCTCCGAGTGATCAGCAACGAGAAAACAATCTTCCAGGACGAGACAAGCTCAGATCCTGGCCCGATTCAGATAGACCGCGGCACCCACGACGTCCGAGTCGCTGGGAAGCTAGTCTCACCACCGCTCGCCCACAAGGAGTTTGAGGTCCTCGCGCTGCTGGCGGGTGCCTATCGGCAGTTCTACCCTAATCAGGAAATCGCGCGGGCGGGGTGGCCAGAGCGCTTCGGTGATGTTAGTGATCTAGAGATCCAGCAGATCATCAAGCGCCTCAGGAACCGCATTGGCCCGGATCTTATCGAGAACCGGCGCAACGTTGGCTACCGGCTCGCTTAACACAGCCCGCTCAGCGGTCACACACGCCCTGATGCACCCAAGCCAGGAGCCTTCGCTCACTGGCTGAGGCCGTAGCCCCCCAACACGAAGCGCTCTTCAAATGCTCGCCAGAACCGTGGCCGCTATCTAAGGAAAACTTCAGGTTCGCATCTGGTTCGCATCAGTTTTCTGGCCCTTATGCAGGCCATCCTGTGTCCGTGCGATGCACACAGAAAACACATGGAGGCAGCGAAATGGAGAACGTTGTGGAAGAAGAAGACTTCGTGGAAGAGGATCTCTCGAACCAGGATTTCTCTGGAGAAAATTTGGTCGAGGCCGATTTTTCTTCGGCGAACCTGAGCGGCGCAAATTTTGCTGGGGCAAATCTGACTGGTGCGAACTTTGCCGGGGCAAACCTGACTGGCGCGAACTTGACTGGAGCGAACCTGGCTGGCGCAGAACTTACTGAGGCGACCCTGCAGCAGGCTACGATGGTTCGTGCCAAGGCCCAGGAAGCGGAGTTTGGGGGAGCTGATTTGTCCCAGGCGGACCTGACCGAAGCGGTTCTTGACTCAGCCTGGATGGAGGCCGCGACCCTAGATGGCGCGATATTGCGGTATGCCTCTTTGAAGGGGGTCCAGTTTGAGATTGGCTCTATGAGAGACGCTGACGTTTTCTTCGCCGATTTCGAAGGTGCGAACCTGTTAGAGACACAACTTCACGGGACGAATTTGAGCGATGCGCTGAATCTCAGAGGATCGGCGATAAGCGCGACGAAAAAATTCATGGATAAATTCCTTGCCGACGGCGATAGCGTAGCTTGGAATCGAGTGACGGGCGGAGGTTTGTCCGCATACCAACTAGTCTCTGGAGGGCCAGCTAACTATCAGTTCTTCTTCGAGCACGAGGATGACGAGGAAGACGAGGATGACTACGACGAGGATGACTACGACGAGGATGACTACGACGAGGATGACTAATCTTCGTTAGAGAAAGGAAATGTGGTTATGAGCATGTTTCTATTGCTAATTGGGACGGCAATCATTGGGACAGGCTTGCATCAGTCGGGAAAAGTACACTCGCGTACGATGGCTCCCCAAATGGGTGTGTTGGGCCCCTATTGGCTAGCGGGCATGGCCGTACTCTGGTTGGGAGTGCTGCTTGGCTAGTTAGCATTCTTGCTCACGCGCCTTGGACAGACAGAGAAAGGGGTGGCCTGCGCTTACAGGCAGAAGCAGGCAGCGGCGAGGGACTAACCCCTTACGGTGTCCCAGGCAATCTCTCGCACGCCGCGCCGTTCCTATCGCCATCCAGTCGATGGCGATCACTCAGCGGCCCTCCAGCAGCTAAGTAGAAGGATTGGGCGTCCGGCCAAGTGTCGAAATCTCCGCAGTCGCGGTCCGGGCCGAACGGGTCATATCGGAGCCTACCGACAGGTGGTGTCGGAGTCGGTGTGGGAGCTGACCCCGATGCCAATCCTGGATCGTCGATCTCCGTGATATGAGCGGGATCGTCGTTGCATCTGGAGAGCATATCCCTGAGCGCCACGAGTTCCGGTCGAGTGACGCTCAGGTTCCATGTGTTCTTAATCCTGGCCCAGTCTGTCGCATACGCACACCAATAGGACTGAACAGGCGGACGCCACTCCTCTGGCCCACGGGCGCCCTTCGATCGGTTGGCGCTCCTCGTAACGGCGACTAAGTGGTCCGCGTCCATTAGGTAGTTGGCGTAAGCGCGCTTTTTCGCAGCATCCCAAGCCCAGCCCCCTGACCGATGGGCATTGGCGAGAGGCACCATGTGGTCGACGTCCAACACGCTAGCGTCTGTCACCGACGTCTCCGTGAATGGCGCCAGCCATTGCCCGGAGATAACGCGGCACCCGTCGAAGCCAACGGGTGTCGATGACTCGTCGATCAGTACCTCGGCCCGGGTGTTCTGACAGTCGCCGTCTTCGTCTGTCCAGTGCCGCCAGCTGTCCCGATGGTATTTGGGAAGCCCCGCAGGGGCGCTCGAGACGATTAGGGAAAATCTAAAGCTCGGTGTCGGCACGGGCGTAGATGTAGCAGGGAGCGGCACACCCGTAGATGGTGCCGTGGGTAGTTGCTCAGGAGTCCGTGTCGGGACGGCGGTTGGCGCCGGCGACGCAGCAGCGATATCTACCGGTGGCTGGCTATCCTGGCTACAAGCCACCAGCATCGACATGGCGACCGCAGCTGCAAGCAGCGTAGGTGTTAACTGGCGCAAAGAACTGCCTTACGCACTGGCATTTGTAACCCTGGTGGTCGGCGGTCGTGATGTTTGATCAACGTGGGTAGGTAATACCGAGATCGCGGGCCCTTACGGGCACCTATGCCCCTGATTGTCGCCAGCAGATTGTTGGTGATGAGGCCTTAGTAGTTCTTGTAGGGACCGTTACAGAGATCTGGGAACTGCTGCTTCTCGTTGCCTCCCCCCGGGTACTTCGCTTCTTCCCAAATGCGAGAAAGGCGGGCCCGTTCAGAGTCGGTGAAAAATGGGAATGGGCACAGGTAATGCGTAATGAAATCCCGAACGTCCCCCTCAGGGGTCGTTATCGGCTCTGAGAGCCTCTCCAATGTTCCAAAGGCCCAATGGGTCGAATGGAAGTCGTCTTCATCCGACACGTCTAGTGGGTACCCTATAGCTTGGCTGGCGGTTACTTGGCTACCAACGTCAATATCTGGGTTCAGTCCGTAGGGTTCGAAGACGTGGTAGGTCACGACGAATTCCCCTGTAAAAACTGCGATGTCGAACCCACCGTAGACATTATTGACTGTGATGCTACCGACCTCTCCAGCAGCGGCAGCTATGAGGGGTCGCGGTTTGTGATCCCATATGAAATCTATTCCGGGGTGGCCCCATGGTGGGTCGTGAAGGATCGTTTCTCCCATGGGGAGGATCAGCTGGGGCTCGTCGTCTGTTGTGAAAGGTAGCTTAAAGATTGGTTGCGGCACAGGCGTTGATGACGAAGTCGTTTGAGAGGGCATCGATGTCGGCGATGGGGTTATTGCAGATGTGGCCTTGTCAGAAGGGGTCTTGGCAGTAACGATCGTCTCCTTCGAGATAAGTGCAGACGTATCAATAGGCATCTCGGTTGTCCGACAACTCGACGCTCGGCACTCCTCAAGGAAGACTTGGGTGGTAGGCACGATCAAATCTTCGGCGATAAGGAATCTCCACTGGGCGCCTCCACCGTATGCCCACGAAGCAGTTGAGGTCCATTTCAACTGAGAGCCTTCTTGGTAGCCATGCGCTTTGCAAGCGATCTCCAATTGTGCCGCATCGAGTGCGCAGGTGATGGTGGGATCTGATGGCCCAGTTGCAGCTATTGGCATCGCAGTGGCTGTCGGCTCAGGAGTCCATGTCGGGGCGGCAGTTACCACCGACGCCGTAGCATCGATAGCTGCCGGTGGTTGGTTATCCTCGCCACAAGCCACCAGCAGCAACATGGCTACTACAGCGACAAGGCGGGTGTGTGTCAGCTGTCGCATGGCATAGGCTCGAAGTGCCAAACCCTCCTGCGAATCCCGGGGTATGAGAGCAGGTCAGCTCTAGCTGTGGGCTCGCAATGAGAAGGACCCATAGCTCGCCCGGGGGACAAGCGCGCAGAAGAGGCTCCTCGATTCTCAGGGCGCCGCGCTATCTCTATCCCCTCATGTCCAGTCCACAACCCGCCGGATGGCCTCGGCGATCTTGTTCGCCGAGGGCAGGATCGCCTGAATCAAGGGCGGAGAAGCGGGGTGAGGAACGTCGGCTGTAGCAACCCGCAGGACCGGGGCCTTGAGCGCCCCCCAGGCCCGCTCTGTAATCTGAGCCGCCAACTCAGCGGTGGGCCCGCAGCGGAGGAAATCCTCCTCGACCACCACTGCTCTGCCGGTCTTGCGAACCGATTGCTCCACAGTTTCCATATCTAGAGGTTCGAGACACCGGAGGTCTATCACCTCCACGCTGATCTTCTCTCGAGCCATGATCTCCGCGGCCTCTTGCGCCAATGGGACCATGTAACCCAGAGCGGCAACGCTCACATCTGATCCCGCCTGAACGACGTTCGCCTCTCCCAGAGGGATCGTGTATTCCTCGTCGGGAACCTCCCCCTGGGTGCCATAGAGCATCACATTCCCCATGAACACCACCGGATCACCGCTGCGAAGAGCACTCTTGAGAAGTCCCTTGCAATCGTAAGGATTGGAAGGGACTACCAACTTCAGCCCCGGGGTGTGCCAGACCTGTCCGACTCCGGAGTCCGAATGCTCAGGTCCCGCCCCGTGGCTGGCTAAGCCCGATGCACTCAGATACACCAGATGGAGGGGTTGGTTTAGGTTATGCATGTAGCGCCATCGGCCAGCTTTGTACAACATTTCATCTGCGACCAGTGGGATGAAGGCACTCAACCCAAGGTCGCACACCGCTGTGTAGCCGGCGAGCGCAAGACCTACGGCAGAGCCAGCCATGGCGTTCTCGCTGATGGGAGTATCGAACACCCGCAGGTCGCCGAACTCCTGCCACAGACCTTCCGTGGGCACGGGGAAGCCAGTACCGCCTCTCACAATCTGCCCCATGATTAGCATCCGCGAATCGCGACGCATCTCCTCCAAGAGAGCGTCGTGGATCGCTTGAAGGAACGTGATGTTTGCCATGAGGGTTACCTGCTCACATTCGACGGTTCGTAGTAGACCTGGAGGCCTTCCTCCATCGTCGGGTATGGGTCCTCAAGGGCTTGGCGCACCGCCTCCTCCACTTCGTCGGTCGTATCCTGGTCGATGGCATCGATCTGGGCCTCGGTGAGCCAGGCTTGGTCGAGGAGCTGTTGTCTGAACCGAGGCACCGGGTCGCGTTGCCGCGCCTCCGCTACCTCTTCATCAGGCCGGAGCTCTGCTTCCATCAATCCGGCAACGACGGCGCCCAACCGATAGGTTTCCAGTTGCACGAGCGATGGCCCCTCACCTCTTCGTGCTCGCTCCACCGCCTCTTGGGTCACCGCGAGCGTGGCCATGATGTCATTCCCATCGGCGGCGAATGTGGGCATCCGATAGGGTTGGCCATATTCGAGCATAGAGTCGGCTGCCAAGAGAAAGCTGGTAGGGGCGAAGGCCGCACCCTTGTTGTACTCGCATACCCACACGATAGGGGCGTTGAACACCGCCGCCATATTCAGCGATTCGTGGAATTGCCCACGGTTGCTGGCCCCTTCACCGAAGATACATATTGCTACGCGGCCATCACCTTCGCGCTGGGCCGCAAGGCCTAGGCCGAGAGTCATTGGGAATTGACCGCCCATGGTTCCGCTGACGCCGGCAACTCCGACCGCCATGTCTGCGGCATGCCATCCTCCTCGGCCTCCAGCGCAGCCCGTGGATCTTCCCAGATGCTCGGCGATGATGGGGCGGATGGCCATCCCCTTGGCGATAATGTGATGCCATCCACGGTGACTGGGGACTAGGTAATCTGTGGGGCGGAGGAAGCTACAGGTCCCTACACCAACGGCCTCCTGGCCCAGCCCAGGATGCATGAGCGTATGGACGTGACCATCTTTCTGTAGTTTCACCAGGGCCCGATCAGTCTTGCGAGCAAGGAGCAGGTTCCTCCACAGCTTCTGATAGCCCGCTGTCTGTAGAACCATCGGTTCCCTCCTTAGTCCAGGTCCTCGGGCGCCACATGGTCGCCAGGCTTGCAGGAGCATCGCGCTGGCCTGCTTCCTGGACGAGGCGCGGATCCTCTATTGGGCATCGCCGATGCATATCGGCTACCCGTTCACAAGACCGACCGGTCTGACCCTCAAAGTACCACGATTCTCTGTTGAGTCCGCTGTAGCCAGCTACCCGCGATGAGCTCGTGGCCATTCGAGGAGGCGCCTGATGCTTCGCGTCACTTAGGGACGCGAGCCAGATAAACGGTAGTTAGTGTGGGCTATCTGCGGGAACCTGGGAGCTCTCCTTGTGGATCTCCAGCAGCCCTTCCTTCGGCGGTGTGTAGTCCACCCGATCGTCGAATACGTCCATCGTCGATTTCAGGTCGTGGTAGGCGCACTCCACTTGGAAAAGCTGGAGCGGCTCTTCGCTGGCGCTCTCGAACCAGTACTTCACTCCACGGGGAATTAGCACACCTTCGCCGGAGCCAACATCAGCGAAAACCGTCGTCTCGTCACTGTAGAATCGGGCCCGCCCGCTCAGTACCCACCAGATCCCGTCCAGGCTCTTGTGCGCGTGGAGATTCGTCTCCCCACCTTCTCTGACTGTTTGGATCGTCGCAATCAACCGGTTGGTGTGGGCGATCCAAGTGACCTTCTTGCCGTGCTCGACCTCGGGCTGGGTGTACTTGATCAGCTCCATCCTCGCTTCTTCCGGCATACTGCTTCTCCTCGCTTTGGCTGCCGCACGATCAGGGCCTGGCCCATGCGTGGTTCCATCGTCAGTCTGGGCTGGAGTATATGCGGTGCTGCGACCCTTGGGATTGCGTCTGAAACTCTCGCACATCTAAGACCCACAGACATAGAGTGGCCTGGGCTCACCGGCTCGCACCCTCAGCATTGGCCCAGCTTCTCAATACTAATCGCAACAACGCCATGCCCGGCAGACGATAAATTCGTTGGACAGCCTACGGATCGGCAAGCTCCTTTGCCTTCACGAAATACCGCGTTGCTTCCGGCTTACCGAGATGACTACGCGCGAACGCCAGCGACATGAGATTATGCCGGCCCAGGCGGGTAGGCCCCGGCAATCGGGAGATGCGACAGGTCAATCCCGAGTCACCTCTTGACTCCGCGACCGGCAGGAACGACCGTTTGGTGGAAGCTATCGCCAAGCACCCTGATCGCTTTTCTGGCTCCGCGGTGCTCCCGCACCGGACCCCGAAACGGCCGCTAGCGAACTCGCACGCTGCGTCACTGGCTTCGGCTTCAAGGGCGTGATGGTGCACGACCGCGGCCGATGCTGGTTTCAGGACTATGCTTAGGCTCACTCTAATGACAGGAGATAGGAACGATGACTAGTCTGATCACCGGAGCAGGACTTGTAGGCACGGCGTACGCACGTGAGGCCCTCAAGGAGGGTGAGCGCGTGGTTTTCTATGACGCACGCCCCGACGCCGATTACTTGCACGCCAAACTCGGAGATGCAGATTTCTCGATGGTCCAAGGCGATCTCCGTGACCTCCCCGCCCTAATCGACGCGATGAACACCTACAGGCCCGAAGTGGTCGTTCATACGGCTGGACTGATAGGAAACAGTGTCTCAAGCCCCACCTACACGGGATTACAGATAAACATCGGGGGCACGATCAATGTGTTAGAGGCTGCAAGGTTGAGCGGGGTCAAGCGATTCGCTCATGTGAGCACGTTCGGTGTGTACGAGCGACGACTCGAAGGTACATCTCCCATCAGAGAAGATTTCCCTCGCGGGGGCGAAAACCCGTACAGCGCATCGAAGATAGCGAACGAACATATCGCTGAAGCCTATGCAGCACAGTACGGCTTCGAACTCGCGATGATACGACCGGCAAACGTGTTCGGTTACGGTCACTTCCGCGGCGGGTCAGGAGGCGGGATGACCGTCCATAGCCTCGTCGAAGCAGGACTATCAGGTGAACCGTTGACCGTCTCCGCTGTGCGGGCCAGAGACTTCGAGTACATCTACTGCAAGGATCTAGGCGCAGCCATCAGGCGTGCGGCCACCGTGCCCTTGTCGGGCATAACCGCCTTCAATGCGGGGAATGGAGCCGTCGTCACTTTCCAAGAGCTGGTCGAGGCGGTTCAGGCTGTGCTGCCTAAATTGAACGTGACCGTATCTCCTTCATCTGGAGTGCATCCGTCGTCCATGCAGCCGATGGACCTCTCCCGGTCCAAAGCTTTGCTCGATTGGAGTCCTGCCTTCTCACTTACCGACGCGTTTAGCGACTACGTAGCGGAGCTCCAAGGGGCGCGGTGACCTCGCGGGTGGAAATAGTCACATAACGCCGGATTACAAACGTCCGGACTTCGCCCCGTGGACTCCCGTGTCAGTCAACTGAGGCAAGGCGCCTGAATTCATCGTCGCTAATGCCGCCAGGCCGCGATGCGAGAGCCGCTCGGATTCGAGGCAGGGCCTCCTCGCATTGCGCTGCAGTCAGATCCATGCCGAGCTCTGTTGCCTTAGCTTGCACAACTGTTGCACGGCTGACCCCAGCTAGGGCTACGCGACGCTGGTTGCCCACCAGTTCCGGGGAGATAGCCCTAAAGATCCACGGATGGCTCCGACGTGTTCGGGTGTTGTGGAGTTGGAGCATAGGGATCCCTGCGTCTTCTAGCTCGCGAGCCACGCGTCGCGTGGGTTGCGGCGTTACGGAAAGACCCTCTACCTGCCTCTCTTCGCGAAAAGTAAGATCGTTGAGGATCACCTGCTGCGGTAGGTGCATCGAAGCAAGCATCTCGCGATCGGCGTTGAATGGGCTCAGGAACCGGTCATCGGCCTGGGTTACGAAGGGCATCCCGTTCCATCTCCGGTCTTGATCGGCTTCCGGGCTAACAGTGCCGTGGGGTCAAGGGTTGAACCTCACATACGCCCAAGTCAGGCCAAGGACCGTCGAGATTCGGGCACCCTAAGCGACGATCGACAAGTCAATCTTCGGGACGCAGAGCGCCTAAGACCTGATCCAGCGATACAAGCGATGGGGCTTGTCCACTCCATCCGCCCCAGATCCGTCACCGACGAGCAGCGGTAGCCAGTCGTTCAGTCATCCATCTGACGATGGTTGGATAAGTATCGGGCGTCTGTCCCATATGCCCACCGGGAAAGACACGCGCCGTCTTCGACCCCCCGTGGGCGAGGAGGATATAGAGGTCTTCGATCGGGGTCTGCGCGTCATCCTTGCCGTTCACCAGCAGCATCGGACAGTGAGGTCCATCAAGTAGGCCTTGGTCCAGCAGAGAGAGTTTTGGAGCAAACTCAACCCACTCATCGAATGTGCTCAACCCGAACGCGTGTGCACGGGTTTCAATCAGATCTGTCAGGTACGATCCGGCGTACCTCGATCGATGTATCCAGTCCGGCTGGAATCCATAGTGCACGCCTCCTCCCCAGTCCACGGCCCCGGCAAGCCGGTCATGGAACACGTGCGCAGCCTTAGCGGCCCAATAACCTCCGAACGACCCCCCCATCAACCCGATGCGGTTGCCGTCGAGATCAGGCCTTTGATCGAGGCTGGATAGGACCGCTGCGTAAACTCGCTCGCCGTCGAGAGCGCCTTTCACTGGCGATGCTCCGGTGCCGGGCATATCGATAGCTAGCGAGGCGATGCCGTTATCGAGTAGCGGCCCCGCGTAACGGTGCCGCTCTTCCTTGAATGAGTCGATGCCGCCGTGCTGGATAACTACCGGTGGTCGCTCCACCATCGGTGGTTTCTTGAGGTACGCACGGATCTCGGTACCTTCACCATCCTTCCCGTGGAATGGTATCGAGAGATGCTCGATCGGGGGATCGAAGTAGCGCGAGGCCGCGATGTAATTGGCAACAGATGAATGTGCCGCATCCTGCTTCGCAGGTGTATTCGGGCAAGGGAAACGAGCGAGCCGGTAGTACTGATAGGCAAGCATGTAAGCATCGTGGGCCTTCTGTTTGTCCCCCTTCGCCTCGGCTTCGTGGGCAGCGTCCTCGCTACGCCTTCCCTCATCCGACCATAGAGAGGCCCATAGATCGCTATCCATGCTCGTCAGTGCACCAAGAACGCGGTGGACGTCCTCTAGCCGAGCACCATCCATAGGGTTGCGCTGGTTAGTCGCGCGTTCCAGCAGATACGCTTTGATCTCTTGCAACGTCTTCGGGCGGTCGGGTTGATCAATCATGGGGCACTCCTAGTAGCGGGAATAGTTAGTAGAAGTGGACTCTGCATCTGGGCTGCACCTGGAAAAGGACCCGTTCTACAAGCTCTTAGGTGGATCGACGTTGCAACGCCTCCCAGACACGCTCCTGTGTGAGCGGAAGATCCACGTGGGAGACACCGATCGGGCGGAGTGCATCATGGATGGCATTGGATACAGCGGGAGGACTGGCCACGGCTGCCATCTCGCCGATGCCTCGCACCCCGAGAGGACCGTTCTGCGCTGCGGTGGGATAAGTCTCAACCCTAAGGTCCGGTATGTCCCCTGCGGCCGGCAGCGTGTAGTCCATTAACGACCAGGCCTTCGGGCGTCCGTCTGCTTCATATGCGACTTCCTCGAACAACGCTTCGCTCAGTCCTTGAACGAGGCCACCGTGAATCTGGCCCTTGACGATCATGGGGTTTATCTCGTTCCCGCAGTCGTGGATAGCCACGTACTTCATGATGCTAATCGCACCTGTAACACTGTCGATCTCGACCATGGCGGCGTGTGCTGCGAAAGCGAAGGTGCCAGGTGCAAGCGTATAAGTCCCATAGTGCTCGAAGCCTCGCTGACTATCGCCCGCTACGGCTGCCAGCCGGCCCAGGCCGATGTTTCGTGAGGGGTCGCGCCGCGAACCCACCGTTCCATCAGCAAACTCGATGTCGCTTGCAGGGCACTCGAGGATCTGGCTTGCCGCAGCTCGAAGTGCTTCTCGCAGCTCGCCAGCCACGTGATGCATGGCATTCCCACCGATGACCAACCCTCTGCTCGCGTACGTGCCGCTTCCCGGGCCAAATGGGGTCAGGTCCGTCGTGTCCCCCTGAACGATTTCGACGTTTGCGGGTATAACACCGACCGCGTCGGCCACGATCTGCCTGAAGCTGGTCTCCATCCCTTGCCCGATCGCGACGATGTCGGTGTACGCCCGAAGCCGGCCGTCAGGCTGAGCAATGATTTTCACGGCGCTACTTCGCCCGGCTTCTCCTCTGGTTCCTCCCGAGCCCTTGGTAGACAGTGCGACGCCGATCCCTACCAATCGCCCTTCCTGACGCGCGCGCGTCCGTGCCTCCTTCAAGGCGTCGTATGTGACCACGTGCAAAGCTTCGTCGAGCACGGGCTCGTAGTCGCCATCGAGATAGGGGATGCCCGCGATTGTGGTGTACGGGAATTGGCCGGGTTTGATCAGATTGCGCCGGCGGACATCCACTGGATCGAGCCCGAGCTCATGGGCCACGAGGTCGACCATCCGCTCCATGCAGTAGGTGGCCTCTGGCTGGCCGGCACCCCGGTACGCACCCATCGGCGGTCGGTTGGTCACGACCCCAAACAGCTCAGCCTCGTACGCAGGAATGTCGTACGGGCCCGTCACCCGTTTCAACGTATTGTCTGGGGAAGTGAAGGTCCCGCTGACCCAGAACGCTCCCAGATCAGCGATGAAGCGTCCCTTGATGCCTAGGATATGGCCCGTGCCGTCCACGGCCACGTCAAGGTGTGCCTTTACCCCTCGCGCGTGCAATGCATGGATGTTCTCACCGCGCGTCTCGATCCATCGAACCGGCTTTTGCAGCTTGTAGGCAAGGTAAGCCAAGGCGACGTCTTCGGCATACAGGTTGTGCTTTTGCCCAAATCCACCACCGATGTCCGGCGTGAGGACCCGAATATCAGCCGGGATATCAAGGACCTCATCCAGGTGTTCTTTCATGCCATGGGGTGATTGATTGGATGAGCGGAACGTCAGCTCGTTCGACGCGGGATCATAGCTCGCAAGTACTCCTCTGCATTCCATAGGCATCGGAGAGATACGCGGCAGCGTGAAGGAGCCAGACACGACTCGGTCGCAGCTGCGGAACGCGCCTTCCACATCCCCACCCAGCACGTGCGCGTACGCCCCCACATTTGAGCCCATGGATGGGTGGAGCGGCGGATTTATATCCTGTGCCGCGTCTTCCAGATCACTCACTGCCTCTAGGGGCTCATAGTCAATCTTGACCACGACTGCGGCGTCAGCGGCCTTAGCCAGGGTTTCCGCAACGACGATCGCGACGGGCTGTCCGACGTACAACGCCCTCTCTTGGGCGAGCACAGGGTGCTCCCCACCCGGTTTGATCTCTAGCCCAGGCCGAGACCCACCGGGGATCGGCTTGACAGTATTCGGGAGGTCTCTTGCGGTCAGGATGGTGACCACGCCGGGCTCGGCCATCGCAGCCGCTACGTCAATCGCCAAGATGAGGGCGTGCGCGTAAGGACTGCGGACGATGACGGCGTGGAGCGCGTCCGGACAGTCGAGGTCCGCGACGTAGGCGCCCTCACCCCGAAGCAGCCGGTCGTCTTCGAAGCGAGTCAAGGGCTGGCCAGCGAAAAGGTCAGGGGTCATCAGCAAGCACTCCACCACATACGCGGTAACACAGTTTACCGGACTATATGGCCGACGCGGAGAACCCCACGCTTGGCAGCGCATGTTGCCATCGGACCTGAGGCCCAGTCCGGCCAAGCAGTTTATGGGAACGATTTCCTTATCTGGTAAAGCGCCCGAGGCCGGGCAATCCTAGTGCTACAAAACTCCAGCGACCGTCAGGGGCCAGAGCGTTTCGTTCTTGGTTTGGCGAGTAAAAGAGCCCCCTGTAGAATTTGGGATCGCAAAACAGCGATACCGATAGAGGAGGGATCGAATGATTGTGGAACGCCGAGTTTTCCAAGCGAAGGTCGGTCAATCGGGAGCGGTCGTCGGAAAATTGAAGGAAGCCGAGGACCTATTCAACGGCGTCGGCTTGCCCAGTGGCCGTATCTATACCGATTACTTCAGCGGGGCCACCGACCGCGTGGCGTGGGAGATAGAGATTGAAAGCCTCGGTGCATTGGAGGGCATGATGAGCGCCATCGATGCAGAGGCTGCCGCGTTCGGGGCTTGGTTCGGTGAACTTAGTGCTCTCATCGAAGGGGCTAACGTCGAGCACTGGACTATCGAGAGCTAGCTATCGTCAACGAGGATCAACTACATCGGCGTGCAGGCTTTCGCTGAGAGCTACTATCTGACCTATCGCGGTTCCACCACGACGATCTCCCAATTCACATCGGCCCGACTGCAATCATAACAATCAGCTTTAACCGAGATTTCGATGTTGCCTGGCTCCTCACTTAGGAACTCATACTTGGTGATGCCCTGCCCTGAAGGGCGAGAAAAGACACTGCGCATCTCACCGCCGTTCTTAATCGAGATTTCAATGGGACCGCCATCGGTAGCGATGACAAGAAGGTACGGCTGATCAGCGACAAACGGGCTCAGCACGTGGCTACCGGAGGCATTAAAGGACGCGATTGTGTCCCGGCCATCTGCAAGCGAAGAGAATCCTGGAAGGCTCTGAGGCTCTTGTGGTGATGCTGCATCTCCATCCCCAAGGGAGAGCTGCAGTTGGACGAGGTTCACTGAGCTATCGTATCCCGCAGGATAGACGAAGAATTGCCCTTCACAAGCGAGAGGATTCGCAGATCTTTCTTCTTGGGAGATGATGAAATCCGATCGGGATACATCGGAAAACTCCCGGTACTGGCGAAATACTGCCTCAGTCATGAACTCGAATATTGAATGGAGCTGAACTGTAATTCTACAACCGGGAGGGCGACCTTCCCGTTGGCGTGAGTTGCCATCATTGCACGGAGACGGGATGCCGGGGCCATCTAGATGACGCTTGACGATGATCTCTCCGAGGCCATGCCCTATCAGGTCCCCGGCTCGAACTCGATACCCAGGTGACGCAGGCCTCGCCACCTCACGCATCATCTGCTGCCCGTCCGACACAGGAATCGCATCGACAAGCGCGTCGGTCGGTTGAACATGCATGTGGGTGACCCAGACATTGGGCGCTGCGTCAGGGCGGATAAAGATGTTCCAATCTCGATAGTCGACCGGCGGCGCTTTACCTGTCTGTTGCTCGTAATCGGCCTTCCACTGGTCCGCATATGGACCTGTGGGTTTCGTTAGGTAGAGAACAACGCCGTCCACCGGTGAATAGATCGGCTGGGTAAACCGTTTCGCGTAGTAATCGACGACCCGGAAATAGTGCTTCATTGAGCAACATGTTTCGTAAGAATCAGAGAAATCATGGCCGGCACCGGAGCGGAACTTAGATACCGTGGCCACATCACCCAGGTCGATGTGTGAGGCAGTGATGAAACGAGGGAGGTCGGTGTCGGCCCATGCCGCTAGGTCTTTCACTAAGCCGCCGATGCCAAACTCAGGTCCATCAATCGTTGTTTGGGTCAGCGATTCTTCGCTTGGCGAAGGCGTGATACTCAATCCAGAACCTGAGGTAGTCGTTGGACGGGGAGTCCTTGTAGGAACGGGAGTACTAGTAGGAACAGGAGTCCTGGTTTTAACGGCGGTCGGCATGGTCGCCGTGGGATCGCTATCTACCGGTGGCTGGCTAGCCTCGCCACAAGCCACCAGCAGCAAGATGGTGGTCGTGGCTACCGCGGCTACCAAGGAGAGTAGTGTCAACCGTCGCATGGAACAAAGATACATTAGCGGCCGAGCCTAGGTGATGCCGGGCGCAAATCGCTTGCGTGCCTGAGGCAGCCAGATGGGGGCGGCCTGCTGATGTGTTGACGCCCATCGACACCACGCATCAACGCGTTGACTGGCTCGGCACGGTTCGCTATTCTCCCGGCCCTCAGGCAGACACCAACCCCACGGAACCGCGAGGAGGCCGCCATGCTAGTTCACATTACGATGACCCATACCGAAGACAATTGTCCTGGGTACAACCGAGAGCAGATGCCCAATCTCCTTGAAGCGGGGGAGCGCCTGCCTGCCATCGCAAAGGACCTTGGGGTGACGGTGCATTCCCTGGTGTGGGGAGCTCCCGAGCACGTTGCGTTCGCGCTCCTCGAATCCGACAGCATCGGTGCGATCACCCAATTTGTGAATAGCATCCCCATCCGCCAGGACACCAGAGTTAACGTGGTCGAGCCCCTGGCAGACGTACTAGAGACCGGAAGAGCGATGATGGCTCGGATGCAACAGAAGTAGCAAACCAGGAGCCAATCGCTCGCGCAGCTACAGACAGGCACATCGGGACGGCGGTTGGCGCCAGCGCCGTGGCATCAGCGGATTCCAGGGAATTCATCGAAGAACTGAGGTAGTAGGTCTGGGCCGGAGGTTTGGGGTCTCGGGTCGTTCTTTCTATCGAAGCGGCGTCACCTTCCATGTGACGGTGGCTTGGGCCGGGAGAACCCCAGGGGCACACTTTTGGTTGTCTAGCCACACCGAAGCCGTGCCATCGATCGCTGCCACGAAGGCAAATCTGTAGGTTGCTCCAGTGTCACCGGCTTGCCGCGGCATCAGAGGTGCCAGAGGGTTGCCGAGTGGACCAAACATGATCGGTTGCGCGCACCTCCTGTATTGCTCAGCCTCCGATTGGATCACGACGTCGACAACCACTTGGTCATGAAGTTCCACGGGCATCTCCGACGACCATTTCGCCAGAGCCTGATCACCGGCCATGAAATCGAAGCTCTCACTGGAAGTTCGGGGCAATGGCTGGTCGCCGACATTGTGCTCATCCCGGATGATGGTGCGGATCTCATCTGACCCTTGGGAAACGGAATCGATTCGTTGCCTCTCATCAGCTACGGCTTGCTGCAACGCAGCGATCTCCGTTTCTGCGCTACGGTTCATGGCAACGGTATAGGCGGCCAGGGCGATGGTGGCGACCAGCGCCAAGGTGACTCCGGAGCCAAGCAGTAACTCGGTTTTAGTCATGAACTACGTCCCCCATCCGTAAGGAGTGACGTTACCACTAGCAGTCATCGCTGTGATGAGGGGTGTGGCTTGGAGATCGTCGATTGGGGTTAGGGCTACGCGTGACGGCCCGGTTCCCACAAAAAGGTGTGGTATCGTGTTGGCAACAACCGAATAGCGTATCGAGCGGTAGGCGAGGCCCTCAGGCCAGTGACCCTACCCGGCAACCTTCTCCTCTGAAGGTGCCCTGAGGAAACGACGCGGCCCCACTGGGGCAAAGGGG
>Ga0315338_1002770_pt1 | contig 16496 bp, 13 predicted proteins | sample ASW8metaG_FD_204518 | JGI IMG/M metagenome (GOLD analysis project Ga0315338, IMG submission 204518) | Ammonia-oxidizing marine archaeal communities from Monterey Bay, California, United States - ASW #8 | ecosystem: Environmental > Aquatic > Marine > Coastal | place: USA: California | collected... | reverse complement strand
ATCGCGGGACGGTGGGTTCCCACCGCTCAGCGTATGGGGAGGGCAGGTTTCCCCGATTTGCTACCGACTCCCCATTCCCTCGGCTCAGGTCAAGTCCTGCCTACTCCTCGCTGGGCTCTTCATTTCGTCGGGCGAGCTCGTCATTGAGGAACCCGTTCCGAGCCGGGACCACACGGAGCGGCTGTTCGAGTTCCTGGGGATTCCCCTTGTGCGAGAGAGTGGGCGTTTGCGTCTTGGCCCGGGGCCTCATCGGACCCAGGCCCGGGACTGGGCTGTCCCCGGCGATATTTCTGCAGCATGTTTCTTTCTCGTCGCCGCATGCCTCGTCCCCGGAAGTGATGTTCTTGTGGAAAGAGTTGGTCTCAATCCGACCCGGACCGGATGCGTTGATGTCCTTTTCCGAATGGGTGCTGATCTGGAAGTAACCGGAGATGTGGAGGAGAGCGAAGGATCGAAGGATGCCGGACCTGAACCAGTCGGAACGATCCGGGCCCGAGCGAGCAAACTCCGAGGCACAATTGTCGAAGGGCATGAGATCCCTTCGCTCATCGACGAGATTCCAGTCCTGGCCGTGGCGGCCGCTGGGGCGGAAGGATGGACCGAATTTCGCGAGGTCGGTGAACTCAGGCACAAAGAAACGGATCGGCTCGAGGCGATCGTGTTGCTGCTCGAGACCTTGGGTGCAAACGTAGAGATCGTCGGCGACACTCTCCGCATCGAAGGGGTTTCGTCGTTCCAGGGCGGTGAAGTTTCGACTTTCGGTGATCACCGAATTGCGATGGCGGCGAGAGTGGCTTCGCTCGTTTGCGAGTCGCCCCTGGAAGTCGATTCGATGGAGATGGTGGGGACGAGTGACCCTCAATTCGAAGTAGTGCTCGATCACTTACAGAAAACGCCTTCGGAAGGAGACGGTTTCCCGATGGAGCGATCCGTCCCTTCTGAAATCAATCGGTCGAAGGTCGTGGCGATCGATGGGGGAGCGGCCACCGGGAAGACGAGCACGTCAGCTCTCGTCGCGAAGCGCCTCGGGTTTGGCTACGTCGATTCTGGTGCAGTCTATCGTACGGTTGCGCTCGCGCTCCATCGCGAAGGGATCGAACAGGGAGACGATCCCAGGATCGAAACCCTCCTTCCTGACCTAAGAGTCGAGATCGATCCGGCTCCCGGTAGCTTTGTCGTCCGGCTCGACGGCGATCTGATTGGCGATGAGATTCGGACGCCTGAGATCTCGCACCTGTCTTCCCGCCTTGCCGTGCGGGTCGATATTCGCGACTACGTTCGGGCCGTGCTTCGCGAGGCCTGCGGCCGGCGTTCCCTCGTCGTAGAAGGCAGAGACATTGGAACCGTCGTCTTTCCGGACGCCGTGCTCAAAGTGTTTCTCACCGCCAGTCTCGAAGTGCGAGCCAGGCGCCGCTGGGAGGATTTGCAGGTACTTGGTTCAGCCGCCACATTAGCGACCGTCCGGGCCGAGTTGGCCGAGCGGGACGAGCGCGATTCGACCCGGGTCGAGGCTCCTCTCACCCGGGCTGCCGACGCCATCACGGTGGACACCTCTCTCGGGACACTGGAAGACCAGGTCGACAAGATCGTCGCGGCGTTTGCCAGGGTGGAGTCGGGAGGCGGGTCCTAGAATGGCTCGGCGCTGGCGCTACACCGCGGAACAAGCGATCGCTCGAACCGGTCAGCGCATCCTCTTCGGGTTCGAGGTCGAAGGGCGGGAGAATGTCCCTCTGGAAGGGGCCTGCATCCTCGCCGCCAATCACAAATCGTATCTGGATCCACCGGCAGTCGGTTGCTGTCTCGAGCGGGAGATTCGCTACTTCGCAAAAAAGGAACTCTTCGACATTCCCGTCATCTCGACGATCATTCGTGACTGCGGTGCATTTCCAGTCAATCGCGGGAGCTTTGACAAGACGACCTTTCGTAATTCAATCAAGCTTCTCCGCGCGGGTCAGGCGCTACTTCTCTTTCCAGAGGGAACCCGGATTCGGCGCAAGGAATTTGGCAAGCCCAAAGAGGGGGTCTCCATGCTCGCCCTCCAGGCCAATGTTCCGGTAATTCCTGTTTGGGTGGGGCACACCTGGGAGCCCCGACGAGGCCTCTTTCGGCGCATACCTATTCGTGTCCGGTTTGGAAATGCGCTCAACTTTACCGCACTTTCGCCCGATCAGGACCGTCGGGAGCGCTACCGTGAGGTGGCTGAGGCGATTATGAGTGCTATAGCCCAGTTGGAACGGACCGAAAACCCCACCTAGGGGGGCCGGGGATCGTTTTTTTGTCCATTGTTCCACTGGGTGCGAGTGATATACTCCCCGCTTATCGTCAATTTATAACTCAATCGCTCGTCGACCATTTCAGGTCTGACGAGGAGGCACGTAAAGTACATGGGCTACGAACCTAGAGACTCGAGACACCACTTCCAACCCGACTCGATGAGCGTTATCGATTCGGTCGCAGATGACACGCCACCGGTTCAAAAGAAAAAGCCGCTCACCGTCGAAGATGTGATGAATATCGATGACGATGACGAGCGCGATACCGGTGCCCTCGAAGAGCTTCTCTCGATGTACGAAGAATCGATGTCGAGCCTGCAAGAGGGCGAGATTCTTCAGGGGCGAATCCTCCGCATCGACACCGACGAAGTCGTCGTCGACATCGGATTCAAGTCCGAAGGCGTCATCTCCCGTAACGAATTCACCGATGCCGACGCTATTGCCGTCGGTGACGAAATCGATGTCTTCCTCGAGAAGATGGAAAACCAGGATGGTTTGGTCGTGCTCTCGAAGCAGCGCGCCGACTTCCTCAAGGTCTGGGACCGAGTCCGCGAAGCTGCCGACAAGGGTGAGATCGTGGAGGGACGGATCACCCGCAAGATCAAGGGTGGCGCGGTCGTCGATCTCTTTGGTGTCGAAGCCTTCCTTCCGGGAAGTCAAATTGCTCTCCGTCCGCCGCACTCGGTGGAAGAGCTCATGGGCGAGACGCTGCAGTTTAAGATCATCAAGCTGAACAAGCGTCGGCGCAACATTGTGGTCTCCCGCCGTCTCGTTCTCGAAGAGAAGCGTTCGGCTGCCAAAGAGATCATCATCCAGGAGCTCGAGGTCGGGCAGGTTCGCAAGGGCTACGTCAAGAACATCACCGATTTCGGTGCCTTCATCGACTTGGGTGGGATCGACGGTCTTCTTCACATCACCGACATTTCCTGGGGCCGGATCAAGCATCCATCCGAAGTCCTCCAGGTCGGAGATGAGATCGAAGTCAAGGTCCTCTCCTTCGAGCCAGAGCGTGAGCGGATCAGCCTGGGCCTGAAGCAACTTTCCGAGTATCCGTGGGAGCGGGTCGAGGACAAGTACCCGGTCGGAACCAAGGTCAATGGCCGGGTCGTTTCGATTACCGAGTACGGCGCCTTCGTCGAGCTGGAGAAGGGAGTCGAAGGACTCATTCATGTCTCCGAGATGTCCTGGACGAAGCACATTCGTCATCCGAACAAGATTCTCACGGAAAACCAGCAGATCGAATGCATGGTGCTCAAGGTCGATCAGGGCAATGAGAAGATCTCCCTCGGCCTCAAGCAGGTCGAGCCCGATCCGTGGCTGACCCTCGACGAGAAGTACCCGGTCGGAATCACGGTGGCGGGCAAGATCCGCAACCTGACCAACTTTGGTGCCTTCGTGGAGCTGGAAGATGGAATCGACGGCCTCGTTCATATCTCGGACCTCTCCTGGACGCGGCGGGTCAACCATCCGTCGGAGATTCTGAAGAAGGGGCAGGATGTCGAGGTCAAGGTTCTGAACATCGACAAGGAGAATCGTCGGATTTCTCTCGGACTCAAGCAGGCGGGTGAAGATCCGTGGCCGGCCCTGGTCGAGAAGTATCCGGCCAACGCCGAAGTCACCGGAAAGGTCCTCAAGAACACTGAGCGCGGCCTCATCGTCATCGTTGACGAAGAAGTCGAAGGATTCGTCCCGCATGGCCAGCTTGGCGTCGAGACGACCGGCGATGTGTTCGCGGAGAACGAGGAGCTGACCATGCAGGTCACGCGTATCGACCTGGCCAACCATCGGATGGTTCTCTCGGTTAAGGCCTGGCTCGATCTGCAGGACGAGGCGACGCAGACGGCATTTGTCGACTCCCATCAGGAAGTGGCCGTGCCGGCCGCCGCTGAGGGAGCTGAAGCAGCACCAGAGGGAGCTGAAGCAGCACCAGAGGGAGCCGAAGCGACTGAGGAGTCGGGAGACGCTGCAGGTGAGAGTTCGGGCGATGCGAAGCCGGACGCCGCCAGTGAATCGCCGGTGGATGCGCCAGATTCCGATTCGAGCGAGAGCTCGGAGGAGAGTTCCGACGACGCCCCGCAGGCCTGATCGATGCCTTAGGCTCCAGTGGGGAGCTGAAGACTAGTGAGCGAGGGAGGCCGGTGATCTGGCTTCCCTCGTTTTGCGTTCGCCAAACTGGTTGTCTGGCAAAGATGTCCGTTGCTCCAGGCATCATTCGGTTCGTACACTGTGCGCCGGAACGCTTGGTCTGCGCCCCGCGTGTTGGCGGGGGAAAGGAGCCCGAAAAAGCATGCTTTCTTTCGTCAAGCTGCTGTTGGCTGTCTTGTTAATGGCCGTTTTACTCTGGGTCGGAGTTCACAATCAGCAGGACGTCAAACTCGATTTGGCCCCGATCAAGACTTTCCTCGACGTCCCCCTCTTCGTCGGGCTCTTTGGCGCTTATGCGGTAGGGATCCTGACCTTCGCGGTCGTCCATATCTTTCATGATTTGAAACTACGCTCCCAGATTTCGCGTTTAAAGAAAGAACACCGCAAGGTCTCCGACGAGCTTCACCAGTTGCGCAACATCACGCTCGAAGATCTTCCAGCGGAGGATGGTCCAGAGATCGCGTCGTAGCGACGCGAAGCCTTAGCGGAGGAACGGATGTCGTCGGCAGAATTTTGGATGCTCGCCCTGGTCATAGTCCTGACTCTCGTCGTAGTTGGGCTCCCGTGGTTTCTGACCCGCCGTCGGCAGAGCGGTCCCTGGGATGCCACGGAAGAGTATCTGGCTGCGATCGATGCGCTTATTCGTGGGAACAAGCAAGGCGCGCTCGAGGCTCTTCAGCGCGTTGCCCGAGAAGAGACAGAAAACGTCTATGCCTATCTGCGACTCGGTGATCTCGTCCGTTCGATGGGCCACCCGGCCAAGGCGCACAAGATCCACGCAAGTCTCTCCGCGCGATCTCTCGAGTCGAAGGATCTCGCCGCACGTGTGCGGGCGAGTCTCCTCGAAGATCTCGTGGCGTTGGAGCGCTGGGACGAAGTGATCGAGTCGGCGACGGAGATTCGCGGCCGCGACAAGAAAAACGAGGTCGCTCTGCAAGCTCTCGTCGAGGCCCACCGCAGGCAGGGGAGCTGGGCCGAAGCGTTTGCCGCCCTCGATGAATGGGAACGCGTTACCCCCGGTGGAGCTACTCCGCGCCCGCCCGAACTTCGGGTCGAAGCAGCCCGGAGCCAAATCGATGCGGGGAAACCGGCCGAGGCCCGCCCGCTCCTGGAAGAAGCGATCGCGCTCGGATCGAACGCGGGAAGCGAACGAGTCCTGCTCGGCGACGTCTACGCGGAGACGGACGATCACGAGAAGGCCGCTGGGCTTTGGATGGAGTTCGCCGAGGCTCACCCAGATCGTGCTGACGAAGTTTTTGGGCGTCTCGAGCGCTCGTACTACGAGATGGGCCAGTTCGGTGATCTAGTGGAAGTCTACGAAGGGCTGATCGAACGTTCGAGTGATTCGACGGCAGCGGAGATCGCCCTCGCCGAAATGCACAAACGTCGCGGTCGGCCGGAAGAAGCGATCCGCCTCCTGCAGGCCGTTGTGGCCCACGATGCCGATCACCATGGCGCCCGTCGTCTGCTGATCGGTTGCTATCTCCAGGCCGACCAAAGTGACGCGGCCCTCGAGGAAGTCGATGCCCTTCTCCGCGATCTCCCTATCGGCAGCCCGCGCGAGGCGCCTCCGCTCGCGAATCGGTCGAGCTAAGACGATGCGAGCGTGGAGAGCGCTGTGGCTGGGTGGTTGGGGAGTGTGTCTCCTCAGTTCCTCTGCGGCCGTAGCCATGGCCGGGAGTGAGGAAGACTGGTCTAAGGCGCTGGCCAAGCCGATCGCCAAAGAGGCTCGCCCTCTCATGGAATCGATCCTCAATCGCACCGAGGATTCTGACTACTCGGCCCGGGCAGGAATCTGGCTCGGACAACTCGAATACACGACCGGTCGGGTCGAGGCTGCTTTACCGTTCTTTCGCCAGGCCGAGAGCTTGGCCGGGGATGTCGCGCTCCGTGCCGAAGCTGCATTCTGGGCAGAGCACTGCGGCAACCTGCTCGCCGAATCGGTTCCTGGACCAGAAGAAACGACTGGATCGCTGCCGGGGAGCGTAACGTCCTCCAGTGACTTCTTTCGTACCCTCGCCATCGGGGATGCAGAAATCCGCGCGGGTCGTCCCGTCGAAGCTCTCCGCCGGTACCTTTCGCTTGAAGGTGAGTCCCGTCAGCTCGGGCTGGTCGGGCCTCTTGCCTACCGTGTAGCTCTCGTTGTTGCTTTCGCCCGCTCGGCTGGAGAGACCGATCCGCTCTTTGCCTGGACGACTCTCGACAGCTGGGAGCCAGATCTGGCCCGGTCCCCGGAACGAGGCCTGATCACCGCGCTGCGACGCCGCGACGAGACTCTGCCCGCTCCTCCGAAGAATCGAGACACCCGGGCCGCGACCGACTTTGCCGAACTGCCCGGGCCGGCTCCGAAGACCCAACGGGTCCAGAACCGCTCCTTTCCGGCACCGGATTTTTCGCCCCCGGACAGTCTGGCCAATGACTATCGGGGTGGATGGCTGAACAGCGATCGCAACAAACAGAGCCGGGCCGAGGCTCGATCCAGGGACGAGCAGAACCGGCCCCGAGTCGAAGAGCGCACGACCCCACGTGACACACGGTACGTGATCCAGTTGGGAGCTTTCTCTGATCGAAACACCGCACGTCGCGAAATGGAACGTTTGACCACTCGAGGGCTTTCCGTCCGACTCGAACCTGGCTGGGCCAGGGATGGCGGGCGGGTCTATCGAATCCAGCTGGGTCAGCCCAGCTCTCGGGAAGAACAACTGGCCTTCGCCCGGCGGCGTCTGAGCGGGCTGGACTATCAGCTCGTGCCCATCGAGCCATGAGCCGATCCGCCAAGCCGAAGACGAGTACTCCGATGATGAAGCAGTATCTCGGAGTCAAAGCGGCGCATCCTCAGGCCGTTCTTCTCTTTCGCATGGGGGATTTCTACGAGACGTTCTTTGAGGATGCGGAGATTCTCTCTCGGGTCACCGGAATCACCCTGACCAGTCGCAACGCAGGGGAGCCCGACCCGATTCCTCTGGCGGGATTTCCGTGGCACAGTTCCGAGGGCCACATTGCCCGTCTTCTCGAGGCTGGACATCGGGTCGCGATCTGCGAACAGGTCGAAGAACCGGGGCCCGGGAAAAAACTGCTCGAACGAAAAGTCGTGGAAATCCTCTCGCCCGGAACGGCGGTTGGGGAGTCCCAGCTCGACCGATCCCGCAGCAACTACATCGTTGCGATTTCGTCGAAGGGTGCCTTGATCGGAATGGCTGCGGCGGAAATCTCGACGGGAGATCTGTGGCTGGGAGATCTGTCGCCTCAGCACGCGGCCGAAGAGTACCAACGTCTCGCCCCTGTGGAGGTGCTCGGGACAGCGTCGGACGAGGAGATTCTGCGGGAGTGGAATCGTGAAGCGGTTCGTCCGCCCTTGCAGCAGCAACTCGAGGATTGGCGTTTTGCCCGCGATCGAGGCCACGAGATCCTGCTTGATCTCGCGGAGGTGGCCACTCTCGATGCTTTTGAGTGTGAAGATCTCGGACCGGGTCTGGCCGCGGCCGGTGCCCTCCTGGAGTACGCCCGCGAACAGAAACAGTCCGAGCTGCGGCACCTCCGTCACATTCGGCGGCTCCGTCCCGGCCAGGGACTCATCCTCGACGAGTCGACGCTTCGATCTCTCGAGGTTCTGGAACCGATGCCGGGCGGACCGCGTGATTCGACCCTGATCGGCGCCATCGATCGCACTCTGACGGCGGCTGGGGCCCGCAGGTTGCGAGGTGAGCTGAGGCGCCCGCAGACAGACCGCGCTGTCCTCGAGACGCGCTACGACGGTGTCGAGCGGTTGTTGGAGGAGACGTCCCGTCAACGTCTTCGCAACCATCTCAAACGGACAGCGGATATCGAACGGGTGCTCGCCCGGCTTCACGTCGGCCGGGCCAATCCTCGTGACCTCGGCGCGCTCCGCAATACGCTCGCTGAGCTTCCCGACATCCGAGCTGTCATCGAAGGGGCGGGTGATGATCTGCTCCCGAACCTCGACGAAGTGGCCTGCCAGGAACTGGCCGCTACGCTGCAGGGAGCACTTCTTGATGAAGTTCCCACCCATCTCCACGCCGGGGGAATCTTCCGCGATGAATGGGATCCAGAGCTTTCCAGCCTGCGAACTCTCGCGCGTGACGCGAAGTCGTGGATCCTCCGGCTCCAGGAACGGGAACGTGAGGCGACGGGAATCGCCAATCTCAAAGTCGCATTCAACAAGGTCTTTGGTTACTACATCGAGGTAACCAAGTCGCATCAGGCCAAAGTCCCGGAGCGCTATCAACGCAAGCAAACCCTGGTCAACGCGGAACGCTATCTGACTCCGGAGCTCAAGGAATTCGAGCAGAAGGTCCTTTCAGCCGAGGACGATCAGATTCGAAAAGAACGGAATCTGTTCGAAGAACTCTGTAATCAGGTTCGAGTCGAAACAGCTGTGCTCCAGAAGCTCGCTCGTCGCCTTGCCGAGGTCGACCTTCTCCAGTCGTTCGCTGATTTGGCCCAGAAGCAAAACTACGTCCGACCGCGCCTCGTCGAGGAGCCGCGTCTTCATCTCACCGAAGCACGTCATCCGGTCATCGAGCAGTCTCTCGGGCAGGGGCAGTTCATCCCCAATGACGTCGAACTCGATTCGACTGAACAACAGTTGGCTATCCTGACCGGCCCGAACATGGCGGGTAAGTCGACCTACCTTCGGCAGGCCGGCCTGCTCGTCGTTCTGGCTCAGATCGGGAGTTTTGTTCCAGCCAAAGACGCAGAAATCGGCATCTGTGATCGAGTCTTTACCCGGGTGGGTGCCCAGGACTCCCTGGCCAAGGGACAGTCGACTTTTTTGCTCGAAATGATAGAGACGAGCCGGATTCTTCATCACGCCACCGAGCGGAGTCTTGTCCTGCTCGACGAGGTCGGGCGTGGTACCTCCACCTACGACGGTCTGGCCATTGCCTGGGCCGTCGCCGAGTCGATCGCAGATCCAAACACGCCGCGACCTCGAACCGTCTTTGCGACTCACTTCCACGAGTTGGTCAAGCTGGCGGACTCGCATGCCGGAGTCTTCAACCTCAACGTACAGGTCAAAGAGTGGGGGGATCGGGTCATTTTCGTTCGCAAGGTAGTCGCGGGCGGTGCCGATCGGAGCTATGGCATCGCCGTGGCGCGACTGGCAGGAGTTCCCGATCCCGTTATCGCGCGGGCCCGCGAGGTCCTCGGCACGCTCGAGCGACAGGGAGACGAGACGGCTGAACGAGTGGATCCGACTCCCGAGAGGTCCGATCAGCTCTCGCTTTTCTCGCCGCCCGACCCGAGTTGGGTACGTGAGTTTCGTGATATCGACCTGGATCGCCTCAGCCCCCTCGAGGCGCTGCAGATCCTCCACCGTTGGCGCTCGGCCTCAGAGGTTTCGGGGGCCGCTACCAATCGGGTACACTCTGAGTAAGAGAAGCCGGGGATTAGAGAGGACGAGAAGATGAAGAAGACGACATGGATTCGGAGCCTGAGTGGCTTGCTTGGGTGTGTCCTCCTCAGTAGTTGCTCGAGCCAAACTCTCTTGCCGCGCGAGGAACTCAGGCCAGGCGCCAGCTTTGCCTCCAGCGAAGTCCGTACGGACTTTGGCGACTATCGGTTCGATCGGGTCAAGGTCGCTCCTGATTCACTCATCGGTGAATACAGCATCGAGGTTCAACGTCAGAGCTCGGAGTACGGTGTGTACTACGAGGATGTGGTCCGGACACGTGCGATTTCTCTCGACGACGTCGTTTCCGTGAGCACGAAGAAGCGAGATGCGGAGAAGACTATCTTCGTCGGAGCCGGCACCGTCGCAGTAACGATGTTGTTGCGAGGCGTCTTCGATTCCGAGGTTCTCTCGACGGGCGGCGGTTCTTCGCGCACGAAACCTGATCCTCGCTGAATTTGCCGCGTTCCTCGATCGGGCCGTGCTGGGGTGCGGCCGCGTTTTCTCTGACTCTGCTCTTCTCGATCGTTGCTGAGGCCGAGGCAGGTGGCGAACGCCTCTGGACGGAACGCCCGCTTCAGGCGGTTGAGATCGAAGGCCTCCGTCGGACCCAGTCCGTTGTCGTGAGTCGAGAACTCCGGCTCGGGGTCGGCGAGGTGATCGAATGGCCACGAATCGAAGCGGATCGCTTGCGCCTACTCGACCTGGGACTCTTTGCAGACGTGACCCTGGGCGTGCGCCGGGACCCGGTCGCCGATGCTCCCATTCTTACCTACCGATTCCAGGAACGTCCTACCTTCGTCGCCCTGCCCATTTTCGAATACGATCCCGAAGACCGCTTCAGCTACGGACTCTACTTTGCGGACAGAAACTTCCGGGGGCTGGACCAGTCGCTGACCTTGAGCGGGGCTCTCGGTGGGCGAAAGAGCGGTCGAATCGGATTCGGCACACCCTGGTTTCTCGGGCGACGACTTGGTTTCGGCGTGGGCACGTTCTACTCGGACCGAAAAAAACGAACGGAGCTGATCCGTGAGCGGCGCAAAGGCGTGAGCGTAGCGCTCGCGCCGGCCTGGAATTATGAAACGCAGCTGACCGTCTTTCTTGGAGTCGAAGAAGCGACCACTCGCCCCCTCCACCCAGACGAACCTAATCCGCCACTGCGCGAGCGCGACGATCATCGCTGGGGCAGTCTGCGCTGGTCCTGGGATACGCGGGACTACCGGGCGCGCGCCCTTTCCGGTCACGTCGTCCGTCTGACCGCGACGCAGCACGGCGGACCACTCGGCGGAACGACCGACTTCCGCCGCTACGGCGTCGATCTCCTCCAGGTTTGGTCGACCGGCCACGGCACCGCCCTGACGGCAGCGACCCGAACGCTCATGAGCGAAGGGAGTGTCCCGAGATTCCTCCGTCAGAACCTCGGAGGCGTGAACAACCTGCGCGGCTTCGAACAGGGTGAATTTGGCGGAGAGAGTCGTTGGTACGGGTGGGTCGAGGAGCGTGTCCCGCTCCTTCGCAAGCAGAAACTCTCTATCTGGCGTGGGCAGAAGATCGACTTCACGATCGATGCGACGGCCTTTGTCGACGTTGGGACGATTTGGGAAGGGAACGATTTACTCCGGGGCAATGCGCAGGGACGTTGGGGAGCGGGAGGGGGGCTCCGGGTCGTGGCACCGTGGGTCGACGTCTTCCGGCTGGAAGCGGCGACCAACGGTACCAAGTTCCGGGTCTATGCGGTCGGTGGGGTGCGGCTCTAGAAGGCTACGGTTGCATGGCTACTTGTCGCCGCCGTAGGCCTCCATTTGTTCATCCCGAAGTCGCTTTTTCTCCAGGTAGTCGCGAATAGAAGCCGCACTCTCTTCGGCCTTCGCCCGTTTCTTGAAGGAAGGGTCGGCAGCAGCTTTCTCGAAGTGCTCAAGTGCTTTCTCGTCGTTCTTGAGATCGTAGTAGATGCCGGCGAGCACGAACTCGGCCTGACCGTAGGGGTTCTTCAGCGAGATGGCTTTCTCCAAGGACTTAATCGCCCCGTTGTGATTCTTCATCTTCTTCAGAACGATGGCGCAGTTGTAGTGGGGAGTTGGAGAGTCGGATTTGATGGCGGCAGCCTTCCGGTAGCCGGCCAATGCGCCCTGGTAGTTTTTTGCCCGGTTGCAGGTCGAGCCAATTGCGACCGCGGCGTTGTAGGCCCCCGGCTCCTTCGGCCCCTTCTCGAGGGCTTTGCTGTAGGCGGCGACGATCTTATCGGAATCGGCAGGGTAGGCCTTACCGACGGCGTCAGCCATGTAGTAGTAGAGCTGTACCCGCGTGGAGTCGACCGCGATCGCCTTCTCGTAGGCTGGGATGGCGCTTTCGAACTTGCCTTGCCGGGAGAGAGCCTCGGCCAGGAGGCGAGGCGCTGTCTTGTTGCCAGGATCGAGTGCGAGAGTCTTCTGGAAGCACGCCTCCGCCTTGCCGTAGTCGGCCAGATTCTGGTAGACGAGACCCAGATTATAGTGAGCGTCGACGAAGTCGGGAGCCACGGCGATGGCGGCTTCGAACTTCTCCGCCGCAGTCTTGAAATCTGCCAGATTCGCTGCGTTCAGACCCGCGTTGTAGGGTTCGGCCACAGCGGGATCGACGGTCTCTTGCCCGACAGCTACGGTCGAGATGAGAACGAGCAAGGATGCGGTCGTCAAAACCTCTCGGATGCGGACGAGACCGCGCCCCGTCAGGCGTGAGTGGATGAATTGGACTCGGGTCATTCGTATCCCTTTCCTTTGGCCAAGCCGCGAGGCTACTTCTCCGCAAACGTATGCGGCACGCTATCATCGCCCCTCCCAGGCCGTCAACAGCCCCTGGGACGCTCCCGTTTCCCTGCAAGTTTCACTCTAGTTCAATGTATCCCATCTCTTGGACACGGTTCCCGCTCGTCTCGTCACGTCGCAAATTCTAGGATTGGGCTTACCTCACGGTCGGAGTACAGTAACCTGATGTCAGACAACGAAAAAAGGCGATCCGATGAGGCCCGACCTCAAGAAGTTCCCTGGTATGAACGGGCGTTCGGAGAGTTCTACGCAGACCTCTACGCTCATCGCTCGCCCGCCGAGGTCATCGAGCTGCTCGGGGCGATCAACCGGACCAGGTCTCTCGAGGGGCCCGCTCTCGATGTAGCCTGCGGGGGAGGCCGGCTCGTCCGCGAACTAGCAGCCTCTGGCCTCTCCGCCGTCGGCGTGGACCTTTCCCTTCCCTTGCTGAGGCGAGCACGAGGGCTTGGGACGGACCTCCAGCTGGCTCGTTCCGACATGCGTTCGTTGCCGGTCCGGAGCGGGTACTTCGCGAGCGTCTTCTTTCTCTTTACGAGCTTCGGCTACTTCGATGATCCGTCGGAGGATGAAGCGGTCCTCCAGGGAGCAGCCCGAGCACTCCGCCCCGGCGGGTGGCTGGTGCTCGATTTTTTGAATCCACGGCCGACTCTGGCCGGGTTGGTGGCCGATTCCATCCGAGAGGTTCGTGGGATGGAAGTGCGAGAGCGTCGACGCTATGTTGCGGAAACTCGACAAATCAAAAAAAGTGTGGAAGTTCGGGATGCCGATGGCATCCAACTGGAATACGAGGAATCCGTCCGCGTCTATGACCACTCGGAGTTCGTCGCCTTGTTTTCCCGGGCCGGTCTCAGGCTCGCACAAACCTGGGGAGAGTACGGGGGGGAGGGCTTCGATGCGGAGCACTCGCCACGGATGATCTTTCACGCTCAGAAGGGACCAGCCACTTGAAGTGGATCGGACAGAGAGTCAAGAAACAGTGGCCGAAAGCCGCCCTCGGCCTGGACGGTTCTGAATCCGGCCTGGCCGCTCTCGTCGCCCGAGCCGACGTCCGACGAGGTGTCATACCTCCCCATCCCGATTGGTTGCGAAGTCAGGCCCTAGAAAACCTACGGCTCGGAGCTACGGCGCCCTTGGAAGCGAAGGTGGCGGAAGTCGCTGCCGGCCGTGGGGTGACCGTGATCGCAGGACAGCAGGTCGCGCTTCATGGCGGACCTCTCTACTCCGTCTACAAACTGATCAGTGCCGTCGTCCTGGCCGAACGTCTCGAGGCAGAACTCGGTCTACCGGTGCTGCCGGTCTTCTGGTCCGTGTCGGACGACTCTGACTTTGGCGAGGTCTCTTCCACCTGGCTGGCTCGCCCCGAAGGCCGCCTGATCAAACTACGCGACGAGGAGACGCCGCCAAGCGGAACCCGGATCGGTACGCTTTCGTCTCAGCGCCAGGACAATGCCATCCGCGAGCACATGTCGATGCTTGCTCAGCTTCCCTTCGGTGCCTCCGTTCTCGAGCGGCTTGCTGCGATCGAGACAAAGGCCACCAATTGGCAGGAGTTTCAGACCACACTCTTTCATCGTCTTCTCCCCGAAAGGGAGTTCCTCGTCGTCGATGGGGGGGACCCGGAGCTGCTCGAGCTCGTCGATCCGTGGCTCCGTCGGGTTGGGCAGGCGGATTCCCTGCGCGAAGACCTCGCTGCCGGAGCAGAAGCCTCTCGCTCGCTCGATCTCGAACCGAGTTTCGAACCAGACCTGGCGGAGCGAGCACTCTTTCGAATCGAAGGCGATCTCCGCTTGGCGGTGGAGGGCGATCCGAACCTGGCTTCGGGACCGCTCGCCCCCAACGTGGTTCTTCGCCCTCTCCTCCAGGACTATGTTCTGCCGAACGTGGCGACGGTCTGCGGTCCTTCCGAAATTCGCTATCGGGCTCAACTCGGTCCCGTTTACGCCAAACGGAACATCCCCGAACCACTTCGCGTGCCCCGCTATTCGGCGGTTCTTGCGCCTACTCTTCGCGAAGAGCGGGCGAGTAGAGATCTGGCCGGCTACAGCTCGCTCCTCGACGAACCAAAACAGTTCGTCAAGGCCCAGATCGAAAGTGAAGCCGCACCTGCCGCTCAAACTGCCCTGGTCGAAACTCGTGAAGACGTTCGAGCCCGCGTTGCCGGGCTCCTCTCCGAGCTCGAGGAGATCGACAAATCCCTGCCGCAGTTGATTACATCGGCGGCAGGGAAGGCCGATTACCAATTCGAACGAATGCTCGAAGGGATCCGCGGCAAGCAACGACAACAGCTCTTGAAGCGCGAGCCGATCCTCGCCGCTCTGGCCGACTGGGTCCGCCCGCGTGAGCGCGAACAAGAGAGAGTACTGAGTGCGCTCATGCCGGTCTGGCTGGAAGGATGGGGAGCTTTCGAGCCGATTGTAGAGTCGGCCGCCGGGAACCTGGAGCCCTTCCTGAGCGGGAAACCAGATGAGTGTCAGGAAGTGTTTCTGCTCGATTCTTTTTCTTCGGAGGATGCCTCATGATTCGTCGCCTCGGTATCGTCTGTTATCCGACGTCGGGCGGTTCAGGAATCCTCGCGACGGAACTCGGCGTCCAATTGGCCCATCGGGGCTGGGAAGTGCACTTCATTACTCACGCCCAACCACTTCGGCTGACGGGATACGAAAACAACGTCTATTTTCACGAAGTGCTGACCCACAACTATCCCGTTTTTCACCACCCTCCCTACACGCTGAGTCTGGCGGTAAAGATCTCCGAAGTTGCGGATATGCACGGACTGGATCTCCTTCACGTTCACTACGCCATTCCGCACGCAACCTGCGCCTATCTCGCCAAAGAGATGCTTCTTCCGAAGCGACTTCCCATCGTCACCACGCTGCACGGGACGGACGTGACCTTGGTCGGTGCGCAACCTTCTTTTCACAAGATCACGCGGTTCTCCATCGAGAAGAGTGATCGGGTGACCGCAGTCAGCGAGTACCTGCGGTCGGAAACGTACGAACGCTTCAATGTCGAGGCTCCGATCGAAGTCATCCCCAACTTTGTCGATACCGACCTTTTTCTGCCACGGCTCAGTCGGGGAGTACGCCTCGAATGTGGGCAGGACGATAAAGTCGTCCTGCACGCTTCGAACTTCCGACCGGTCAAGAACATCCCGTCCGTCCTGGAAACTTTTGCTCGAATCCACGCGGCCGTGCCCGATACGAAACTCTTCCTCGTCGGGGATGGACCGGAACGCTGGCAGGCTCAGGAGCTGACCGAACAGCTTGGTCTTCAGACCGAGGTGAGATTTCTGGGGATTCGCGAGGGAATGGCCGATCTGCTCGGCTGTGCGGATCTCTACCTGCTTCCCTCCGAGCACGAGAGCTTCGGACTTTCGGCCCTGGAAGCGATGTCCTGTGAAGTCCCCGTCATTGCCACGAATAGGGGGGGGACCAATGAGGTCATAGAACATGGCGTCTCCGGATATCTCGTCGATCCGCACGATTTCGATGAGATGGCCCGACACGGAATCGAACTCTTTACCCAACCTGAGTTACATCGCAGTGTCGGAGCAGCGGCCCGAGCCCGAGTGCTCGAACTCTTTCGCATCGAGGCGGTCATCGATCGCTACGAATCTCTTTACGAAGAGCTTCTTGCGGAGTCCCCCGTTTAGTCGCCGCTAGAGAAAGAACGCCGCCATTCGTCCGCTCGGGAACCCATCCCGACGATGAGAAAAGAAGCGCGGCGGATGGCAAGCGGTGCAGAGTCCGTTCGACTCGATCTGGTTGGTGGGAATGCCAATCTTGAGCAGACGCAGGCGAATCTCACGGTTGAGATCGAGGACGAGTTGACCGTCGCCGTGTAGCTTACTCGACATCGGAAAAC
>Ga0315338_1002769_pt1 | contig 16496 bp, 16 predicted proteins | sample ASW8metaG_FD_204518 | JGI IMG/M metagenome (GOLD analysis project Ga0315338, IMG submission 204518) | Ammonia-oxidizing marine archaeal communities from Monterey Bay, California, United States - ASW #8 | ecosystem: Environmental > Aquatic > Marine > Coastal | place: USA: California | collected... | reverse complement strand
GAGAGGTGGGATTTCCTTTAGCTGTCTACGCGAAACGATTCCCTGGTTTCGTTGCTCCAAGTCGATGAAAATATTTTCCTCATCCATCGAGAGGATTCGCCCCTTCGTCCGGTCACCTTCAGCGAGTTCTCTCGCTGAGATGTTTTCACCACCAGATTGCATCAAAGCGTCGATCGCTTCACCACCAAGAGCCACATCAATTTCTTTTTGAACATCGGCAGTAATCGTCGTTCTGTCAATTGCTGGGGCCGCTTGTTTTTCCCCCTTTGGTTTTTGTATACCGGTCGCCGCTTCTGTGGTCACAGGACCACTCTCTTTTGAGTGAGCCGTGGGATTGAGAATCGGCGACTTTGTCTTCGCAGTACGCAACCCATCATTGCGCTGGGATCCAATTTTAATTGGTCGAGTCAAGCGAGGTGAAGTTGTGGCCGCGGTTTGGTCAGACTCGGCAGAGCCTAATGGTGCCGTCGCATCAGGGCTTGCCTGAGAGGGAGTATCTTCTGTGGGTTGGTCGGTCTGCTCGACATCGTTTTCGCCGGTTAAATGCGTTGCATCACTTGGCGTGCCAGACTCTCCGGGCTGTTGGGTGTCCATCATGGGGAAATTCTCGATAGATATAGTGGCTACCGCTAAAGCTACACGGTGAGCCATTCGCGATAATAGTTGGCCGGAGGCGTCTAAAAAACACCACAACCTGTTGAAAATAGAACTCCAGCGAGCCAATCACCTTGCTGTGTGTTTCGTGGCATGCACTACGTAGATTTTTTTCATGGCATCTGGACGGGCGACTATGCCTAAGCAGACTGCTGAAGTGTCCCTCTTGTTGCATGCCAAGTCAAGCACTTCCGTGGGTATCCGGCCCATCAAGACGGAACCCCATTGTCACCATTTACTTCCGTTTCGTTTTCCGGCCGTTAATTTCCTGAAACTGCCCTGCAGCCTCGCTCATCGATTGTAGACATAGATGCTTCCAGCAGTCGATTAGTTTCCAGATCGCTCACAAAGACTGCATGAAATACTTTGCCTTAGAGCCCGTTTGTGGCAATAATGCTAAAGAAGACATTAGCAGTATGTTTCGGCTCTTTCTTCTGACAGAAAAACGATCTGCTATGAATTATCTCAAAGGGCAACTTCTGTTAGCATCAGCCCATTTAATGGACCCGAATTTCTCGCAGACAGTGGTGTTTCTGATCGAGCATGATGAGAACGGGGCCTTTGGTGTTGTTTTAAATCGTCCCAGCGACCGAACCGTTGGAGAAATTTGGGACGAACAGATGGAACCGCTTTGTAACGGCGAGCAAGCCATCAACGTCGGTGGCCCGGTTTTGGGGCCGATCCTGGCACTCCACGGGGAAATGTCATTGGCTGAGGCCGAAATTGCTCCTGGTATCTTTCTCGCGGTACAGCGAGACGCTCTTGACCAACTTGTACGATTGCCTGGAAGGACCGTTCGTCTTTTCAGTGGATATGCGGGATGGGGACAAGGGCAATTGGAGAATGAACTGGGAGAGGGCGGCTGGATTACAACAGCAGCTACCGAAACCTATATCTTCGAGGGAACCAAGGATCTTTGGCATCAGATCGGTAGAGATATTACTCAAAACGTGTTAGGTGGTGCTGAAAAAATCAAACACGTTCCCAACGATCCTACCGTCAACTAATCGGGCCTTCCGTCAACGAATCGCCAGAGCAACTGGCAGAGACGTTGTTGCCCAGTTTTTCAGATCCAGGTGGTGCGTTCTCCTAGCACCATCACAAGAGGCTGCTCACTAAAACAATACGGCTTTAGGCTGTAGTGTTTTTTTCTTCTTTACGAAATACGGCAACAACATCTTTGACCGGAACGATAAACAGGAGATTATCCTGTTCAAAGTCCACCGGAATGCCATTGCGAGGATCGATCAACACCTTGTCGTATTGCTGTAGCGGATAGTCTGGATCACTTTCGATCTGCGCACTGATTGCGACCACACGACCTGTCAGCACCGGTGTTTTCGCATCGTCAGGAAGATGGATGCCACCGCGTGTTGTGCGTTTCTCCGCATCCTTTCGGATCAGGACACGCAGTCCAACGGGCTCAATAGTTTCAAGAGTCATATCTGTTTCTGTCACCGACTTCGCTCCAAAGCCAACCAGGACATTTGGGTTTCGTTCTTCCTATTTATCATTGTATCCCTCAGCGACGATAAATTGAAATTGGTTTCTAATCAAGCGATTCTGTGAAGGCGGATTTGGAATTCAGGATGGGACACCCAGTGCGGATAGTTGCTCGATAAGAGATCCATTTTCCAATGCTGTCCCAAAGACCGATTCGTCTTTATACAGGATATGACTGAGAAATTTGATCGCCCAATTATGAGCCAGGGGGCTGATTGTAATAATTACTTTACCATTTCGATATGCTTCCCACATTTCGATTGCCGTCCCCATAGATGCTTCAGGTACACAGGCTAGTACAACGTCAACTTCTCCGCACATGCGATTGTGCTGTAGAAAAACATCTCGCCCTCGCTGCTCACCGTATTCCAGCGAATCGGCATGATCTGCTAACGGATCATAGATCTCGCATCCGGGCAGGTGATGCTCTAGGCTATTTTTCAGGCGACCTCGATATTGCTGGTCGTGCAAGACGGCACTGTGGTGGGACCCTTGCATGATGCCTGCCAAAAAAATTCGCATGCGCGTTTTACCTTCTCGTCTTGATACATAAAGTAACGTTTAGGAACTGTGATCCCCCTACCTGATTTTTGTGGGATCTTTAGGATACGGTGGCGCTATTGGAACTGTAAACTAGGCTCCTTAATAATATAAAAAATGAATTCTCAGACCTGTTCTTCTGCAGACACCTCTGCATTCTGCTCAATGGAGCCGGATCTGGAGCGTGCTACACAGTTGATTCTCAGGTTGTTGGCTTTGCCAGGTGTTAGTGGCCAGGAAAAGGTGGTCGCCGATTTCATCCGTGAGCAGTTGGTGAGCGCTGGCGCAGACCCGAAAGCAATCAAAACCGACCAAGCACATCGCCGCACCCGCCTGACTGGGCAGGTTGGTAATTTGGCTTTTCGACTTCGTGGAAGTAAGCGGTGTGCAAGGCGGATGCTACTGGCCCATATGGATACGGTACCAATTTGTGTTGGTGCTAAGCCAATTTTGGAGCAGGACCGTATCCGGTCGAAGGATTCAAGCACCGGGCTCGGTGCTGATGATCGGGCTGGTGTGGCGGTCGTGCTAAATACAGCCCTCGAATTGCTACGGCGAAAGGTACCCCACCCCCCACTTACCTTTCTCTGGTCCGTTCAGGAGGAAATAGGGCTACAGGGTATTCGGCACGCCAGCCTGGGGATGCTTGGCAAACCGAAATTAGCCTTCAATTTTGATGGCGGCTCGCCAGCGAAATTAACCATTGGAGCGACGGGTGGATATCGGATGACGATTCTCGTTGAGGGCCTGGCTAGCCACGCTGGCGGAGCACCGGAAGCGGGGGTTAGCGCAATAACGATCGCTAGCCTGGCAATTGCCGATTTACAGCAACGCGGGTGGCACGGGGCAATCGAAAAAGGGCCCCATCGCGGAACGAGTAATGTTGGTGTGATTCAAGGAGGCACTGCAACAAACGTTGTTGCTGATCGGGTGCAGCTTCAAGTGGAAGCACGCAGCCAAAGTAAATCTTTTAGAAAGCGGATCGTACGCGAAATTGAGAACGCTTTCAAAAAAGCGGCAAAGTCGGTTACCAATGCTAGCGGCATTTGTGGAAAGGTTGCATTTAATGGCCATCTGGATTACGAACCATTTAAACTCTCATTGCGACAGCCCTGTTTGAAGATTGCGGAATTGGCAGTTCGTTCTATTGGTGGTACACCGATACATTTTGTGAGTGCTGGTGGACTGGATGCAAATTGGTTGACTGCCCGTGGGATTCCAACGGTGACACTCGGTTGTGGCCAATTGTTTCAACATACCTGTTTAGAACAGTTGGACCTTTCCTGGTTTCACCAGGCGTGTAGAATTGCGATTCGGATAGCAACATCACAAGAGCAATAACTTCCGGACGAGAATCGATGGGCAGGCAGTGGGAGGCGACGGTATGAAACTGGATGATGAATTGTGTCTTTGTTTTCATGTGAGCAAACGAAAGGTTATTAATTTTATTCGCATTAACAAACCGCGTGTCGCAAGCCAACTGAGCGATTGTGCGGGGGCAGGAACGGGTTGTGGTTGGTGTCGGAACTACCTGCAGCAGTTATTTGAGAGGATGGATAGCAGCAAGCCATCGCCAGAAGATGAGAGAGAGCTTGATGAACCCACAACTGAGCAATATGCTGCAGCTCGGCGCAAATACGTTCAAGATGGGCACGGTACGCCTCCGCCAGGTGCCACGACCGTCAATTAGGGGCATCTAGTAGATTGTTTGACGATTGATTAACATGGCTGACTCGGTGGTGAGGGTGGCTTCGGTTTATTTTGCCGTTAGGAAGCAGTTAGAAGCAGGCATAAAGCATGGCTCGTAAAAAGGTTAGTATCAAAACAAAACGTGCGGAAGCTGAGGCAGCAACCAAGGCAAAAAAGAAACGGGCTACCGCGAAGACCTCAGGGACAAAAGCCAAGGCCAAAACAAAAGTAAAGGCCAAAACAAAAGTAAAGGCGAAGGCCAAGACAAAAGCTAAGGCTAAGACAAAAAGAACGCGAAAAAAGGCCGCAACAGAAATCCGGCTGAAGGCCTTTTGGGGAGTCTTTAATCAATCCCTCAAGCGCGTGGCTCTCTATGAATACAGCCAGCGACGTCAGGCAGATAAGAAGGCGTCAGAATTGATGGAAAAGGGCAATTCACCTCATTTTGTTCAGCTGGTCAAGGAAGTCATTGAGGGAGAGTAATTTGGCTCCCCTACATGTCGCCCAGATTTTTCCACCCCGTGTCTATCTGTTTGCTCTACTCCTGCTTCTCGCGCAGCGGTAGAAATTGCTGGCTTTGGGGCAATCAAGAGGTTACTATTCAGTAGCGGAAAGACTAACCCAAGGCATGATTGATGGATTTTTCTGAAGGTCGCACGGTCGGCATCGACCTGGGAACAACATTTTCAACACTGGCGTACGTGGATGAAAGCGGGACGCCCGTTGCGGTCGCCAACGAGGATGGCGAGGAGGAGACTCCTAGTTTAATCCTGCTTGCGGAGACAGGACATGTTATTGTTGGCCCGAATCGCATGCGCGCAGCAATGGAAGATCCAGACCATGTTGTTGACCGCATCAAGCGGCATATGGGGGAGATCGAACAAGAATATAAGACGACCTTTGACGGCAGGTCAATTACCCCAGAATTTTTGTCCGCTTTAATATTAAAAAAATTGAAGCAGGACGCTGAAGCACAGACTGGTGAAATTGGTAACGCAGTCATCACCGTACCATATTACTTTAATGATCTTCGTCGAAAGGCAACGCAGGATGCAGGACGAATTGCCGGCCTTAATGTAATCGACATTATCAACGAGCCGACAGCAGCTACACTTACCTACGCATGGGAACAGGGTGAGTTGGGCGCTTTTACCAGATCAGATGAAAAACCGCGACAGGTTCTGGTGTACGATTTGGGTGGGGGCACATTTGATGTAACAGTTGTGAACTACACCCCGACTCATTTTCGCGTCCTCGCCACGGACGGAGATGTTCTGTTAGGCGGCGTCGACTGGACTGATCGAATCCTTGAATATGTTGCCGAACAGTTTACTGCTGCGCAGGGAATCGACTTTCGCAATTCTCCAGAAGCCTTGCAAATGATACGCTATGAATGTGATCAGGCAAAGGTTGCCTTAACCGAGTGCGAGGAGGCTACAATTTCGTGTCGTCATCAAGGGCAGATGCTTTCTGTTCCGGTATCAAGAAATCAGTTTGAAGAGATGACTGCCGATCTGGCACAACGAACGATCGATACCGCCGAACTTGTCTTGGAGCAGGCTAAAGTGCGCCCGGATGAATTGGATGTTGTCGTAATGATTGGTGGATCGAGTCTCATGCCGTTAATGCGGAATCGTCTTGAGGCATTGGTTGGCATGAAACCCTGCGGAGACATATCGCCATTTACAGCAGTCGCACAAGGGGCTGCGATTCACGCCGCAATTCTTGAGGCGAAACATCGGGGCACTGATTCCAAATTGGCAGAAAGTCTAAAGAAAAACTTATCGGCTGTTGAGCAAGAGGATGTTAATTCTCATGGTTTGGGAATCGTTGCGCGCAATCCAAAAAATGACAAGCAACAGAACTTCGTTATGGTTCCGAGGAACACAAAGCTTCCTGTGGAAAAGCGACAGACCTTTCTTACGAACAAGGATGGCCAACGACGAGTGCATGTGAAGGTACTCCAGGGCGAAGCTCCCGATCCGTCGGCATGTGCTCAGATTGGAAATTTTCATATTACCGATTTGCCGGAGGGCCTCCCTAAGGGTTCGCCGATTGAAGTAGTGTATTCCTTTGATGCAGCGGGGCGCATTAGCGTGCGAGCCCAAGACCAGACGGGGGGTCGTTTTGCAACACAGCAGATTGAGCGGGTAGGTGCCCTTGATGACAAAAAGATTGATGTCCTTGCGCGTCTTGCTGAAGATTATCGCATTGAATAACGGCCAACTGTAATACGCAGTTCTGGTTGGTTGCGAAGAATGATAATGAATTTCTAATTTCATTTTGGGGTGATTTGCAACCATGTAATGTGACTGATGATTAAATAAGAACATCTACGGATGGGCGAAGGCACTGCTTGTGGATGATAACTGATGGAAGTGCAATCGATTATGTCTTCTACTGAGTCACTAGATGTCTACCGTGAGTGGTTGGGTATAAAGGATGGCGTTCAGCCATTTGATTACTATCAACTGCTTCGTCTTGAGCGGTTTGATGACGACCAAGCCAGGATCCGTCGGCACTACCGTAAGCTGAACAGCCACGTGCGGAAATATTCGACGAGTGATTACGCTCAGCAATCACAACAATTGCTCAATGAGCTGGCTCGTGCCATGCTTTGTTTGACGGACCTTCAGCGTAAAGAGGAATATGATCTATCCCTCGGGCACAAGCAGGCAGGGGCCGGTCGGTGCGATAAACTCGCAGATATTTTGCTTAAGGGTGATAGTGTCAGTAGAGAACAACTAGAAATCGCGAGCCAATACGCAGACAACGTTGGTTTGTCCCTGCGCGATGCGCTAATGCAAAAGAACGTTGCGTCAGCAGAGGTTATCATGCAGGCGCATGCTCGGTCGGTAGGCCTTCCATTTCTTGACTTAAGCGATGTTATCATTGACGAGTCGCTGTTCCCGAAAATCTCGGCAGTCCTTGCAAGAACTCATTCATTGGTCCCTATAATGATCGAGAATGAACAGTTATTGCTGGCTTCACCCAACCTGCTGGATTTGCAACTCGAGGAAGATCTTAAGCTCCGACTTGGCATGTCGATCCGAATGGTCTTCTGCACGCCTGCCGACATCAATCAACTTATTGGTCAACACTATACGCGGGAGGCAGCCGAAGTTGAATTGACCAGCCGCAGCGATGTGTCTGAAGAAGGAGCGGAGGTTAGTGGGTTTGCCAAGACTTGGGGCAAGATCAAGAAGTGGGTTAAAGAAAATAATAAGAAATAGGCACGGGCAGATTGTTAATCTGAGCAAAAGCTTTTGTCATATGCATGTAACTGCACAATCGATCTTTAAGGAACTACAATGACAATCGCAGAAATAAAGGAAAAGGAATATGCTTGGAAATCTACAACCACGCGCTTTCCCATTGATAGCCCGAGAATTCCAGCTAAACTGCTCGGGGTGATAGCGTGCACACAGAATGTATTCTCTGCCTTCGTTGCTAGCTAGTACGATTAGAGCAATGGCTCTGGAGCTAAAGCGGGACGGCTAAATTTGATGTATTTCCTAGAACTTCACGAGCATCTCCTGAATGCGCCTAAAACGGTTTGGCTTGTCCACTCCATGCCAACGAACGCTCTGCCGCAGCTATGAAAACTGGCCTTTACTTCATTCAAGCATGTAGGCACAATGCCCGCTCGAATTCGGCCTCTTGTGCGGTGTAGCACTGGCCGGATTTGGCAGTCCACCGTGGACGCCGTTTAAAATCGGTTCACATCAGGTCATGGATGGCCGCTTCGAGTTAGCAAGGAGTGCTAAACGTGAAAAACCGTTTCTTTCCAAATGTGTCGAGGGCTTGGCCCCGCTTTGTTATTGTCAGTATTTCAATGGCCGTATTGGTATCGGCTTACAAGGTGGCCGCCCAAGGCGTGTCGCCGCCGCCGAATCGCATTGCCGTATTGGATGTCAAGTACATCTTGGAAAATCATGTTCGATTTAAACAGGCGATGGAGGAACTCAAAGACCGCTTTTCAAAAGCGGGAGAGGGACTCAAGGCCGAGCGGATGCGAATTGGCGAGATGGAAATGAAACTTCGGGAGTTGAAACCCTCAACACCTGATTATAACGACTTGGATGAACAGATTAATCGCGCTAAGGCTGAATGGACACTCAATGCTAACAAGCAAAAAAAAGAAATCCGCAAGAGCGAATCCCAAATACTGTGGAATGTGTATTACGAAGTGAAAACAGAGACCAAGCGGTACTGTGAACAGAATGGCATTGGTCTTGTTATTCAGTTTAATGGTGAGCCGATCGACAGCAAGCAACCACAAGATGTGGTGCGAGGAGTTAGTCGCCCCATTGTTTTTAATGATCCACAAATGGATATTACGCCTCATGTTTTAGCGAGTTTAAATAAACCCGTGGCAAGCCAACCGTCAACCGGGCCGGTAAGCGGTCGACAGCAGGTACCACCACGATAGTGCATTGTATTTGAAGTTGTTCATCCGCCTGTATGATACTGTGGGCGATACATCTTATATCGACGTAAAACTGCAGGGAGGCAGGAATGTCGACAGTCGCTGGTGGGGCCCGTGTGGCCACTTCTATTGACCAGGCTGGTAAAACAATTTGTTTGCCTGAGCAACCACAGACTACAATCGCCCGTATGGCTGTTGTTGAGGGCTTTGGCTATTGGGGGGGCAAAGATGTCAAGGTGGAATTTCATCCGGCGGAGGTGAACACAGGCCTTGTCTTTGTTCGGGATGATTTACCTGCTCCCGTAAAAATTCCTGCAACGATCCAATATCGGATTGAGACACCGCGACGTACCACTTTGACCTGTGATGGTACGACGGTTGAGATGATAGAACATATCATGTCATCGCTTAGTGGGCTTGGCATTACCAACTGTGAGATCCGAGTGAATCAGAGTGAGATGCCAGGCTGTGATGGATCTTCGGCAGCTTTCGTAGACGCACTAGATGCGGTCGGTATTGTTTCCCAGGATATTTCGCAACCTCGTCTGGTAATTCAAGATACGACACGGGTCGGTGACAGTGATCATTGGATTGAAGCGCGACCCTCGAAGGATGGCGAGACATCCTTTAGATACCGATTAGACTACACGGAAGTTTCCTCGGCCATTGGCCGACAGACCGCAGAATTTTCGGTGACACCAGACGTCTTTCGTCATGAGCTTGCCCGCTGTCGCACGTTTATGCTGGAGCAGGAAGCAAATTGGCTTCTTGCCCAGGGTTTAGGAACACGCGTACAGCTTACGGACGTTCTCGTTTTCGATCAGCACGGCCCTAAAGAAAATACACTTCGTTTTGATGACGAATGTGTGCGGCACAAGATCCTAGATATGGTAGGGGATTTTGCATTGGCTGGTTGTAATATTGTCGGCCATTTTATCGCACATCGTTCCGGCCACCGTTTAAATGCAGAGTTGATAAAAGCACTCCTTAACGAAGGGCAAATCGAAGAATTTCATCGCTGACTAGGGCAACGTCATTCTCTACTTTCCTGAACGGCAGGGCAGAGTCTGATGATCGTCTGCAAGTCCAGAATCGACCCTTATGACCACCTTTATTTCAGATCAAGCAGCCGTCGACCCCCGAGCGGAAATCGACGAAGATGTCGAGATCGGACCTTTTTGCATTGTGGGATCAGGTGCAAAGATCGGTCGTGGCACCCATCTGCTCGGCAATATCACGATCATCGGTGAGGTGACGATAGGGAGCCACAACCATATCTATCCGGGTGCTGTGATCGGCGCCGAACCTCAGGATACAAGCTACCTGGGAAGTGATACGCGAGTGATCATCGGTGACCACAATGTGATTCGTGAGGGAGTGACCATCAATCGGGGATCCGAAAAAGAAGACGGCATGACGGTCATCGGTGACCATAATTTCCTCATGGCAAATGTGCATGTTGCTCATGATTGTCACTTAGCAAGTCATATTGTCATTGCCAACGGCGCCTTGCTTGGTGGCCATGTCCATGTGGAAGACCACGCTTCACTGTCGGGGTCCAGTTGTGTCCACCATTATGCAACCATCGGAAGCTTTAGTTTTGTTGGCGGTTTAAGCAGGGTGATTCATGATGTTCCCCCCTTCATACTTGTAGAGGGGCAGCCAACGAGACCTCGCTGTATCAATGTGGTTGCGTTAAAACGAAATGATTTTTCAAGCGAAGCGATCCGTTGTCTCTCCGAAGCCCATCGTTTGATCTATCGTGCAAAAGTGGGGCTGGATCATGCACGTGAGATTCTTCGTGGAAATGATCAGCTGGTACCGCAGGTAAACCAATTGCTTGCATTTATTCAGCATCAACAAGAAGGGCGTCATGGCAGGGCTCGTGAACAGCGTCGAGCAGCTTAGCAGTGATTGTTCGCAAGTGGAAAAGGATCCTTGCCGATAGGATGATTTGTCAGGTTCACCTATGACTGAAAAAATTCGGATTGCTGTTATCGGATCGGGGCATCTGGGTCGTTTTCATGCACGGCTTATTGGAGCCAATACAGACTTTCAATTAGTCGGCGTGGTCGATCCACTTGCAGATGCGAGAAATGCGCTTGCCCAGGAGTTGCATGTCGCGGGATTTGATTCTTATCAGCCCCTGTTGGACAAAATCGATGCGGCGGTGATCGCCACGCCAACAGAATATCATCATCGAATCGGCATGGAATTGCTGCTCGCGGGAAAACATCTTTTAATTGAGAAGCCCTTGGCTGGCAATGTATCGGAGTCAGATGCATTGGTGGAGTGTGCTGCGGCAGGAAATCGCATCTTACAAGTTGGCCATATTGAGCGATTCAATCCGGCCTTTCTTGCGGTGCATAACAAGATTGAGCACCCAAAATTTATTGAGGCTTGTAGGTTTAGTGGTTATTCGTTCCGATCCACAGATATCGGTGTCGTTTTAGATTTGATGATCCACGATGTGGATATCATTCTCAGCATGGTTCATGCACGACCGATACGTGTTGAGGCAATCGGTGCCTGTGTCATTGGTCCTCAGGAAGATATCGCGAATGCAAGAATCGTTTTTGAAGATGGATGTATCGCTAACCTGAGTGCTTCACGGGTAAGTTATGATATTGTCCGTAAGATGCATATTTGGTGTCCCGATTCATTCATTGCAGTTGACTATTCGGACACAACTGCCCGAGTTGCTCGTCCAAGCGAAGCGCTCCTGAGGGGCGACTGTGATGTCCAACGACTCAGTCTTGCGGAGAAACAACAGGCTAAGCAGCGATTCTTTGACGATTGGATTACCGTTGAAAAAATCGCAGCCGAACCCTGCAACGCCTTGGATAACGAGTTGCAAGATTTTGCTAGGGCAATCAAAACAGCGAGTTCTCCTCGAGTTCCGGGATCAGCTGGTCGGGATGCAGTCGCTGTTTGTGAACAAATCTTGGTGAGTCTGGCACACCATGCATGGGATGGCCAGCCACATGGAGATATTGACCCACAAAGCACGCAGGAGCCAGCTACAATTCCAGTTACGCCATTCGGAATGATCGCACCGATGCCCCATCGTCGGGCTGGCTAGTGCGAGGACTCTGGCGGATTCCAGCTATATCTTGGCGTCTTCTCTCCGGCGGAAAAATCTGCTTCGACCTGCGCGTCTCGCCAAGGGCATATCACATTGTGTTACTGGCCCGATTCTGGAGTGTCCTGGGGTGCCGCTTTCAGCGGTTGGGTATTCGCTCTGGAATTTTCACCAACGGGCGATTCAAATTCCAGACGACCAAGTTCCATGCTTCGCGCCGCAGAGAGAACATCCAGAGTAATGTTCGCAACATTTGCCGTATAGAGCACAAGGGTTTGAATATCACTCAAAACGACATGGATGTTTTTTTCGGTTGCAACCTTGTCGATGGGTTTCTTGATTTTGGTCCGAATCTGATCCGTCAGTGATTTTTGAATACCGGCGAGGCCTTGTTGTGCCTGATTCGTTATTTGTCGAAGTTGTTGACTAGCGTCTACTTGAAATCGAGCAAGTTGTTGCTTTTGTTCATCATCAGGAAACTCTCCGAATTCTTTGCGCTTTTCATTGAACAGCGTCTGCTGCTGGGACTGTAACTTGCGAATCTTATTCGTGAATAGGATTTTTTGATTAGATAGCATGCGATCCATTTCCCCCAACAGTCCCAATTCCCTTGCAATTTCATCAATGTCACAGACTGCCAGCCGAATTGTTGGATACTGATCCGCAGAGCCCCGTGTACTGTCACTGTCATGCTCCGTATTACTCTTTATCTCACATCCACAGACAACAAGGATGAGTAGACAACATGGATAAAAAGCATGTGTGAGCGGACGACCGAGCATAAGAACACCCCTTTATTGTTTACAGCCCAACCAAGTTAAAGTAGAGAGTCAAAAAGAAATAACAAAAGTAATGAGATGGATAGAATAGAGATTATCACGATCTGTTATTTTAATGGACATAAAAGATTTTACCAGCGATCAAGTATTGTTAGGAAGGTTATGCAAGGTCTCGATCATCAAACAGAGCCAGAGCAAGCAGCATGGCGATAGTGATATAGACCAGTGAATACCCCCCAACCCAGGCGATGTAGCTCAAGGGAACTTGCTCACCGGCGGCGATGGCGCCATAGATGTTGAAGTGCTCCAGAACCGGTAGCACGGTGGCGCATAATTGCCCCATGAACTGGACAATCGCAAATTCGCCGACTGAGGATTGAACAAATAGCGGGAGCAGGTGTCCTACCACGTAAATTCCCATACATATAATCAAATTTGCAAGAATCGAGAGTCGCGTGGAGATCGCTACGCTAATGGAAGCCAAAACAACGGATTCCATAAATGCAAGGACCAGACCGGGTACTGCGAGCACCATTGCACGGCTACTGTCCTGCCAAGTCACGTAGTAATTCGCCGATTCGCGTGCGTCATAAGCGACTTTATAGGAAATACAGAGGACAAACAGTGTTCCGAGCAGCAGGAATAATAAAGCCAGTGCGCTGGCAATCCCAACAAATTTTCCTACGATAAACTGCGAGCGGCCGATCGGCTTCGAAAGTACCGTCAGTGCTGTACGCCCTTCAATCTCATCGGCCACAGAGACACTGGCTGTCCAGATTGCGAGAAACATCGACAGCAGCATGATGACCTGCAGACAGGCCTCTTTGTACATCTTGATATCATCGCCAAATGTGAAGTAGGGAACAAACACGAATAGTAGAATTAGAAAACTACCGAGGACCACCGTTAACCGAAAAAGTGGTTGGCTGACTGCTTCCTTGCCTGTTGTAAAGGCAACCGCAGCAACTTTTGGAAAACTCGCTTGCAATAACAGGTACACGACGGCGTATAGAAAAAGTCCGCACGCCGTGTAGAGTATCAAACGAGCCTCAGGAACGACTACAGATGTGACGAGTTGTATGTTTAGCGTTGCAGCTACGTTGCCATCGTTTGCAACGTAGAGCGCACGCACCGATTTCCTCAACGGACCTGTTGCATCGAGGCTGCGTGTCCATTTGAATGGCTCACCAGGCAATACTTCAAAACGCTCGAGATCTTGGATGCTGGCCTCAATGGGTGGTATGTTTATGCCAACGGTCAGAGGCTCTGATGAGGTAAGAGAGATTGTCTTGAGTTCGCCGGAGGGGATATCCAGTAGAATCTTTTGACTCAGAGCATCCGGTTGAATATCCACTTCGATGTCTTGAGCCCCCACGGAGGCCAAACGGAACAAAGACAGCAGAGTATCTTTTTTGCGATCAAAAAAACGACTCCCGAGTGAGTCACTAATCGTCATTCCGATTGAAAATAAACCAAGTAGCACCGCAACAATGAGTACTGGAAAAATCAGTTTCTCGCGGAGAAGTTCCCACATGGTTGCAGCACTACGTCGGTGAATAACCACCAGGAGAAGAAATAATAGCGCAATACCAATCAATCCGGCTAACGCACCAACGCCAATTAACCAGACCGGTTTCAGACCAATCACAAGTTCCTGTGTCACGAAATATTTCCTCTCGGGCCGTTACGTTCGCCTTTACCTGTATAGTCACCAGCAAAGCAACCACGAAGTCGCTTGCAGGGCTTTCTGTCGATCAATCAAAATACAATATCAAACCGAAAAAATTCACCCGTCGGTAGCAAATTCTTAATATAAACATCTCGAATGTATGGCTCCATAAGGCTGCTGACATCGGCAAGGAATTCTGTTAGTTGTTCTGATCTGCCCTCAGCAACCAATTTCACCCGGCCATCCGGAAGATTGACAACATAGCCCGTCACGCCATGTCTGTCAGCAATGGTGCGGACAGTGTTTCGGAAACCAACGCCCTGGACGCGCCCAGAGTAATGGACTTCCCGACGTACTGGGGAATCGGCCAACAGAAATCCACCGGTGGTTGGAAATTGGGAGATGGAGTACCACGGATATCTACAGTATAGGAAAATATCCAGTATATTCAGCGATTGACCCGTTGGGCACCCAGTGACATTTTCAGCGGTGGAAATAAGCTCTGTTCGGCAGAAAAACTCGCTCTGAGATCGTGCCAGCGGAAAATTGTCCCAGAAAAAAGAAAAACATTATTCGTTCACGAAACAGTTGCCAGGTTATTTGAGTATATCAATTGCACGAGTTGGGCATCGCTCCGAACATTCATTTTGGAGAGTAGGCGTGCACGGTGCTTTGCTGCAGTTTGCAGGCCAATCCCGAACTGCGAGGCAATCTGTTTAATCGAGAGGCCTTCCAATACTAGTGTCATTGTTTCCCGCTCACGCCTGGTTAATTGTTCTGCCAACGCTTTCACACTGGCAGATTGAAGCCCTTGTTTACGAAGTTGAAAGCGTTTCTGGATGCCACTTTGAACTGCTTTGATTAACGAAGGATTACAAATCGGCTTTTCTAAAAAGTCGATCGCACCGAAACGCATACCCCTGACTACGTCGGAGATTGTTGGCTGTTCGGCAATGAAAACAAAGGGAATCGGCAGCCCACATTCGGTCAGGAGTAGACCATGTGCCGATGACGAGCCGTTATATTCTCGCCTTTGCGCTTCGATGAAATGATTGTATTCCAAGACAAGACAACTGGAACCGGCTGGGGAGCAATGGTTTTTAAGAGCTTCCCAGCTATTGTGACATTTTGTTTCGATTGTCTCAGCAGACAGAGCCTTAGCGATTAATGCTCGCTGCATGGCGTTGCTATCTAGGATATGAACAACCGAACGAGTATGTGACGAGTCGATCATTATCTGTTCCTGTTCTTCTGGCATCTCAAAATCACTAACCAAGGTGTCTTCATAAAATAGATTGCAGTCGAATCATGTTATCTAAACGCGATGATAATGCAGGGATAAATAAACCATTCTGAACCGAAAGACAGTTCCAGCAAAGTGTTCGTCAAACACTTCTATCTATTCGTCAGAAGTTCTTAATGATCGCAAGAGGAAGCCAGAGTCAACCAACAGGTTGGAAGCTACAGTCGTCCGCAGCAACGCTGTAAAACTGGTTTACTTTTCCGGTGCGGTGGACAAGAGTTCGCTGTGAGCAGACATGAACAAGTCAAGTTGCTGGAGCACCAGAAAATGCTGGGGCTGACCAGACGCAAGTCGGGAACTCCCAAGGCCGATTACAAATGAGCGATGTTCAGGGTTCCCGGTGGGCAATATTCAGCTTTTCACAGTCGTTGATCTTCTTGTCTCTCGGTTGTTCCGGTATCCAACCGCTTGCAACCCTCCTTAAAGGTAAGCCAAAATGCCCTGTCTGACCTACTAGCAGTGTACTGACACCGGTGATCGATTGTCAATGAAATCCATGTTTTTGGGATTTTTGAGGCCATTTTTCTGCACATCTATCCCTGCTTATTCACTACATGCGCAATCTTTTTTCAATGATTTCAGCCACATTTTTTCCCCGATGATTACAAGCGTCCGTCTCTGATTACTCTCGCCACTTATTATGTAAGGCTCACTCCGCTTACAGAGAAATTCGCAGCTACGATGGGTGCGATCAGGAGTCCCTAGAAACTCGCCGACCCGCAAGAGAGTCTGTCTCGCCAATCGTGACGGCCATGAATTCATCGTTGATAGACGATCCGATACAGGATACTTTCTCAAAGATTAATCGATGCAGCTCTATTCGCAACTCCATCCGTCAGATGATTGTT
>Ga0315338_1002768_pt1 | contig 16507 bp, 16 predicted proteins | sample ASW8metaG_FD_204518 | JGI IMG/M metagenome (GOLD analysis project Ga0315338, IMG submission 204518) | Ammonia-oxidizing marine archaeal communities from Monterey Bay, California, United States - ASW #8 | ecosystem: Environmental > Aquatic > Marine > Coastal | place: USA: California | collected... | reverse complement strand
CTGGTCGACGATATGAAGGGTTTGAACGTTCCGACGTTGATCATCACGGGCGATGAAGACGAGCCCTGTCTCGATCCTGCATTGTTGATGAAGCGGACGATCCCGATGTCGGGATTGGTAATCATCCCCTTGACGGGGCATGCCTGTAATCTCGAGGAACCGGACGCCTTCAACCGCGCCTGTCAGGAATTTTTCACCGCCGTATCGAACGATGCCTGGGGTCCGCGCGATCCGCGCTCTCAAATTGCCAGTATTACCGGCATGAAATAGGGGGGGCCCGCGTTCAGGCGGGCTCGATTACGAACAACACCTGATCATGGGCGACCAATGTGGCGTCATCTGCGCCGATTGCCGCCACGACGCCGTCAATCGGCGCTTCGATTGTCGTGTAAAGTTTCATTACTTCGATCAGGCAAAGCGGATCGCCTTTTTTGACGGCTTGGCCTTCCTCGACGAACGCCGGTTCCGCTGGCGCGGCCTTTCGGTAAAAGGTCCCGACCATCGGGGCTCGAACCGCCGCACCGTTCGCGCTCACACTGATCGTTGGGGCGGACGCAGGAGCCGGCGTTTCCACGGAAGTTTCGATTGGTACGGCGGGCGCGGATCCTGTGGGTACCGCTGCCGTGGCAGCGCCCGTCGAAGCGCTCCCGCCATTGCGTTGCACGACGAGTTTCGTGTCCCCAACTTCAAGCACCAACTCTTCGCAATTGCTCGAATCGATGATCTTCAGGATCTCGGAGATGTCTTTGTAGCTCAGCGACATGACGGCATTTTGAACGCCTCGACCCGCGCAATCAAGAGGAAGGGCGATTAGCCGTCGCGTGCGAACGCGTTCACGCCCCAGCTTTCGGCAAGCGGATTGACCGGGCGCGTCGGCAGGCTGTAGTGCCGCGACCGGTCGAAGATTGGCAGTCCCGGCGCCAGCATCGAGTTGTAGAACCACATCATCGCCTGCGCCATTTCCATGGGCCGCTCGCGGGTGACGAAGTGACCGGAGTCCAGTACCAGTATGGCCTCGAGGCCGGGCAGATGTTCCTCCATGCCGCGGCAATAATCGACCGGCTGCCGGGGATCGTGTTCGCCATGGACTTGGACGACCGGCATGGTGAACTTCGAGTAGTCGACCGCTTTGGTCTTCGGAATGTCGCGGAAATAACGCGGTACGGCCTCCGCCGTGCCGGCGTGGGCGAACTCGGCCGCGATCTCGGCGATTTCGGCATCGTCCGGGCGAAACGCGGGTTTGCAGGAGCTGTCGAACCAGACCCGCACATAGGCTTCGGCCTTTTTCATAAGGCGCGTTGCCGCTTCCGGGTTCTTGGAGTTCCAGATGTGATGCAGCGAATTGCGTGGATCGTACTCGTGCAAGGACAGACAGCATCGCATGTAGCGCTCGACGCGCTCCGGGATTTGATCGGTGACGTGGTCGGCGATGGCAACGCCCCAATCGTGCCCGGCAAGGCGGAACCGGTCTATCGACAGATGGTCGAGGCACCGAATTAATTCCGAGGCGACATTGTTCATCGTGTAGTCGCCGTCCGCCTTGTCGGACTGGCCATACCCTTTCATGTCGAACGCGTAGACTTTGAACTGCGTCGCGAGGATGGGTATCTGGTGTTTCCAGCATTGCCAGCTTTCGGGGATGCCGTGCAGCAGCACGACCGGGTCGCCGTCACCGGCTTCTACCCAATGCCAATTCACGCCCTCGATCGTTTCATTTCTGTGGTTCAATGCCGTGTCGGCCATGGCTTCCGCGCGTATCGGTTGGTGGAGATTGATAGTTGCACAATTCTTGGGCTTTCGGGATTCATAATGTCTGGACATATGACATAATAACCCTTGCCAAAACTCATTGGGCTTTCGCATGATACAGCTACGAGCAGTAAGGTTTCCGTATTGCGGAGCAGCGTGAAACAAGCAAAGAAGAAACAGGCAGGCTGAGCGCGAGGAAATCACCTTAATCGGTAATTGGTAAGGGAGGTAACGTCGTGAAAAAGATTCCTGAATTTGTTCAGGGGACAGAGCAGGAGAGTGCCGTACGGGAACTCTCCGAAGAAACCCTTGATACGACCACCAGTTTTGACGCGAAACTGTCCGGCGTATCGCGTCGCGATTTCTTGCGGATCAGCAAACAATATGGTCTTACCGCGACCTATGCCGGCGTTGCCAGCATGGGCGGCTTATTCTCCGCTGAAGCGTTGGCGAAATCGACCAATACGCAATATGAGAAAAAGCTCAAGAACAAGCCGAAACACACGATCAAGCTCGGCACCGTCGTCGGTAAGAAGCATGATCGCATCATTCGCTTCGGCTATTGGGAATTCGCTTCGGATCTCGAAGTCCGCACGGATGGTGAAATCCAGGTTGACGTGCTGGGCGCGAACGCCATCTGCGCCGAGCAAGTTTGCGTGCAGAAGGCGATGCAGGGCGTCATCGATATCGCGTCGTCCTCGACGCAGAACGCGTCAAGCGTGGCGCCCTGGCTGAACGCTATTGATTTCCCCTACATGTTCCAGTCGAACGGGCAGCTCTATCATTTCTTCATGAGCCCGGAATCCGACAAGTTCTATCGCAAGGTCTATCGCGAGAAGAACCGGATGGAAATCCTGTTCGTTTTGTGCGAAATGCGGCAGCTCTATATGGGTCTGAAGTGGAAGGACAAGCCGGCGATCACGGAAATCGGGCATTTGGCCGGCACGAAGAACCGCGTGACCAATACGCAGCTTGGCCGCATCGCTATGCAGTTGATGAAGTTGAACCCGGTGCCGGTGGCCTGGGTTGAAACGCTCGATGCGCTGAAGAACGGCTTGATCGACGGCATGGAAACCTGGACCACGGCAACCACCGCCTTCAACATGGCGCCGGTTGTCTCGCAATATGTCGGTCTGAAATTCATTCCCGGTACCGGGCATGTCGCCATCAACACGCGGACCCTCGACAAGGTTGGCGACAAGCTGCGTGACGACATCATGGAATCCGGCTACCAGGCCCAACGGTCGGTCATGTACAGCAACGAGGCCGGTCTCGCGCTGATTAGCGGCGAAGTGCCGAATCCGGGCCCGGATACGATCTTCGGCAAGGCTGGGACGAGGATGAACTTCTTCTCCGAAGAAGCGCTGAAGGAGTGCGAGGACATCGCCAGCCCGACGCGGCCGGAATACAACCGTTGGCATGAGAAGCTGAACAAGATGGCCGGCTTCAGCCTGTATGACGAGTTCCTGCCGGTGGCGCGCAGGTACGACAAGAACGCGCTTGCGATCAACGTCGAACCGCGTCGTTGGTGGAAAGGCTAGGGCGCGCCCTAGTCCCGAATGAGAGAAGGCGCAATTCGTTGCGCCTTCTCACTTTCTTCACATCGCCGTGTGTACGCCGCACGTTGAGGCTGCCGTGTAGGATAATCCCACGCGACACCCGATCTGCGGCACAGGCTGCGAACAACATCGGCCTCGGAGGGCGCTTTCATGTCGAACCCGGTCGTCTCGGTTCTGAAATGGTTGGATGACAACCTGGAGAAGACGGTTCTCGTCATCGCCTACGCGCTCTGCGCGGGGATTGTCGCGGTGGAGGTGTTTCGCCGCTACGTCTTCGATCAGCAGGCGCCGTGGAGCACCTTCGTACCGTCCTATCTGTTTCTCTGGCTGACGTGGCTTGGTGCTGCCTATTGCGTCAAGCTGCGCTCGCACCTTGTCTTCAACGAAGTGCGTGAGCGGCTGCCGCGCGGCTGGCAGTATTTCTTCGTTCAATTGGATTATGTCCTCTACTTCATCTTCGGAAGCATCGTCGTCTACTGGTCATTCGACCTTGTGCAGTTGCATTTCGAAATGGAATCGATCGTGCCCGGCACCGACGACGTGCTGAGCTGGTGGTTCTACAGCGCAACACCGGTCGGTTGGACCATGCTGCTGATCCGCGTCGTTCAGAACATCGTCATAGATTTCAATGATTTCAGAAGCGGCGCCCCGGTCCGTGTGAAGGGCGAAGGCATGGTCGCAGAATTGGCAGATCCCCATGCCTGATGCCGTCATAATTACGCTTATCACCCTGTGTGCGTTCACGCTCTTCGTGACCGGTACGCCGTTGATGCTGATTATCGGGCTGTGGGTCATCGGCATGCAACTTATCTTCGACTTTCCGCTGGCCAATGTCGGCAGCTCGATGTTCGAAGGGCTGAACAGTTTTGCGCTGTTGGCAGCCCCCTTGTTCATCCTTACCGGTGACTTGATCAGCGCCGGCGGCATCGCACGACGAATGTCCGACTTCGCGCTCGCCATCCTCGGATGGGTGCGCGGCGGATTGGGCATGGCATCGCTGGGCGCCTGCGGCATGTTCGCGGCGATCAGCGGCTCGAATGCGGCGACGACCGCGACAATTGGGTCGATCACCTATCCGACGATGGTCAGACAGGGCTACGACAAGAATTTTTCGGCAGCGACCGCCGCAGCGGGCGGTACGGTCGGCATCATCATCCCGCCGAGTATTTTGTTTATCGTTTATGGCTATCTGATCAGCCTGCCGATTTCTGAACTGTTCCTGGCCGGCATTATCCCCGGCATCCTGATGGTCGCGGTCATGATGATCGCTTGCTACGTGGTCAGCCGCCGCAGGGGCTATGGCGAGATCATCCCCTTTCAATTGACGGTTCTGCGCCGGACATTCCCGGGCGCCAGTATCGGCATCATCGCGATCTTCATCGTGCTGGGCGGAATCTATGCCGGTATCTTCTCGCCGACGGAGGCGTCCGCGGTAACGGTCGTGTATTGCCTTCTTGCCGGCCTGTTCGTTACCAAAGAGACTAAATTTAAGGCCTTGCCGGACATCTTTTTCCGCAGCGCCATCATCATTGGCATCATCGTGCCCTTGGTCGCCGTATCGATCATGATGCAGGAAATCCTTGCGGTAATCGGCGCGAAGGAATTCATCGAAGGCCTGCTGACCGGCCTCGGTGGCTATTACACGATTCTATTCGTCATGATGGGGATGGTGCTGGCCGCCGGCACGATCCTGGAATCGGTGCCGAATACGATTATCCTGGCACCGATCCTGGCGCCGATCGCGGTGACCATCGGCGTAGACCCGTTCCACTTCGCTGTTATCTTCCTGATTGGCGATGCGATTGGCTTCATCACGCCGCCCTACGGTCTCAACCTTTACGTCGCGTCAGGCATCACGGGCTTGCCATACTTCCAGATCGTGCGTCAGGTCCTTCCCTATCTGTTCTCCCTGATCGTCATCTGGGTGATTGTGGCGCTTGTGCCTGAACTGTCTACTTTTCTGGTTCAGTTCGCCGGACTCGGTGGCGCGGGGTTGAGAAACTAGGTGCCTGTCCGAGAAATGCTTATAGAGTAGACTATGAGCCGCGTCAGGATTGTCGACACGACCTTGCGGGACGGCCACCAGTGCCTGTGGGCGACCCGCATGACGACCGCGATGATGCGGCCGGTGCTGCAGCGTATGGACCGGGCTGGATTCGATGTAATCGAACTGATGGGCGCGGTTCATTTCGACACCTGCGTCCGTTTCCTCGGCGAAAATCCTTGGGACCGGCTGCGGCTCTTCCGCGATACCTTTAAACAGACCGAGCGGCAGGCGATCATCCGCAGTAAATGCGCGCTGCGCTTCGATCTTGAACCGGACGACATCAACCTGCTTTGGTACGAGCTGCTTGTCCGCAATGGAATCGAAAGCCTGATCGCCTTCGACGGGCTGCACGATCTGGACAATCTCGAAAGCGGACTGAAACACGCCAAAAGCCTGGGTGCGCGGACGCAGGGCTGGCTGATCTTCAGCGAAAGCCCGGTCCACACCGATGCGCTCTATGTCGCGAAGGCACGCGAGTTCCTCGATCGCTGCGAGGTCGACTCGCTGATGATCGAGGACACCAGCGGTATCCTAACGCCAGAGCGGCTGCGCACCTTGGCGCCGGCGTTACAGGCGGAAATTGGCCCGGACGTGCCGCTGGGACTGCACACGCATAATCTGGCTGGGCTTGGCCAGTCGCTCTATATCGAGGCGGCGCGGCTTGGACTTGACAATATTTACACCTGCATCGCGCCGATTGCGGATGGGAATGCACCGCCCTCCATTCAAACGACGGCGCGAAATCTGCGCCATTATGGCTACGATATCGCTGTCGATGATGGGCTATTGGCCGAGATCGGCAGTCATTTTGAGGACGTTGCGGCGCGGTCCGGGCACCCTGTGGGCAGACCGCAGGATTTCGACGCCGCCAGCTTCGACCACCAAATTCCCGGCGGCGTGATGAGCAATCTGGTCAGCCAACTCGACGCGGCGGGTCTGATCGAAAAGCTGCCGGCGGTGCTGGAAGAATGCGGCCGCATCCGAGCCGAAACGGGCTGGCCGATCATGGTGACGCCGTTCTCGCAATTCGTCGGCGTGCAGGCGACGCTCAACGTCCTGACAGGCAGCCGCTACACCCAGGTTCCCGACGAGATGAAGAAATACGCGCTTGGCTATTACGGGGAGCTTTTGTCACCGGTAGATCCCGATGTGTTGGACCGGCTCGTCGAAAACGGGTCTAAAACCATTGCCCTGATCCCGCCGAAGCCGGAGCCAGCCCTGTCGGGATTACGTAAACGCCATCCTGGTGCCAGTGACGAAGAACTGCTGCTGTGGCACTCTTTCCCGGAAGAACTCGTCGCCAGCATGTTTACAGCGACGCCGGACACGGCTGACTACAGCGGTGGTGCTTTGCTACACCTGGTCGAAGAAGTGGCCAAGCGGCCCGACCTTTCGCGCGTGTTCATATCCAAGGGCGCGACTCGCGTCGATATCCGCGGCGGTTAGTACAAGTTTAACCGGTCAAACCCATTCAATTGCTGCGTTCGGGTGGCGATAATAAAATGTAACCGTCGCAAGAAAGGATCGCTGATGTCCCGTTTCGATCAAGAACTCGCCGGCGACGTGGCCATCGTCACGGGCGGGGCGCACAATATTGGGCGCGCGACCTGTCTTAGTCTGGCCGACGCCGGTGCGGCGATTTGTGTCAATGCGATGACGTCCGGCGCCGACGCCGAAGCGCTGTCGATGGAGATCGAGGCCGCGGGCGGGCAGGCGATGCACTATCTCGCCGATGTCACCGATCCAAACGCCGTACGCGCCATGACGGACGCGGTGGTCGCAAGGTTCGGTAAACTGTCGATCCTGGTCAACAATGCGGCCGTGCGCGGCAATACGCCGTTGGAGGAACTGACGCTGACGGAATGGCGGCGCATCTTCAATCCGATTGTCGAGGGCACGATGCTGTGCACCCAAGCGGCGCTGCCGCATATCCGCACCGCCGGTGGTGGGACGATCATCTGCCTCGGCGGCATCGCGAGCTATGTCGGGGTCGCGGGGCGCAGTCATGTCGGAGCCGCCAAGGCTGCGCTGGGTGGGTTCATGAAAGGGCTGGTGCATGAAGTTGGCGGCGACGGCATTCGTGTGAATACTGTCGTGCCGGGTCACATCGATACGGCGCGGGGTGCATCAGCGGGCGCGCGGCCGAATTACGACATGAAATTTGTCCTCGACCGATCGGGACAGCCCGAAGAGGTTGCCGATATGATCCGGACACTATGCGGCCCGGCGGGCCGTTATGTCACCGGACAAACGGTTCATGTCAGCGGTGGCGTCTATATGCCCGGCTGATCGCCAGAAGGGAGAATTTCATGCTCGACCATGTGCATTCGGACGAAACTCCGGCGCCGCTGAGCGCGCACAGCGATGCCGTCGTCATCCCGGCCGGCGCTCGCATTCTGGTCAGCTCTGGCATGCTCGGTATGCGCAAGGACGGTGCGATTCCGGAGGCGATCGAAGAGCAGGTCGCTGCCGCCTTCGATAATGTCGAGGCCGTGTTGCGTGCCGCCGGCATGGATATGGGCGATCTGGTGAAAATGACGACCTACATCACCAATGCCAGCTACCGCGACGCCTTCCGTAGCGAACGGGCGAAACGGGTCGGCGGCGAAGCGCCGGCGTCCACACGGGTCGTGATCACCGCCTTGTCAATGCCCGCCATGAAGATCGAGATCGAGGTGATTGCCGCAAAAGCCTGAGGCAACGCCCTACCGGTTCACATTTTCGCCATAGAAGGCAGAGGGTAGATTGTCCTTCGGCCAGTCATCACCGTTCTCGAACGGGGCGACACCGACGGCGTGACGGGCCATGCCGGATTCCAGCATCGCCATGGAGACGATCTCCGCGATGCCGACATCGTCGATGCCGTGACCGCGCAGGGCTTCGAAATCTGCATCCGTCGTGCCTTCGTTGAAGGCGACCTTGCGGGCGAAGCGCAGCACGTCCTTCCACATCGGATCGAGCGTCGTGGAAGTCTCGAATTCGAGGCATTCCATGACGTCGTCAGTGGTCATGTCGAAATGCTCGATCAGGTGGGTTTGGTGATTGTTGATGCAGCGAGGGCAATCGACCTCGGCCGCACAGACCAGGGAGATCGCGTTCAGCAGCGGTTTTGGCAGCGAACCCGGTGTCATCTGCAAGCGTTTGGTCAGGATCCACCAACCTTTGATCAACTCCGGATCGAGCCCAAAGAAGCCCCAGGTCGGTGTCAGGAAATTGGCGCCCTTCGTCTGACGTATATCCTCGAAGATCGCCGCGACTTCGTCGTTGGCGGCGTCCGGCTGCACCAGCTTGACCTTATCCATGTCACGCACCTTTTGCTAATTCCGAACGGGAGCGTTTCATATCAAACGATAAACCTCAACCTCACCAGCCCGGCCCTTCAATTCGAAACGCCCGGCGAGTTCGGTGTCGAACGTTTCGTTCAAATCCCGTTTCGTATCGCCGCTAATCAAAATTGAGACATCGGTGTTGGGCGGATAGAGCTCCTTACCCAGCTGCTCCAGACGAGCGCCGACATTCACGTCGTCGCCGATGATCGTGTAGTTGATGTGGTCTGGCGTACCGATATTGCCGACGGTGACTCGTCCGCTGTGGATGCCGATGCGGATGCCGATAGGTGGTTCGCCTTCGGCCTGGCGCGCCGCATTGTCCGTGCGGATCGCCGTTTCTATCGCCTTGGCGGCGCGGCAGGCGCGCTCGGCGCGGTTTTTCTGTTTTTCCGGCGCGCCCCAATAGGCCATCACCGAGTCGCCCATGAATTTGTCGATCGTGCCGCCTTCCGCGTCGATGCAGGCGCCGATCAGGGAGAAATGGTGGTTGACCAACGCCGCAACCTCGGACGCCGTCATATCCTGCGATAGCGTCGAGAAACCGACCATGTCGGTGAACAGCACCGTGATATTGCGCGCGTCGGAGACCATTCCGCGGACGTCGCCCTGCTTGACCAACTGCTCGACGATCTTCTTCGGGACGTAGAATTCGAACCAGCGCAGGGCGCGCAACATGGCGTTGAAGGAGCGTGACTGATCGTTCAGTTCCCGGAAGATGCTGCCCGGAAGGTCGCCCACTTCGGATATCTCCATGTCGCGAATTTTGCTGGAAGCGGAGGAGAAGCGAACGATCGGCTGGGCGATGCGGCGGCCGATATAAATGGCGGCGAGTACGGATAGGATCAGCGCGGCAATACCGACAATTAGCGAAATCACCATGCGTCGAACTTCCTGGCCGACTTCCTCCCGCTCGAAATAGATGCCGGCAATCAGGGGTTTTTCGCCGAATCCATAGACCATTTGGTAAAAGAATATAAAGCGTCCCGGTCCGATATGGACGACATGGCCTTCGGTGCCCTCTGGAAGCTCCAAATGAAGGTCATAGCGGTCTTCCTGCTGCCACATGGCCGCAAGCACGATATCGTGGAACCCAGCGAGAGGCGGCAACGGGTTTTCGTTGGTCCGGCCTGGGTAATTGGGCACGATCAAGGGATGTGCGAGGACCTGGTCGCGGCCAAAGAGAATGAAACGCGATCCCGTTGCGCTTAAATTGGCGCTGCTGACGAAATTCGATAGACCTTCGACCGATACCGCGGCGACCACGACACCCAAGCGGTTTCCATCGGCAAAAACGGGTACGGCGACGCTGATATAGGTTCGCTTGGCACTGTCCCGCCAAATCGGTCTGTCCCAGTTGGGACCGGAAACAACCGCCGCCATGCGCCGCTCGATTTCCGGATCCTTGGAGTAGTCTAAGCGGCCCTTTGCAACCTTGCCATGCCGACCGCCATTGGCGACGAATATTGCCTGCAGGTTGTTGTCGATGAAGAGGACGGAGTCGATTTGCGGGGCGGCGGCCAGGGCGCCGGTGAATAGGTCGTTGAGGCGTTGGCTGTCCTTTGGATCGATCTTTCCGTCGGCCAGTTGCTCGGCAAGGAACACGGCTTGATATTCCGCCGGTCTCAAATGCTGTTCGATCCGCTCGACCGCGCCGCTAACCTCCTGATGCGCAATATCGCTGAGCAAAGCGAAGGTATTTTTCTGCGCGAGCCAGACGCCGACCCCCAGGACGCCGCCGACTGAAATCAGGGTGAGGAGGCCAATTGCCGTCACTAGCGTGATCGTGATGGAGAACCGACCGTTCCAGCCCGTCGGGCCGGCCTTGTCGGAGGGGGGAGCGGCATTCGTCAAGGGCGGCATGGGCCTCGGTTCCATTTCCTGCAAGGCATATAGCATTTAGGCGTTTCCGCGGCGGACCGCTAGCACTAGTTGGTCGAACGCGCGATGATGCGCGCCGGGAGGAACGCGCAGGAATGACCAAACGTATTCTCGAAGGCGTGCGGGTGCTCGATCTGACGCAGTATTTCGTCGGGCCGCATGCGACCCTGCTTCTCGCCGGGATGGGAGCCGAGGTTATTCGCGTCGACAACCCGGCGACCGGCGATACCTTGTCCGATACGCCGATCTATGCTGGTCCCGAAGGCGTTTCTTTCGAACGCAAGACACCGGACGATCTCGGTGTGCCGTTTCTCAAGCGCAGCCGTGGCAAGAAAGCGGTGACCCTGAATCTGAAGGACCCAGAAGGCGTACGGCTTCTGCTGGAACTGGCCGAAAAATCCGAAGTGCTTGTGGAGAATTTCAGTGTCGGCGTCACGAAGCGGCTCGGTATCGATTTCGAGTCCCTGCACGCGCGCAACCCGCGCCTCGTCTATTGCTCGATCACCGGCTACGGGCAGACCGGACCCGATGCCCATCTGAAATGTTTCGACGCGGCGGCGCAGGCGGCGTCAGGCCTGATGAGCATGACCGGGCAGCCGGGTGGGCCGCCGACCAAGGCGGGTACGGCACTGGCCGATTCTATCTCCAGCGTCTTCGGCCTCTCCGGCATCCTCGGCGCGCTGTATCACCAGGAACGCACGGGCGAGGGCCAGCATGTCGATATTTCGATGGTCGATTCGATTTTCTCGCTGATCTACGACGATCCGCTGGAGGGCTACCCCCAGCTCGGCCTGGACTACCGCCAGGGCAACCGTGCGCCGCGTGTCTCGCCCTTTAACAGTTACAAGACGAAGGACCGCTGGCTGATCATCGCCACCGCGACCGACGCGCACTGGCATACGCTCTGCGATGTCATGGGACGGGAAGATTTGAAGAACGATCCCGAATTCGCGACCGGCAGCGACCGGCTTCTGATCAACGATCGGGTCGATGCGGTCGTCGGGGAATGGGCGGCCCTGCAGGACGGCGACGATCTGCTGGCGAGGCTGCGCGAGGCGGGTATCGTCTGCAGCCCGATCAACGATATCAACGACGTGAAGGCCTGGCCGCACATGCGCGCCCGCGGCATGATCGAGGATCTGGTCCATCCGACCCTGGGCCCGCTGGAAGGCCTCAATGCGGCCGGCTTCCCGATCAAGTTCAGCGGCGTTGAAACCGGATACGTTGGTCTGCCCGTGATGCCGGGGACGAACAACCGGGAAATTTTCAGCAAGCTGCTGGGGCTTGACGACGCGGCGCTCGACAAACTTGCCGAAGACGGCGTTATTTAGAGGACTGCATCATGGCACGACAGAACATTACTTCCGGAAATCCATTTGAACCGGTGTTCGGCTATTCCCGTGCCGTTCGGGTCGGCAACACGATCCACGTTGCGGGTACGACCGCGGACGGAGCCGATGCTTATGAACAAGCCAGCAACGTCCTGACGATCATCACGAACGCGCTCGCCGAGGCGGGTGCCGGGCCGGAACATGTCGTGCGCACTGTCGTCTACGTGACCGACATGGCAGCGCATGCGGACGGCGTGACAAAGGCGCATGGCGAGACCTTCGGCGACATTCGGCCGGCCAGCACGCTGGTCGCCGTCAGTGCGCTGCTGCGGCCGGAATTGGTCGTGGAGATCGAGGCTTACGCAATCCTCGAGGACCAATAGCGGCCGCTACTCTGCCGCCGATTGCTGTCCCTGGACGGTGAAGAAGGACGCCGACTTGGGCTGTTCCGGCAGTTCGACCAGCGACTCGCTCAGCCGTGCCGTGCGGGTTTTCTCGCCGCGCAAGATTATACCCTCGTTCGGATTGGCCATCGGGTTGCGGGCGATCGGGAAGGCGTCCGCCGCGCTGTAGACGCAGATATAGAGGTTGCGCGACCGGTCGGACCCGTTCGGCGCGGAGCCGTGCGCCAGCCGCGTGTGCATCAGGCAGACGCTGCCCGCCTTGCCGGTCACCGGGATCGACTCCGACAGCAGTCGTGATTCTTCGTCGGGCGCGACGGCGCCGGTGAAACGATCGTCGTTGAACAGCGACAGCAATGGCCCGCGATGGGAGCCCGGCACCACCCGCAGGCAGCCATTCTCCTCCGTCACGTCGTCCAGCATCAGCAGCGCCGTCACCACATCGTCGTTGGTATGCGGCGTGAACAGGAAATCCTGGTGATAGGCGACGGTGGTGTCCGAGCCGGGCAGCTTCAGATTGATTTTGCAGTGATGGAACTTCAGGTTCGGCCCGATCAGCTGGTTGACGATATCGACGGTTGCCGCATTGCTCATGACGTCCAGATAGGCATCGGAGATGTCGGACGGATTGTTGACCCGGCGTAGTGCCGGATTGTCCGCCGTGTGTTCCGAGCCCATATCGAAGCGCGGCCGGTCGTCCAGGGTCGGCGGCCCGAAGGGCTCGGTATGGGCACGGCTCTCTTCGACCCAGCCAGCGATATCGGCGTTTAGCGCAGCGAGCTGCGCCGGCGTCACCGCGTCTTCGACGGTGAGCACGCCGTCGCGCCAAAAGTCGTCGATTTGAGTTTGGGTGAGCATGATGGTACCCCGTCTATCTCGCCCGCAGTATAGGGCAGAATCGCGATAATTTCCCAGGCCTCCTTGGCGGCGCCGACGCAGCATGACCCTCACCCTCCCACCGCTTCACGGCGGGTCCCTCCCTCTCCCACTTCGCGGGAGAGGGGCTAATAAATGCGCGACCTGGACTCCCTCTCCCTGGGGAGAGGGCTGGGGTGAGGGGGGAAACACCAACGGGAAAGACTTTCCTTTAATCCCCCAAGTCTGGACAAATTTCCCACCGCCGTGGCAATCTCTCCGCAACCCCCACGTGACCCTAAACGCAGGAGACGCGCGATGCCGCAAGCGGCCGCTGGACAAATCGACGATACCGACCTCACCCTGAAACTCGCCGAGAACAGCATGTCGTTTACGCACGACGCGCTGCCGCATGAAGCGGTCGAGGTGGCGCGGCACTGCTTCCTCGATTGGCTCGGCGTCACCCTGGCCGGCTCCAGCGAGCCGCTGACCCGCATCCTGCTGGAAGACGCGGTCGCGGCGGGCGGCAATCCGCAAGCCACCATCATCGGCGACGGCCGCAAGGTCTCGATGCAGCAGGCGGCGCTGATCAACGGGTCCGCTGGCCACGCGCTCGACTATGACGACGTCCACCTGTTGATGCCGGGCCATCCCACGGTACCGGTGGTGCCCGCGCTTTTGGCGCTGGCCGAACATCAGGGCCGCCATGGTAAGGATTTCTTGACGGCGATGGTCGCCGGAATCGAGGCGGAATGCCGCGTCGGCACGGTGATGAACCAGTCGCATTACGGCGCCGGTTGGCACGCGACGGGCACAGTCGGCACCTTCGGCGCAACCACGGCGGCGGCAAAGCTGCTCGGCCTCGACAGTCAATCCTGCGCCAACGCGATGGGTATCGGCGGCACCCAGGCGGCCGGGCTGCGCTCCATGTTCGGCACCATGTGCAAGCCGTTCCACGCCGGCAAGGCGGCGGTCAACGGGCTGTCGGCGGCGTTGCTGTCGGAACGCGGCTTCGAGAGCCGCCCGGACGTGCTGGAATGCGAGCAGGGTTTCGCCGATACGCAGACCCAGGCTTACGACCCGGAAGCGGCGCTGGACGGGCTTGGCGAGACCTTCCACACGCCGGACGTGCTGTTCAAGTATCACGCCGCCTGCTACGGCACCCATGCGGCGATCGAGGCCGCGATGGCGCTCAAGCGGGACCACAATATCGACCCGGACAACGTCGCCAGCGTCGACGTGCATGTCCGCGGCGACAATTTGCGCATCTGCAACATCCTGGAGCCGAAGACCGGGCTGGAGGGCAAGTTCAGCCTGCGCTTCACCGCCGCCATGGCGCTCTTGGGCGAGAATACCGCGGTCATTGCCAACTACAACGCGGACAAGGTGCGGGACCCGGAAATCGTCGCGGTGCGCGACAAGATTTCGGTGCATGCGGATGACAGCATGGGGCTGGCGAATGCTGATGTCTCGGTCACCCTGAAGGACGGCACGGTGCACAGTACCCGCGGCGACGTGGAGACGCCGGAACGCGACCTCGACCGGCAGTGGGCACGCCTGTCGGCCAAGTTCACGGATATGGCCATGCCGGTCATCGGCGCCACGCGCGTGGCCCGCGTGGTCGATGCGGTCAAGAACCTGGAAAGCTGCGCCGATATCGGCGAGATCGCCCAGCTTTGCGGCGCGCCCTCCCATGACGCATAGCGGTCCTTTACAGGGCGTCCGCGTCCTCGAACTCGGCTCGACCGTCGCCGGCCCGTTCTGCGGCCGGCTGTTCGCCGATTTCGGCGCCGAAGTCGTCAAGGTGGAAACGCCGTCGGGCGATCCGCTGCGCACCATCGGCCGGCATTTCGAGGGCAAGAGCCTGTGGTGGGCCTCCATGCACCGCAACAAGGAGGTGATCGCCATCAACCTCAAGTCGGAAGAGGGCCGCGATATCGTGCGCCGCCTGATGCCGCGCTACGACGTGGTGGTGGAGAACTTCAAGCCGGGCGCGCTGGAGAAATGGGGCCTCGGCTACGAAGATATCGCCAAGGACCACCCCGAGCTGATCCTGGTGCGGATCAGCGGCTTCGGCCAGACCGGCCCGTATAGCGAGCGCGCCGGCTACGGCATCATCGGCGAGTCGGTCAGCGGCATCCGCTCGATCACCGGCGACCCGGACCGCCCGCCGGCCCGCGTCGCGACGCCGCTCACCGACTATGTCGCCGGCATGTATGGCGCGTTCGGCGCGCTGGCCGCGATGCGCCGCCGCGACACGACCGGCAAAGGGCAGATCGTCGACGTGGCGCTGTACGAAAGCGCGTTTTCGATGATGGAAAGCTTCGTGCCGGCCTTCGAAAAGCTCGGCGTCGTGCCGGGCCGGGTCGGCTCGCGCCTGCACGGCCACGTGCCGAACAGCCTGTTCCCGGCCAAGGACGGCGAATGGATCCACATCGCCGCCGGCAACACCTCTACCTTCCGCCGGCTGGCCGCCGCGATAGGCCAGCCCGAACTGGCCCAGGATCCCAAATTCGTCGAAGGCGACAACCGGCTGGTCAACGAGGAGGAACTGGTCCAGATCATCTCCGACTGGTCCGTGGCCTGGTCGCTCGACGAGATCTATGAGTATCTGGTCAAGAACGACGTGCCCGCCGCACCGATCTACACCGTCGCCGATGTCTTCCGCGACCCGCAGTTCGCTGCCCGCGACATGCTGCTCGACGTGCCCGACGAGGAGATCGGCACCGTCAAGCTCGGCGGCGTCGCCCCGAAATTCAGCGAGTCGCCGGGCGCGGTGCGTTGGGCCGGCCGCGCCATTGGACGGGATACACGTGCTGTGTTAGCGCGGGAGCTGGGGTTATCGGAGGGGGAGCTGGACAAGCTCGACCACGACGGCGCTATCGCCACCCGGCCGCCGGAGTAAATATGAGCGGTATCGCGATCATCGTCGAGTACGACGTCAAACCCGGCAGTCTCGCAGAACAGGAAAAGCGCGTCCGCGCCTCCGCGGCGAAGGGCTTGCTAGAAGACGGCTGCCTCCGCATGGAAGTTTTTGTCCCAGAGGGGCAGGAGAACAAGCTGGTGCTGAGCGAACTGTAGTGCGACGAGGCGGCATTGGAAGTGCACCGCAATCAGCCGGGCCATGCGGAAGACCACGCGCATGTGGACGAACTTTGCGTTGGCAAGCAAGTACGACGTGGTGGAGTGTTGTAAGTGTGCGGGCACGCACAATTCAAGACGTGACCCAGGCTTTTTAATTTGCGGGAACTCGGGTTCGGTGAGGGCGAACTGGACACGCTGGTTCTCGACGGCGCCATCGCTACGCGATGGCAGGGAAAGTGGATGCAGAGTGAGCACACAGCAATACGATACGTCC
>Ga0315338_1002767_pt1 | contig 16508 bp, 13 predicted proteins | sample ASW8metaG_FD_204518 | JGI IMG/M metagenome (GOLD analysis project Ga0315338, IMG submission 204518) | Ammonia-oxidizing marine archaeal communities from Monterey Bay, California, United States - ASW #8 | ecosystem: Environmental > Aquatic > Marine > Coastal | place: USA: California | collected... | reverse complement strand
TCGGCTGGCACGACAATTTGCGATTGTACATTGTCGAGCTGTGCGCTGGACAGGGAGACCACCCCGTCGCCTTTTCCACCAGCAAGCCAACCGGTTAGCCCCGACTTCGGTACTTCGCCCACTATGTTATGATACTTAACCCAGGAGCCGTGGTCAGCTTCCAGCAGTACCGGCAGCAGCGGCGACTCGGGTGCTAACGAGTCAATGCTGGTGCTAACATCCAATGGGGCATCCTCGCGGAAGTATCCCGGGTTGCTAGCGACGAGCTGATGACGACCTTGCATGATCATCGACGGAATCTTGATCAATTTTCGCCCTAGCCAACGTGTCGTATCGTTAGCAACTTTACTACCACGATGCGGGGTACCAATAGTCACCACGCGTCGGATTGCTGGGTCGGGGTCGAAGAAGAAAGTGCGTTCGAGACCAACGCGAACATCATTGTCGCCTTGAAGTTCAGAAAAGGGGCGTTCGCTGAGCGTATCCCAAAACTGATTTCCGCTATCCACTGTTTGCAGTTTCGATACAAGACCGCCCATGCTGTGGCCCACCAGCACCATTTGGTCGAGCGCAGGATGCTGGCTTTGTGGGTCCACTGCTTTTTTCATGTATGCCAAGTCTTCTCGCATCTGCGCGGCACTAAACCAGAATGGTTGCCCTGAGGGGTAAAGGTAAAACCAAAACTGGTAATGCTCGCGAATCTGTGGGTCACTCCGCAGGTCGTTGAACATTTCCATCCAAGTTACGGGACTCGACCAGAGGCCATGCACCATCACGATCGGGATTTTGCTGCCATGAAAGGGGTCGAGCATGTAGAGCCCGCGCAGATTTTCTACTTTGTCTGGGTTGAGAAGGCCCGCGGTCGACAGCTTGTTGTCGTCCAGCGACGGCTGACTTAACGTATGTGCGAGTGGGGTACTCAGGTCGGTTTCCAAAGGGACATCGACGTTGGCAACCTGCACCTTAGGTTGGTCGAGGGGATCGTAGAGCTCTAATACAGCATGTTTTGAATTTTCGTTTGGTCTCCATTCGGTAGACACTCGCAAAAATGCGGTAACAGGGAATGACAAGTCGTCTGGGTAGAATTGTTCCGAGGGTTCAGGGCTTTCGTGTTTGCGGCGGACTGCAATCAACGGCACACCTAACCCGTAGTTGTGGTAGTGATTCCGCAATCCGTGGACTTCAAAATCAGAGACGAATTCAAAGTGATCGAAGTCATCTTCGTGCCAGTCGTTGCTTTTGAGCCGAATCTCTAGCTGGCAATCGTGATGGGCCGTCTTGATTAGGTGTACCGTTCCAGGTCTTAGGTTTCCGTTAGACTGAACAATACGCAGCATGCCTTCGAGGGCCGAGTTATACAGATCGCATGCTCGACGAAACTCGGGATCGTAGGGATTCGAGGCGATGGCGTATTTGTCATCGAACAAATAACGGTACGAATGCAGCACAGCCGATCCGTAAAGTTCCAGAGCGCGATCTGGATGTTTTGCTTGATCTACCTGCTTCGCCCCGACATAAGCTAACTCAGCTTGTGCGTAAACGTGTTCACGGTTTGGCTCGCGAGTGTCAATTTCGGCTAACTTAGCCAGCACTTCGTTGCGATTGTTTTTTAACTGGTCGTCCAGATCGTAACGTCTTAGCAACTGGTTTGTACGTTCGGTGGGTTTGGGGCCTTGTCGTGTTAGTAGCCCCAGACTTTCGGTAAGCGGGTTTCTAGGCGTGGAGCGTAGCTTGACCCACTTGTTCGACGAGGTCGCGCAACCACTGGTGATGATCGTTGCAACCAAGAAGTAGACTGCCCAACATTGCCTGGAAGCGAGTGGCATAACTCGCACAGGGGGGGCAGGCTTATTCTGAGCTATAGTGAGTGACTCACCCATAAGGCCAAGCAAATTCCAGGGAGGCGGTAAGTAGGGAATTAAGGCGGGAAGAGTAGGTGAAGAGTCCCACCGCCGTCAAGCTCGTCGCCTGGGGGAAACTGAGTACCCCAAACGAAGGAGCGCCTGGGGTGTAATGACGCGAGAGTGCTAGCAATGGCGGCTAGCCTTGAGGAGATTTGTAGCGGTGGACGGGTTCTGGGCGACCTGGTCGAAAGTACTGGACCGAGGTAATCTCGCAATCAAATCCGCGCGTCGCGGCGACCGCAAGAATAGAATCTCGAACTCGCTGCTCCAATTCCTCAGGGGCTCCGTGGGCCCGAGCATTAACCAGCAGGTTGGATGTTTGAACTTCAAGCTTGCTAGCAACTGATAACTCGACAGGGGCATCCGACGAAACCCAGTTGGCTACCGCGGTTGCTCCTTCGGCAGAGGCAAGAACCTTAATATGGCCCGGCTCCATGTTCGCTTTGAGTAATACTTGACTGAATTGATCGACCAGTTGTTCCGTAATCTCGTCTAGCAGCCAAGGAGTTTCGCTTTCGAAAACAACCGAGCTATTCAGCCAGCCCAGGGCAGCTTCACCTTCGGCGTAAGTGTCGTAATCAATCTCAAGCGGATCGCCTAGTGGCAGAGAGTTTGATTCCAAAGCGGCTATCAAATCAGAAAATCCTTTGCCGGTCGTCCCGCTGGCACCGAGGATTTTTTTGTCGGGGAATTTAACGCTTAACAATTTCATCAGATCGCCCTGATCTGCCTGCGAGAGACGATCTATTTTGTTTAGTACAATAACCTGCGCTTCTTCGAGTTGTTTGAGAAATATGTAGGCCGCTTGGGGAGAAAAACCGCCGGTTCCACCGCCAAGTATTTTTCGTCCATGTTCGGGCTTGCAAAGTACTGCCAGTGGGCCTGGCTGGTAGTGGTCGCCATACAAGTGCTGCAAAGGTTGCATGACCGTGGCAGATAAGTCGGTGCAACTTCCCACCGGCTCAGCTAAAATAACATCCGGCTGCTGCTCGGCACCCAACTTGGCAGCAGTTTCGATGAGGTCGTCGAATTTGCAGCAGAAGCACGCGCCCGGTACTTCTCCAACATCAAAGCCTTGGGACCGCAGGTTATGAGTATCAACTAGACCGTAGGCTTGATCGTTGGTAACCAGACCGACGCGGAGGCCTTGGTCGGTATAGTGGCGAGCCAATCGGGCAATAGTCGTGGTCTTGCCTGCGCCGAGGAATCCCCCGATCAAAAGAAATCGAACTTGCTTCATCGCTGTCACTTCAAGGACTTGGTAGGATGTTTAGAAAGATGCGTATCGAAAGTTTCCAAGCAGCCAGCCCGCCACGCGGTCCGGAGGCACCGTAGGCAATCGTGCCACGGTTATGATCAAACGTAATAGTCAACAGCCATCAGCATACCGTTTTGCTCGACATTCTACGAGGCACCCATGGCAAACAAACCAACTGACGTTGGGCAACACTTTGATGCCAGTACTTGCGAGTGGCCATTGCCCGATGACGAGGTGCAAGAAGCCCTACAGGCTGCGTATCGAGACGGCAGCTGGGGTCGCTACCAAGGTCCGTATGGCGAAGGGTTGATTAACGATCTACAACTGCAGTTTATGGTGGAGGAGGTCTTTCTCTGTTCTTCTGGAACGATAGGAGTTGAGCTTGCGCTGCGAGGCTGCGGAGTCGAAGCTGGTGACGAAGTGTTGCTGGCAGGCTACGATTTTCCTGGAAATTTTCGAGCTATTGAAGCACTTGGGGCACGCCCTGTCTTAGTCGATGTGAACCCGAACACGTGGTGTATGGATGCAGAGCTCATCATGGATGTCGAGGGAGAAAAGATCAAGGCGTTGGTTGTTTCGCATTTGCATGGTGGCTTGGCTGATATGCCGAAAATTGTTGACATCGCACGACGCCGAGGGTGGTCTGTGATCGAAGATGCTTGCCAGCAACCAGGGGCTCAGCTTGCCGGCAAGCCTGTGGGAAGCTGGGGTGATGTGGGTGTCCTGAGCTTTGGTGGCAGTAAACTTCTCACAGCAGGTCGTGGCGGAGCTGTGCTGACCAATCAGGCTCAGATTCATCAGCGGATGAAGGTTTATGCTGATCGAGGGAACCAAGCGTATCCGCTCAGCGAATTACAGGCGGCTGTTTTACGACCTCAACTTCAAAAATTAGAACAGCGGAATCAACTGCGTAGTCAGCGGATTGCTGAAATTCGCCAAGCAATGTCTCAACTTGCTAGTTGGCTTCGTCCAGTGAGTGGCCCTTGTGGTGATTCGCGACCAGCCTACTATAAATTAGCTTGGTCGTTTCTTCCCGCTGAATCTGAACCCGCATTGAGGGATGAACTGTTAGCACAGGTCACTGCTGGAGAGTTGCCCATCGGGGCAGGGTTTCGTGGGTTTACCAACCGTAGCGAACGGCGGTGTAGAAAGGTTGGATCTTTGCAGTACAGTTCGCAGCTAAGTCAGTCGACGCTGTTATTGCATCATCCGGTTTTATTAGCGCAAGAGAACGCCGCCCTTCAAGTTGCTCATTTGTTGGGTGGCATGATCCGACAAATGGCAACCTGAATACTAATTCGACATCTGAGCTTGGGAGGTTGGAGGTTGGGGTAGCTAGTCGAAGTAGTTGGACGGCGTTAGCCTCTTTGCTGTGTGTTATGAATTATTTTATGGGAGCGTTTGTCGTGGGTTCCATGTGTGGTACCACATGAGGTTTAGGAACCGACTGATCTGGTGCAGCTTGGCCGTGTTTGATGATGACAGTGTCTTGTTCAGACTGGAGGACATCGGCATCGTCTAGTACTTCAAACGAGTCGACGGCGTCTTTGAGTTCTCCGCGTAATATGCGAACCGTTTTCGGAGCACTGATTGCCAGTGTGACACGGTTGCCAGCTACGCGTCGAACTTCGACAAAGACATCTTCGCCGATGTGTATTCTTTCTCCTGTCTTGCGGCTTAAAACGAGCATCCTTACTACCTCCATAAAAATTTACGTTGTATAGGTGACTCTCTTGCTGAGAGGTGCTATCGCGTTTTGCGACGATTTATATAGAAGCAACTTGCGTACCAATGGCTTGGTTGAGCTAGAAATTGATGTTGCTGAGGGCTGTAAGATATTGGTATCAAATGATTTGTGATGCCAAGCCATGCTCAGCTCCAGCTGGGGTAAAGAGCCAAGAAACGAGAGAAATCGTCTCGAATTGAGATGGAATTCCGAAAATGAGACCCATTCGGGTGGTTTAGTTAGTGGTTGGCTGGTCCCTAAATGGCTATACCACCTACTTGATAACTGCCCACATTGAGAGGATTTGTCATGTCAAAGGATCCCTATATAGTTGATATCCAGGCCTGTCGAGGAAGGCAGCAACGACTGCTCGCTGAGATGGAATCCTCTGGAATCGAGCTTGCCGTACTTACCCGGGGCGAGTCGGTTCAGTGGCTGACTGGGGCCTATGTTGGACCGCTATTCGCGCCGGTTGCAACGCTCGATGTAGCGGGGCATGTCACTTTGGTTTTGCCTTCTCGCAAAGTAAATTTGACTGTTGCGGCGGACGAAGTTGTAGGGTACGAGGAGAAGTGGCATTCGACAATGCGCGACGAGCAGCGAGCAATTAGCAACGAGAAGTTACTCGAGACTTTGTCGGCAAGGCCCCAGCGTGTTGGCGGGGAATGGTCGAATCTTGGCCCGAGGTTGTTAGCAGAGTTTGGCGGCGATGTTACGAATATCGAGCCCACGATGTTCCGTCTACGGCGTCGCAAAGATGCTGATGAATTACGCATGTTGCAGCGTGCAAACGATGCGAATCGGGTCATGTATGCCTGTGCTCGGGAAATTATTCAACCAGGTATCAATGAATTAGAAGTTTATAGCCAGTTGCAGGCGGCCGCGGTGCGTGAGTTGGGCGAGGCGTTGACGTACTTCGGGCAAGATTTTTGCTGTAATGCACGAGGTGGGCCGCCGCGTGATCGAGAAGCTCAGGCGGGGGAGCTTTATATTCTTGATTTGGGAGTAGGTTTTCGCGGCTTCTATTCGGACAATGCGAGAACGATCTCTGTGGATGGCAGTCCCTCGGAACAGCAGCATAAGGCGTGGGAATGTATTCTCGAGGCATTTGCGCTAGTGGAATCCTCTGTTCGACCGGGTGTTAGCTGCAAGCACGTATTTGAGCAGGTGCAGGCATTGCTAGATCGCAGCAAACCTTGGGAATTTAACCACCATTTGGGGCATGGCGTTGGCCTGGCTCCTCACGAAGGCCCGCATCTCAATCCTTTCTGGGACGACACGTTTCAGATCGGCGACTTCTTTACCGCTGAGCCCGGGCTGTATCACGAGGATCTCAGGACAGGGATCCGATTGGAAGAAAATTATGTGGTTACGGCTGATGGGGTTGAGCGTTTGACGGATTTTCCTTTGGGGTTGTGCTAACTGAGGTCGCTAAGCCGCTAGCGGTGGTACTGCTAGCGGTGTGGTGGATCTGTCTTGACCGTTGGGGAGTGCTCGTTATACTCCCGCCGCTTCTTCTACCAAAATATCCTACTTTTTTCGTTCTAGCGTGAGCCGGGGTTCATACTATGCACGATGGATTTGTAGACATCCATTGCCACTTATTGCCTGGAATCGACGACGGGTCAACCGATCTGGAGACGTCACTAGAGATGGCGCGCATGGCAACCCAAGATGGTACTGACACCATCATTGTCACGCCCCATCAGCTTGGAAATTTCGGGCACAACCAAGGGGATGACATTCGCAAGCGTACTGCTGCTTTGCAGCATGCTCTCGAAGAGCATCAAATCGCGTTGCAGATACTCCCAGGTGGCGATGTGCGTATCGAGGACGGGATGATCGAGCAACTGTTGAGTGGTGAGGTCATGTCGCTGGGCGACCTGAGGCGGCATGTGCTGTTGGAATTGCCGCATGAGCTGTACTTTCCGATGGAAGGCGTGCTCACGGCGCTTGAGCGGCAAGGGATGACGGGGATTTTATCGCATCCTGAGCGTAATCGGGGCATATTGCGGGAGCCGAGGTTGGTGTCTCAGTTAGTTGGGGAAGGCTGTTTGATGCAAGTTACAGCGGGTAGCTTGATGGGCACCTTCGGCCCGAACTGCCAGCAGCTTGCAGAGTGGATGGTTGCCGAGGGACTGGTTCATTTTATAGCAACAGACGCCCACGGCATCAAAAAGCGTAGGCCGTTAATGCAGCGGGCCTTTGATCGTGTTCGCGAATTGGCTGGGAAGTCGGCGGCTAAAAATCTGTGTATTCGGAATCCAGGCTTGGTAGCACGCGGGCAGCGAGTCCCTGCTGGTCGTCATGCTCATTCTCGACGTGGTTGGCGGAGTTTGTTTCCTGCTAAGCGAGTCGCCTAATTCTCTTCTTTGGAGCCGCACCGAGAAGGGTGAGGGTATCGAATTATGCGTAGCTTTTCGCGGCGAGAATTTCTATCGGCTGGTGGTGCCGTCGTTGCGTCGCATTGGGCAACGGGTGCCCTGCCCTGTCAGGCCGCTGCGTGGATTGATAATCGGTCTTACGGTCCGTTTCAGTGTCGTGCGACGTTTTCGCTGGCCAACTTTGCTCCGATGTTTCAAGAGCTTTCAGCCGTCGAGAAAGAATTGCAACGCACTTTGGCAATCCCGCCGGGTGGTCAGTCGATTGATATCTACATTGTGGAGAACGAACAAAAGCATCGGGAACTGCTAGGGCAGCTCTACCCACGGGTGGCGTACCGGCGAGCGTTGTATGTTCAGCGGTCTGGTCAAGGTAGTGTTTATGCGTATCGGCACCAGGAGCTGGATGTCGACTTGCGGCACGAATGTACTCATGCCTTGCTGCATAGTACTTTGCCGATGGTGCCGTTGTGGCTTGATGAGGGTTTGGCCGAGTATTTTGAAATGCCAGTGGCCCAGCGAGCGTTTGAGCATCCGCACTTGTCGAAGGTTCGCTGGAGTAATCGGTTCGGAATGTTGCGAAAGATTGAGGACCTTGAGAAATGCCATACGCTCGAAGATATGGGGCCGGTGGAGTATCGGTCTGCTTGGGCGTGGGTGCATTACATGTTGCATGGCCCCCTGCCCGCCCATCGGGCGTTAGTGCATTATTTGGGTGACATCCGTCAGGGGAATCCTCCAGGTTTGCTTTCAGAGCGATTGTTGGCGGCTGCGGAGCATCCAAAGGCTGAGATGGCTCAGCATTTTAAGCGTTGGCATCGGTAGGTTGGCGGAGGTTGTGGAACAATAACGATTAGGTGGTTGCTAGCATGCGTCTTGTCTGGGTTGATAATTAGTCGTTAAGTACTGTGGGTAAAGGGGTTAGTGTCGGCATCAAGCGGTTCTGTAGCACTGCTATTTTCTTATGGTTGGCGCTATAGGTTGAGTAGGTGAAAGGCCGATACTTGAGGTAAGCCACGGATTGGCACTAGGTCGTTTGTGACTCTGTGGTCTTAAAAAACAGGGGCAGTTGTGGTGCCAGTAGGAGGTTGACCTCCTTGGGAACCAGACCTTATATGGGATGATGGAACTTATGAAATCTAAGAGTATAAATGTGGCACTTACTGCCCTTTCTTGTGTTGGGATGTTAATACCTCAGGCTGCTTTTGCAGCGCCAGCTAGTGTTATGCCGACTGATGTCGCTTTGCATGCCAATGGTGTTATGGTTGGCCAGGTAGTTGATGGGCAGGGCGTTGCTGTCGCGATGACTCCTGTTGCTATTTCCAGTGCTGGTAAGGAAGTTGCTCGGACGCAGTCTGATAGTACGGGTAAGTTTTCGGTTTCTGGACTCAAAGGTGGCGTCTATCAGGTTGCTGCTGCTGGGCATCAAGGAGTGTACCGAATGTGGGCACCCCAAACTGCTCCGCCTGCTGCTCAACAGGGATTGATGGTTGTTTCGCAGGGTGATATCGTTCGCGGTCAGCACGGCCATAATGGGCCATTTCAAGGTATTGCTAGCTGGATTTCTCAGCATCCCATAATGACTGCTAGTATAGTCGCGGCTGGTATCGCGTTACCCATTGCGCTAAGTGATGATGATTCCGCGACTCCTTAAAACAAAAAAGTAATGATGTTCACGAATCACGCGGTGTTTATCGCCGCGTGATTCCTTTGTGTTGTGCTGGCACACAATACGGTAGCTTTTCAACTAAAATTGCCAGACGAAACTGATCTTTTCTTTAACACGCTAATTCAGTATGTACACACCTCGCACATAGTATTGATGCGCTGAGTCTCTTCTCTTTTCAAGGAACGAAATCTCATGAAGGCAAGTAAATTGCGGTTGTTAACGGCTGCGATGTCGTGTGTGGGAATGCTTATCTCTCCTTATGCGTCGATTGCTGCTCCGATGGTGAAACCTCAGGATGTGACATTGCATCCGGGTGGGGTATTGCTTGGACAGGCGGTGGATACGCAGGGTGGTGCATTGATAAATACCTCGGTGGTTTTGAAGAGCGAATCGAAGGAAGTCGCTCGTGTGCAAACCGACCGGGCTGGTAAGTTTGCTGTGAAAGGTCTCCAGGGCGGTGTTTACGAAGTGGATTCGGTAGGACAACGTGCTGTGTACCGTTTGTGGGCTCCCAAAACTGCTCCTCCTGCTGCACAAAAAGGGGTGATGTTGGTTTCGGGCAATAGTTTTGTGCGTGGCCAAGGTTGTGGTTGTGGTGTTCGTGATTGTGGCGGTGCCTGTGGTGCTGGAGTTAGTGGCGGGACCATGCAAGGCATAGGTGCCTGGTTGGCTCAGCATCCTTTTCTGACGGCTGGTACGATTGCTGCTGCGATTGCGATTCCTCTTGCTTTGGACGACGACGATTCGAGCTCGCCCTAAGGTTTTTGGGCAATTTGGTTTCAATATGGAGAATGCCGCGATGGAAATTCGCGGTATTCTCCTAGTTTCTTTTCTATAAGTTCTCTCTTCCATTTCATTGGGTGATAGGGGTTGTTCGCATGAACAGGCGTAATTTTCGATCTCTGCAGCGGCTGAGTGTATGGGCGGCTGTGGCTGTGGTTGTGGTTCAGCCGCAGATGATGTTTGCTGCTGAACAGGAAGCTTTGACTCCGCCTGCTCAGCATGTTGTACAGGCGATGCGTGTTGTGGACGTTGAGCTGCAGCAAGGTGGTTTGTTGCATGGACAGTTGGTGGACAAACAAGGTAAAGCTCTCGCTACTGCTGATGTCGTGCTGGCTAGTGGCCGTTCGCAGTGGCGGACGAAGACTGACCAACAAGGTAGGTTTCAGGTTGCAGGGCTGAATGGTAATACTTATCGAATTGCGGTAGGGCAGCAGGTGCAGTTGGTGCGTGCTTGGTCGACTGGGACGGCTCCTCCGAAGACCGTTGCGGGGTTGTTAGTGGTTCAGGACAATGGTGTTGTGTTGGGTCAGCATTGTGCCGCGCCTGTGTGCGGTTCGGCGATTGCGGCGGCTAAGCATCCGTTGGCGAATCCTTGGGTGTTTGGTGGTTTGGTTGCGGCTGCGATTGCGATCCCGGTTGCGATTCACAACTCGGACGATGATGAGGCTTCTCCTTAGTGCTTGTGGAAGTCAATTTGAAATAACGGACCTCGCTAGTTTGGCAAATGCCGGGCTAGCGAGGTTTTTTTGTTGGCTGTGGGTGGTTGGTGGACAAAACTTGTTGGGGAGAGATGGGTTTTCTGTTTGTGGGATAGGGTTTTGGTGTTGTCTGGGTAGTGAGTTTTGGCAGGAAAATTGGGAATCGCAGTGAGGTGGACAAAAATAGGGGGTAGGGGCTAGGAATTAGGGGATAGGGGCTTGAGTTTTGGCTTTCTGGGAGTTGTTCATTGGTTTAAGTTTGTCTCGGTGCCTCTTGTTGCTTGCACAACCCAGGTAGGCCGGGGGCCAACCTGGGCTACCCGGTGGTTGCTTGCGCATTTTCTCAGATGTGGTGGCTCAATTCCTAGTGGGAATTTTTGGGGTGAGGGATGTCTCTCGCAAAGGCGCAGAGGCGCAAAGAAAAAGAAAAGACGGTGCAGCAGAAGGTAAAAAAGTGTGTTAGAAACAGTCGTAGGGTAGGTAGTTCTGCGGCAAAAAAACTATTTTACAAGCAAATCGGGCAACCGCAGGTCTACCTACCTTCATGATGGTCTTGGCAGAAAACCGAACAAGGTAGGTGAACCTGCCGGTGAAGCGTTTATGAGCCAAACAACCTAAAAACCGGCAGAACCACCTACCCTACGAATTGAAAATCTTGCGTGAGACAAAGAGATTGAACGAACGTAGCACGAAGAGTCGTGTGGAGAGGGTGGAAGATGCGGTTAGATTTGGTGTTTTTTTCGACTGCTGAGTATCATCGCGCCTGCTAGTACCATAAAAACCATAGAAGTTGGTTCTGGGATGGCTACGTAGACCATTGAGAAGACTTGGCCCTCGGTTTCTAAGTCCAGGTCGCCCGAAAAGCCTGCTTGGCCGTAGAATTTTGCCTCGGTAAAGAAGTTCTGGTATTCGGTTTCGGTAAGGCCTGCGTCAAGTACACTGCCTAAGCTGTACAGGCCCGGTTCGAGGGCATTGCCAAACATTATGAGCCGGTCGGAAGTTATTGTCTGAATTAAGGATTCCCAGGGCGGTGTAAAGTTGCCGTGCTCAAACAGATCGTCAGTGTGGAGCGAAAAGCCCGAGAAATGTCCGCCATTCGTGCCGCGGGTATCGACAAGCACCTCGCCGCTATCTTCCCGATAGACTAGCGAAGCTTCGGTAGCCCAATCTAGCGTGTCTGGGTCGACGATATCCCAGCGGTTGTCGAATTCACGGTCGGGGAGGCCGTATTCAAATTCCTTAGCATGGCTACCTGGAAAACCAAATCCAGGGGAGTATCCAGCTGATCCGGTAGGTTGAGTGAATAGCGTCAACCAAGTGCCTTCAGAAAGTCCCGGAGGGAGGATATCTCCAATTGTTAAAAATCCGCTTATTGGTGTAAACATAGCCTCCTGAGCATCATCTGCATCAGAGAACATCAAAGGGGAGCCAGTTAAGGATATATGATTTTCATACCTAAACGTTATTGGAGTATACTCTGGATATAAATATAATGCATAAGCTAGGACCTCGCCGCTTATCGTCTCCGCAGTATCAAACGACACATTGCCCGTACCCGGGTCGTAAAAGAACGTCAGCTTATTGGCCGAGGCAATATTGTTTGAGCCAAGCGAAAACAGTAACGCGACAACACAGATTGCTATCCGTAACAAACGGTCTCGATTCATAGAAGTGTCCGCTAAGAGGAGTCGTGGTTTAGGTGGCCATCCGTGCATGGTTGTCTAGGCAGGGATATTTGAGGAGTTCTTCTGGGAAGAATAATACCTAGTGTAACAGCATATGTGTGGCCTGACTGCTTGCGATACGGTTATTTCTAACCGTTTTCGTGAAATTACGCTACAGAAAAGTCTATTTGGCTGGGGATTTATTACTTGCCAGGCCTGGAGGGCCTTTACATCCCTAGCCGGGGCCGTGAGGCACCGGGGTGAATGGGGTGATATTCAATAGGCCTGGAGGGTCGACATAGCCATTGTAGTGCTTACTGTACCGGCCTTTCAGGCCTCAGAGCTGTTTTTTATTGAGACCGGTGCCTTACGACACCGGCTAGGGGTGTACCAGCCCTCCGGGCTTATTTGTGTGATGCATAAGTGCGTTGCTCCAGGCTATTGTATGTTTTTTTTGCGGGCGTCTAGCCAGGGTTCTAGGTCTTCGAAAATGGCTCCGCGTTGGCCTTCAAAGATGCGGCCGATGAGTAGGTCGACGAGTTCTTTGCGGTGTTGGGGGAATTCTTTGACGAATTGGCCGACGCGGAAGTCGCCTGAATAAAAAGCGGCGACGAGTTTGCGGATGAGGGTGGTGCGCTGGGAAAACTCGGGGAGCCAATCTCCTAGCTGGGCTGCTGAGAGGTCGTTTGCCTTGAGGCCGGCGATGATGCTGTCGGCGGCTAGTTCGGCAGATTTGAGGGCGAAGTAGACGCCGGAGGAATAGACGGGGTCGATGAATCCCCAGGCGTCGCCTACGAGGAGCCAGCCGTCGCCGGCGGAACGTTCGGTGGTGTAGGAAAATTCTTTGTCGACGCGCAAGTCGTCGGATGGTTCGGCATTGGCGAGCCACTCCTGCATTTTTTTGCAGAGCTGAAGCTCTTCGTTAAAAATTTCGGTGGGGGTGCCGCGGCCTTTGAGGAGGTAGTCGGTATCGCCGACGACGCCGACGCTGACCAGGTTGTTGGCTTGGGGGATGTACCAGAACCAGCTGTGGTTGTGCGTGGTTTGCAGGATGACGGTTTTGACACCGCCGCCTTGTTCGTCGCGATGGGCGCCGCGGAAGTGGCCCCAAACGGCCGCTTTGCGGAGGTCGGGATTTACTGTGCGCAGGCCAAGCTTGGATGCGAGTAGTGTTTGCTGACCGGTGGCGTCGACGACGACTTTTGTGGCGACGTTTTGGGTTTCGCCCGAGGCAAGTTGCAAGCGTACGCCCGTGGCTCGTTCGCCGTCGAACAGCACATCGAGTACGCGCGTGTCGTCGTAACAGTGGGCGCCTTTTTTGGTGGCATTAGCGAGCAACTCTTGGTCGAACTGGGATCGATCGACGTGCCAAGTTTCGCTGCATTCGCGATCGTCGTGCGAACGAAAGAAAAACGGAGCGGATTCTTTGCCAGTGTTGTTGACGAATTGTACGCCGACTTTTTTTGAATAGACGCTAGCTTTGAGTTGCTCCAGGACGCCGAGACGCTGGAAGATCCAGTAAGATTCGGGCATGAGCGATTCGCCGACATGCTCGCGGGGGAGTTTTTCGCGTTCGACGAGCAGCGTCTTGTAGCCTGCCTCGGCAACTAGGGTGGCTGCGGTGGTGCCGGCGGGGCCGCCCCCCATCACTACGCAATCGTATTGTGAATTGATCTCGCCCACGGCTATTTATTTCGAATATGTCTAGATTAGGGTTTCACAATTTCCAGCAGCTCGACCACTGGCTTGCCTTCGACCAGGATGCGAGCTGTGCGGCCATAGATGCAGGGCTCGTCTCCTAGTTGTAATTGTACCCGTAATTCTTCGCCGGGTTTGACTTGCCAGAGTTGGCAGAGCTCGACTTCGCGCAATAAATGGTGGCGAATCATGATTCGGCCGAGAGGCAAGGCTTGGGATTCAATCTCCATGCGGACGATTTCGGGCAGGCTGGAGAGATCAATCCGCATGATGCCGTATTGCACCGGTGTGTTGTCGCGTTGCAAGGTGAGCAGGATCTTGCGGGCGTAAAAATGTCCGTCGCGATGTTCTTTGAGTACCCGAACGTTGACCAGGCTGTTGTGCCAGGCCTCGACGGTGACCGTCATGTGGTCGTGATGGGCGAGTAGCGACTGGTATTCGTCGGGTAGGTCGTCTGCCTTGATCAGGCTGAACTCGCCGAGATCAGAGGGCGAGGAGAAAAACAACTCGGGTAGCGAACTGATGAGGTCAGACACTTTAGCGATTCTTTTAATTGGGAATTAGGGCGGGGGGAGGAAAAACCTCCACGATACTGCGGTGGGAATCTTTTTAGCTTGGCAGGGTGGGCATGACAACGACAGCTTCAGGCTCGGTTGGGCGTTCGAGGACGGTGTCGATCATGTAATAGAGCAGACGCCGGAGGCTTTCGGGGTCGGTTTCGTCGGCGATTCGTTCGGCGCGTTCTTGGTATTTGTCGACCAGTTGGTGAGCTTTTTCGAAGATGCCAGCTTCTTGATAAAGTTGTTTGACTCGTTCGACGCGCTGGGCTGGTGGGGCGTCGGAGGCAACCAAGTCTCGTAGCTCTTGGCGTTTAGTATCGTCGAGGGTCTCGAGTGCTAATGCCCAGAGGACGGTTGGTCGTCCGCCGAGGGTGTCGAGGCCGGCGGCGAGTTTGTTGTCTTGATCGCCTTGCCAATCTTTGAGGTCGTTGAGGATTTGGAAGGCGACGCCGAGGTGCTTGGCGAACTGCTTCATGGGCGCTGCTCGCTCGCCTAGAGGGCCGGCGCAACGTAGTCCGCAGAGTAGGGCCGCTTCGAAAGCTGGGGCAGTTTTGAGGGCGTAGATCTGCAAGGCTTCGAGCGGCGAGAGTTGTTTGTCGCCAGCGTCTCGCCAGAGTAGTTCGGCCCCCTGCCCTTCGCTGAGGCGAAGATGGGCATCGGCCAAGCGATCGAGGATTTCGCCAGCGACTTCGCCGCCGAGGGTGCCTACTTCGCGGCTGACAAGTCGGTAGCCTAGGCCAATTAGGTAATCGCCGACGTTGACGGCGGTGGGGATGCCGTAGTTGCGGTGAATGGCTGGCTCGCCGTAGCGGAAGTCGTCGTCGTCTTCGATGTCGTCGTGTACGAGTGAGGCTTTGTGGAAGGTCTCGATCGACAGTGCGACACGGCGGACGGCATCGGGGATGTCGGCTAGATGTTTGTCGCCGTCGGGGGCAACACCATTGGCGCCGGTCAATGCGTCGTAGGCGGCTAAGGTGATAAAGGGGCGGGCGTACTTGCCGCCTTTAGCAAGAAAATCGTGCGCTAGTGCTTCGGTGCCTGCGATCGGGTTGCTGAATAACTTTGGCTTTGGAGCTGAGCCGTTTTGGCTAGAGTTTGCAGTGGGGTCTGCAGCAGGTGTTCCATTTGACTGGGCATTTGTTGTCTGCTTGTCACGCAGACGTGGTGCTAAGCGGCCTAACTCTGCGGGTTGAAATAGGTCTCGCGAAGCTCGTAGTAGATGCAAATAGGTGGGGGTGCGCGACTCTTGGGCTTCCTGCCTGACGTTGATCATATCTTGCACCCAATCTTCGTCGACCGATGTGTTGCGGCAATCGCTGGAGAGTAAGGGGACCGCCATGCAGGGGATACCAGCGAGCAGGACCTTATCAATGGATTTTTCTAAGACATTTAAGCAGGCGACGCCGACGATGGCGTCGACATAACCGCTGATGATAATTTTTAGGACAATGGGCGACCCTTCGGCCACCAGGACTTTGTAGCCCATCTCTTCGGCTTGTTGGCGGAAGTCGGCGATGCTACAGGCACCGCATTTTTCGCAGTCCAGCCCAAACGCATCGTAGTCGGCAGGGCAGCCTTCGGCATGTTTTAGGCAATGGGGCAACAGAAGCAGGCGACGCTCGGGCGGGACGGCAGCAACTTGGCTGCGCCAAAATTCTGAAGAGAGGACCACCATCATCCAGCCGAGGTAGCCTTCGAGCTGTTGGAGTTCGCTGAGAATCTCGCGGGAAACGGTTTCGAGATTGTCTTTAGAGAGTGGCTGACTGGGATCGAGCTTGGATGCCACGAGCTGGCAATGATTGCGCAGCTTCTCGCGCAGGTCGCGCGTGGGTGGCACGTCTTTGAGGTGGCCTGTTCGGCGTCGGCCTTTTTTTCGCGTCGTGCCAACAGGTGAGCCATTGGCGGTGGCGTGTCCTTCGCTCATCGCTGCAGTGTCAACGGTCGCCATAAAATTCCTTCTATCAAGTGCCGGTGCGCCGATAAAACCTCGGGCAGTGGACTTAGGTAGTTTTTCTGGCAGATATACTCGGGGCCCAGAACCGCCTGCAAGCCAAGCTGCACTTAACGTGCAACGCCTAGCGGAATTGAAACGGCGTGGACCGCGCGGCAAGCTCGGGCCAGGGCCTGAGTTGCAAAAATCTGCGGGTACAGCCGCTCATAATACCAT